>Ga0172382_10001782_pt1 | contig 37535 bp, 42 predicted proteins | sample Leawel138RmetaG_FD_122245 | JGI IMG/M metagenome (GOLD analysis project Ga0172382, IMG submission 122245) | Leachate microbial communities from a municipal landfill in Southern Ontario, Canada - Leachate well 138R metaG | ecosystem: Engineered > Solid waste > Landfill > Unclassified | place... | reverse complement strand
CCTGAAAGCCTTTTCCGCAATATTCTTGAATTCCCGCCTTGTGGATGATCAATGGCAAACTCTTCCGCCGACATCTCGCTGCTCAGCAAAATCGCCAACTACACCGAAATTATGGCAAAGGACCCCCATTCAACCGCATTCGTGCCGTTGAGCGACGCCTATCGGCAAATGGGGCTGCTGGAAGATGCTTTGGAGGTGGCCGAAAAAGGTGTTAAAGCGTTGCCACGATTTTGTCCCGGGTATGTTGTCCTCGGGCGGACCCATTTTGATCGCGAGGACATCGTAGGGGCCGCTGCCGCATTTGAGGCGGCTTATGCCTTGGATAACGAAAGCCTCCCAGCTATCAAGGGGTTGGCCAAGGTGCTAGTTCGGCAGAAAAATCTGGACCGCGCCCGTGGGCTGCTGAAAGACGCCGCCGAGCTGGCTCCAGATGATTCTTTCATCAAGAGAATGCTGTCATCTCTTCCTGCCGGGTCAGCGCCCAATGCGCCGGATGAAGAGGAAGACGAGGCCAAAGACAACGAACCGATCGCCACTTCGACGATTGCTGAAATTTATCTCAAACAAGGTTTGCCGCAGCGTGCGTTGAAGGTATATCTGGATTTGCAAAAGAACCATCCGGACAATGAAGAATTGCGCCGGAAAATTGCCGAGATCAAACTGCTGATGCAGCCGCAGGCGAATACAGAAGCGGTTTTGGCTGAAGCGCTTGCACCAGTTGCTCCGCCTGCGGTTTCTGCGGCGTCAGAGGGAAATGCGCATGTAGGTCGCCGGGCAGACCTGCTGAATGGCTGGCTGGCCGCGATTCGCAGGAGAAAGCAACATGTTCTTCAATAGTGTGTTGCAAGAGATGGTGGAGTCCTCCGGCGGCGGTATCGGCGCTGTTCTCATGGGATATGACGGTATTGCCATTGACCAGTTCTTTCGGCCGGTCGAGGGTGTCGATTTGGGGCAGATGGCGGTTGAATACTCCAACGTCCTGAAAGAGATCAGGCAAGCGGCTGAAATTCTCAATACCGGGGCGATGGAGGAAGTCTTCATCAAAACCGATAAATACCAGATGATCATCCGTGCCTTGAACCACGATTATTTTGTCGCCCTCACCCTCGGGCGCGAGGGTAATTTCGGAAAAGGGCGCTATCTGCTTATGCGTGATGCGCCCGCATTGCGTGAGGCTCTCGGCTGAGATTTCGATGAAAATTCTTGTCCTGCACGGTCCAAACCTGAACTTGCTCGGAAAACGTGAGCCGGAAATCTATGGCCGGGATACCCTTGAGGATATAAACCGTGGCTTGTCGGAACTCGCCGGCGCGCTTCAGGTGGAAACCCTCTTTTATCAGTCCAATCACGAAGGAGAACTGATCGACCGCATTCATCAAGCCCCCGCCGAGGGTGTCGTTGGGATGCTGATCAACCCCGGCGGCTATACCCATACCAGCAACGCCCTGCGCGATGCGATTACCGGTGTTGACATCCCCACCATAGAGGTCCATCTTTCGAATGTCCATGCCAGGGAATCCTTTCGCCACCACTCCTACATCGCACCGGTCGCCATCGGCCAAATCTGTGGATTTGGACCTTTCGGCTACCAACTGGCTCTGCGCGGTCTGGTCGCCAAGCTGAAAAGCTGAATCCTTTCCTATGTCCATCATGCGAGCCCAACAGGGTAAAAATCTTCTACAGGCGTGCGATCTCGATGCTTTTCTCTTCTCGGATCGGTCGAACATCCGTTACCTCTGTGGATTTACCGGAACCGACGGCGTTCTTCTGGTCACCGGGGATGCCGACTATTTTCTTACCGATTCACGCTACGGCACCCAGGCCAAAGAGCAAGTGCGTACCGCCGAGGTGCGCGAGTATCAGGTCAAGTTGGATGGCATCGTCTCGCTCCTGAAAGAAAAGGGTTTGCGGCGCATCGGCTTTGAGGCGGAGACGCTCTCCTATGCCACGGTGCAGCGCCTGCGCGACAAAGAACCGGCTGCCCTGGAATGGGTTGCCGTGGACAAGCCGATTCTATCCTTGCGCGGCATTAAAGATGAAGAAGAAATTGCGGCGCTTACGGAAGCTGCCGCCCTGAATGCCGCCGCATTTGGCGAAGTTTTGCCGCGGGTTCGTCCCGGAGTGAGCGAGGCTGAACTTGCCCTCGCCCTTGAAATGACCTTGCGGCGATTGGGCGGCGAGGATAAAGCCTTCGATTTTATCGTTGCTTCCGGCCCTCGTGGCGCTCTGCCGCATGGGGTCGCTTCCGCGCGGGTTCTGACGGCCGGTGAACTGGTGACATTCGATTTTGGCACCCGGGTGCGTGGCTATCATTCCGACGAAACCGTGACTATCGCTTTGGGTGAAGTCAATCCGCGCCTGCGGGAAATTTTCGACGTCGTTCTGGCCGCTCACCATGCCGCCATGGCTGCGGTGCGCCCTGGCATCCCCCTGCGGGAACTCGACGGTATTGCTCGTCAGGTGATATCCGCGCGCGGTTTCGGCGAGTTTTTCGGCCATGGCCTGGGTCATGGCGTCGGTCTCGAAATTCATGAATTCCCGACCGTATCCACACGTTCCGAAGATTTCGCCCGGGAAGGGATGGTTTTTACCATCGAACCCGGCATCTACGTCCCCGAGGTCGGCGGCGTCCGCATCGAGGATACCGTGGTTGTCACCGCCGATGGTTGTCGGCCTCTGACTAAAATTCCCAAGGAATTTCTGAGTATTTCCGTCTAGTTCGTTTCTCCTCCCACAGGGAGGGCCGCGGGCCGGTCACAGTTGGATCGGGCCCGGTATTTTCAGCAGCGCCAAGGAGGACATTTTTCGATGGATATCAAAGACCTGAAAGTCCTGATCAAAATGGTCACGGAAACCGACATCACCGAATTCGAGATGGCAAACGAGGAAGAAAAAATTCTCATAAAGCGTGGAAAAACCCAGGAAATCGTGCACATCGCCGCCCCTGCGGCACCGGTTTATCCAGTTGGCGCGCCGGCTCAACCCGCCGCCGCTCCAGCGCCGGCGGCAGCGGCAGCGGCAGCGGCGCCCGCCAAAAACGATAAATACGAAACCGTGACTTCCCCGATCGTCGGCACCTTTTACCGGGCGCCTTCTCCCGATTCCGATCCCTATGTGCAGGTTGGCTCGGTGGTCGAGACGGGGCAGATCTTCTGCATCGTCGAAGCGATGAAGTTGATGAACGAAATCGAGGCCGAATTCAAATGCAAAATTGTCGAATGCCTCAAGGAAAACGCGCAGCCGGTGGAATTCGGCGATCCGTTGTTTCTGGTGGAAAGGCTTTAAGATATCGGAAATCAGGGGGCAGTCATACCCGGCAACCTGAAATCTGGAACCTTCTTTCGGAGAAAAACGGATGTTTCATAAAATTCTGATTGCCAATCGCGGGGAAATCGCCCTGCGTATCATTCGCGCGTGCAAGGAGCTGGGGATCAAAACCGTGGCGGTTCATTCAGATGCCGACCACGAGGCCCTGCACGTCAAGCTTGCCGATGAGAGCATCTGCATCGGGCCGGCGCCGAGTGCAAAGAGCTATCTCAACATGAAGGCGATTATCAGCGCCGCCGAAGTGAGCGACGCCGACGCGATCCACCCTGGCTACGGTTTTCTTTCGGAAAACGCGGAATTTGCCGAAATCTGCGCCAATTGCGGACTGACGTTTATCGGTCCGACCCCGGAAAACATGCGCCTTATGGGGGATAAAATCAGCGCCAGGCGGACGGTAACCGCCGCTGGCGTGCCGATCCTGCCGGGAACCAAAGAAGGCGTGAACACGGCCGAGGAGGCGAAGAGAATCGCTGCGGAAATCGGCTATCCGGTCATTATCAAGGCAACCGCCGGCGGCGGCGGCCGGGGGATGAAAGTCGTGCATTCTCCCGCCTCGTTGCCGAATGCCTTGGCCGCCGCGCGCTCCGAGGCGCAGGCCGGTTTCGGCAATCCGGAAGTTTATATCGAAAAATTTTGCGATCGCCCGCGGCATGTCGAGATTCAGATCATGGCCGACAAGCACGGCAATGTCATCCACCTGGGGGAGCGCGACTGTTCGATTCAGCGTCGGCACCAGAAGCTGATCGAAGAAGCTCCCTGCCCTGTACTCACTCCCGAATTGCGGAAGAGAATGGGGGATTGCGCCGTGGCCGCCGCCAAGTCGGTCAATTATTCGAGTGTCGGTACGATGGAATTCCTTCTCGATCAGGAAGGAAATTTCTACTTCATGGAGATGAATACCCGCGTGCAGGTCGAGCATCCGGTTACCGAAATGATTACCGGCATCGATATTATCAAGGAGCAGATTCGCTCCGCCGCCGGGTTGCCGCTGCGATTCAAGCAGTCGGACATCAAATTCACCGGTCATTCCATTGAATGCCGGATCAATGCGGAACATCCCTTTAAGTTCACCCCCTCTCCCGGGAAAATCGATGGTTATCATCCCCCCGGCGGTCTCGGAGTGCGTGTCGATAGCGCGGTCTACGACCAGTACACGGTCCTGCCGCATTACGATTCCATGATTGCCAAGCTGATCGTGCACGCCGAAACGCGCGAGGAAGCAATCCAGCGCATGGCGCGGGCGCTTGATGAATATATCATCGAGGGAATCAAGACCACCATCGCCTTCCATCAACGCATCATGAGCCACAAGGAATTCATCGAAGGGGCCGTCGATACAGGCTTTCTTGAACGCACGGTTCTTTAAGGCGAAAACCCGTCGATGCCGGAGGAATGGCGACTGATCCGCACTGGACCGTTATCGGGAGCCATGAACATGGCATTGGACGAGATATTGTTCGATGCCGTTGCCGGGGGGCGCTCACGGCCTGTACTGCGTCTTTACCGCTGGTCGCCGCCAACCCTGAGCCTCGGTTACGCGCAGTCTTTGGCCGAGGTCAATCTGGACGCCTGCCGCCGGTTCGGGCTTGACGTGGTGCGACGAGCGACCGGCGGAAGAGCGGTTTTACATGATCAGGAGTGCACGTACGCGATCATCGCCCGCAGCGGCGCCCTCATCCCCGCCACGATTACCGCCAGTTGTCGGATGTTTGGCGGCGTCTTGCAAAAAACCATGGTCCGACTCGGCTTAGCGGCGGATTTGGCCGGCCGGCGCCGGTCCGGGAGTCAACCCGGCATTTGTTTTACCGCGCCCGGGCAGGACGAACTGGTCTACCTGGGCCGCAAGCTGACCGGCAGTTCGCAAAAACGCCGGGGCGGCAGCGTTCTCCAGCATGGTTCTATCCCGGTGGAACTCGATTTGGAGAAGTTGTGGCAGATTCTCGACCCCTCCGGATCCGCCCCGGCTGCCGGGGCGGCGCAACTCGCCGAGCGGGTGGGCTGGCTGAATCGATTCCTCGTGGCCCCGGTTACGATAGACGCGGTGGAGGAAGCCTTGGTCGGCGTTTTTACCCAGGAGTTGGCAGTGCATTTTTTGCCGGAGAAGCTTACCGGCGAAGAATGGGAGGCCGCAACTCGGTTGGCAGATAAAAAATACGCCAACAAGGAATGGACGCGGTACGGCGGTAAAGCGCATCCGAACGGAACCCCTAACCAGAGTCCTTGAAAATACAAATGATTTCTTTTCCCCAGATTGATCCGGTAATCGTGCGTATCGGGCCGCTGGCCGTTCGCTGGTACGGGGTCATGTACCTGCTCGGGTTTGCCGCCAGCTATTTCATCATCCGCAACCTCGCCCGCCTGCGCAATCTGCCGTTAACCAGGGACCGGCTTGCCGATCTTCTCTTCTATGCCGTCCTTGGCGTTATTCTCGGCGGGCGCCTGGGTTACGTCCTTTTTTATAATTTCTCCTTTTTTATGTCGCATCCGCTGCAGATATTTGCCGTTTGGGAAGGGGGAATGAGTTTTCACGGGGGATTGCTCGGCGTGGTCCTCGCCTCCCTGCTGTACTGCCTGCGCTTCAAGCTTCCTGTTTTGCTGACGGGCGATATTGTCGTGACCGCCGCCCCGATTGGCCTGGGACTTGGACGCCTGGGCAATTTCATCAACGGCGAGCTTTACGGTCGGGTCACCGATGTTCCTTGGGGCGTGGTCTTTCCCGGCGGCGGCCCGCTGCCGCGCCATCCGAGCCAGCTGTACGAGGCGGTGCTCGAGGGGCTCGTGCTGTTTGTTTTTCTCTGGGTCCTGCACCAGCGCAAAGTTTCGACAGGCATCCCTTTTTTCTGTTTTTTTCTGCTTTACGGCGTGTTTCGCTTCAGCGTTGAGTTTTTTCGGCAGCCCGATGCGCACCTCGGCTTTCTCTGGGGGGGGGCAACCATGGGGCAGCTCCTGAGTCTGCCGATGATCCTCTTCGGTGTTGCCGGCCTTATCGGCCGCTGGCGCAGGGAGGCGGCGTGACTGGAATACGCGGGGTGATTTTCGATTGCGACGGGGTTCTCTTCTCGAGCTTGCCGGCGAATCTGGCCTATTACAATGCGATTCTCACCGCCTTGGGGGAACCTCCGGTTCTGACCGGGGATCGGGAAAAGATCCATTTATGCCACACGGCCGCCAGTCCCCAGGTCTTTGCCGGCCTTCTCGGCGAAGGACGGGTGCAGGCGGCCTTGTCGATGGCTGCCGATCTCGACTTTCGGCGCTTCATTCCGGAGATGCGGCCGGAACCGGACATGGCCGACTCCCTGGCGCGCTTGGCGCAGCGGTTCTCTTTGGCCGTAGCCACCAATCGCGGGACCAGCATGGATGAGATTTTGCAGTACTTCAAGCTGGATACGTATTTTCGCACGGTAATCACCAGCCGCGATGTTCCCCGCCCCAAGCCATGGCCGGATATGTTGCTGCTGGCGGCCGAGCGATTGGAGCTGACCACCGGGCAGTTGCTGTTTGTGGGGGATTCGGAGCTGGATCAGGCTGCGGCGCAGGCGGCGGGGATGCGTTTTGCCGCATATAAGACCGACCTGCCAGGGGATGTGCGGGTAGGTAGTTACAAGGAATTGATGGGAATTCTCCAAACGGTTTCTGTCTCGTCGCGAGTCCTTACGAATCGTTAAGTAATTTGATCATCTCAAGAACATTGCCGTTGGTGGTCCGCTGGTAGCTGACATGATCCATGAGGGCGCGGATAATATATACGCCGCGGCCATGGTCTTCAATGTTTTGGAAGTCGGGCGGGGAGAGGGTTGAGACATCGAAGCCCTGCCCCTGATCGAATACCTTGATACAAAGGTTCCGATCCAGAATGGCAATGGTGATGTGGACTTCTTTGTCCGGATCCCCCTCATTGGCATGATGGATGGCATTGGTCATGGCTTCCGTCAGAACCAGGTTGATATGATACGCCAACTCCTCACGGTCGCCATGATATCGTTTTAAGGTGCGAGCAATATCTTCACCTATCCGGCCGATCAGACTCAGATAGCGTGTCTGATTGGGGACTTTGATGCTCACCTCGATTTTTTCTTTCATAGAGGACCCTCGATAATCACCGCCCATTTCCCCCGGGCCAATCAGAAACTGGCCAACGCCTCCTGAGCCGTAGGAAATATTTCAAAAACGCGGTGTAAACGGGTCAACTCGAACATCGATTTGACTTGCGGCTGCAGACCGCTCAATTTAAGACTGCCATTGCGGGCGCTGGAATTCTTGAAACCAGACACCAAGGCGCCCAAACCGGAAGAATCGACAAAGCGAACCTCCTGCAGATCGACAACGAGGTTGTTTTTTCCGTCCTCAAAGAGACTCAGCATCTGCGCTTTCAATTCCCCGCTATTATGCGCGTCCAGCCGCTCTTCCTTGACCTCGATGAGCACCGCCGCATCGTTTTCCTGAATTTTGACCAGCATTGAACAACTCCTTTCTCTTCGCTAGGTTAGCCATCCGTGAAGCCACTATGCATTTTTAAGATTAACATATCGATGTGGCATTTGGCCACGAGTTAAAGACCCGGGAATTTCCGCCTTCAGCTGTTCACTTTCATAACCACCAACGAAACGTCATCGAGAAAATTCTGGGTGCCGGCGAAAAGGCGCGCCTGCTCCAGCAATTGATTGATGATTTGCTGTGGCGACAAGTCCCGGTTTTCCCCCAAAAGGGTGCAGAGGCGTTCGTCGCCGAAGAAATTGCCGTCCTTATCCTCCGCCTCGGTTATCCCGTCGGTGTAAAGCAGCAGCAGATCACCAGGGTTCAGGAGCACTTCGCGTTCTTCGAAGACAAAGTTGCGCCGCACCCCCAGGATAAGACCCTCGGCGTCCAGGCGCTCGCAGCCGGCGCCCCCGGAGCGCCAGATCAGGGGATGATTGTGCCCGGCGTTGGCAAAGCTCAAACGCCGGGAGGCGGCGTTGTATTTAAGGTAAAACATGGTGATGAAAAGTTCGGTGCGGGTCAGATCGTCATAGAAAAACTCGTTCAGTTGCCGCATGACTTCGCTGGCGGTGGACAACTCCTTGGCCCGTGCCTGAATAAAGGTGCGCGTTTCGGCCATGATCAGGGCGGCGCCGACATTGTGCCCGGAAACATCGGCGATAACCAAATCCAGCGACCGCTCCCCGCGCGAAAGAAAATCGTAATAATCCCCCCCGACCTGGCGGGCCGGAACGCACATCCCGGCCAGGGAAAGACCTTCTATTTCCGGAGTGCTGATCGGCAATAGTCCCAATTGAATAGTCTTGGCGATCTGCAACTCCCGCTCCTGCTCCCGCGCCTCGATCAGCCGCTCGGTTTGCCAGGCATTGCGCAAAGCCACGCCGACCTGCCCGGCGAGGTTCTTGAACAACTCGACGAACTCGTCGGTGAAGATGCCCTTGACCGAACGGGAAAATGCGGACAAAACGCCTATCGGATCGCCTTCGATGGTAATCGGGGCATGGGCAAACGAGGTAATGCCTTCGCGATGAATGATTTGCGCGGTTTTTGGCATATCGACGTTATCGGTGTCGTTCACCACCGCTACGGAATTGGTCAGGAAAGCGGTCCCGATATAGGTGTCCGTGGAGATTTCCCGCTCCGCTTCTCCCAGATGATCGGCGGAGACACCCTTCTGCGCTTGCACGACCAGCGTATCCTTGGATGGTCCCAGGGTGCGGATAACACAGAGATCGAACTTGAACTGCTGCACCAGCAGGTCGAGAATGTCGTCGAGAATGACCTGACGTTGGGCGCCGCTGGCAACCATGCGGGCCGATTCAAAAAGGACGCCGAGTTGTTCGCGGCTGGCGGTGCGGCTGATGGTGACCGAGCCGAAGATGTCGAAAACGTCCTCCATCCGGCTGCCGCGGGTGGCAAGATAATTTTCAATGATGATACGGGCCGGGGCGGCGCCGACCGAGCCCGCCAGGGTCCTCTCGGTGAAACGTTTGAGACTGGGCAGTTCGTATTCGGAAAGACCGCCGCGTTCGTCGATCTCTCGGTCCCCCAGATATTGGGAGATGGCGGCATGCGCCTGCTTTTCGCCGATGAATTTCGTCATCAGATCGACGAATTCCATGATGGTGGGCGCCTTGCTGATCCGCTGCCGTTCGAGGGTCTCCTGGCGCGGTGCGAGCGCGTCGACGAATTTGAGGATCTGTTCCTCTTCGTTTTGCTCCGGATGTCTCAGCAGCGAAATGGTGACGAAGGCGCCGACATTGAAGAACATGGTCCAGAAAAGAGCGTGGCTCCAGATGTCGAAACCGGTCAGCCCGAAAAGTTCCAGAGGGCGCAGGAGGCTGATGCCGAACAGCCCCTGCTCGATAATTTCGCTCTCCAGCCAGCCGGAACGGACAAAGGACGGGATCAACAGGGTGTAGAACCAAACGATAAAGCCGAGAACCAGCCCGACGGAAGCTCCCAGCCGGTTGGCGCGCCGCCAGTATAATCCGCCGATAATGGCCGGAGCGAACTGGGTGGCGGCCATAAAAGAAACCAGCCCGATGCTGACCAGGGCGTAAGAATCGCCAATGACGCGGTAATAAAGATAGCCAAGGAAGACCACCGCCAGGATCCCGGCGCGTTTGATATTGATCAGCAGTCCGGAAATATCGGCGGCCACCAGGCGCAGTTTCAGGATGATCGGCATGATCAGGTGATTGAGGATCATGGTGGATAAGGTGACCGAGGAAACCATGACCATCCCCGCCGATGCGGAGAACCCGCCGATGAACACGAGCATGGCCAACCAGCGGTGACCGGCTTGCAGCGGCAGGTGCAAAACGAAGTAATCGGCCTGGGAGGTGTCCCCACCGTTGAGCAGCAGGCCGCCCAGGGCGATGGGAATGACAAACAGGTTGATGAGGAACATGTAGGCGGGAAATCGCCACATGGCGGAGCTGATGTGTTCCTCGGTGGCGTTCTCGATGACCATGATGTGAAATTGGCGGGGCAGGAACATCACCGCCATCATCGACATGAAGGTCAGAGTGAACCACATCGTGTAGGAGCTTTGCGGCGTCCCCAGGCGCAGCAGATAGTCCCGGTCGGGGAATTCGGCTGAAAACTGCTGAAAGATATCGGTGAAGCCGTCGAACAGGCCGTAGGTGACGAAAATGCCGACCGCTACAAAGGCGACGATCTTCACCAGCGATTCCAAGGCGATAGCCGCCACCAACCCCTCGTGCCGTTCCGAGGCGTCGAGGTGCCGGGCGCCGAACAGTACGCCGAAAAGGCCAAGGAACAGGGCGACGATGAAGGCTGTGTCCAGGTAGGCCGGAAGGGCCGGTATCAGTTCGGTGACGTCGTAGCCGTTTTTGTACGGCGGGACGGAAAGTATTTCGAAGGTGTGCGCCACCGCTTTCAGCTGCAGGGCGATGTACGGCATGATGCCGATCACCGCGAAAATCGTGACGACCGCGCCGAGAAACGCCGACTTGCCATAACGGCTGGAGATGAAGTCGGCAATGCTGACGATATTCTGCTCCTTGCTGATGCGCACCATTTTACGCAGCAAAAACCACCAGCTGAAGGCGATCAGGGTCGGACCGAGATAGACCGGGAGAAAATCGAGGCCGGTGGTTGCCGCTCGGCCGACACTGCCGTAAAAGGTCCAGGAAGTAAAATAGACGGCGAGGGAAAGGGAATAGATGTAAGAATTGGAGATAATGCTTTTGCCGGCCTTCCGCCGTTTGTCGGCGTAATAAGCGACGGCAAAAAGCAGAAAGAAGTAAAGAACGGATGCGAGGGCGACGATCTCTACCGGGATCATCCGGAGACTTCCTCGTCCTGATCGGAGGATTCGTCGTCGCCGTCCTTATGCATGTTTCGGGAGAAAATATAAACGACCAGAATGGAGATTGGCCAGCCCAGCATGAAATAGAGAAACAACAGAGGAAAACCGGCAACCAGCAGATTTTTATTGAAAATATGGATGAACGGATAGTTGAGCATGGTGACCCCGAGCAGGAAAAACACAATCCAGATTTCTTTTAAATGGGTGCCACGTGTGCTCATCGGTGCATTCCGGCTCGGGAGATAAATTCGCAGAGAAGTGATTGCACATTATAATCAACGCATTGCAGGGTGTCGATGACTAATGCGCTCTCTTCCTCGGCCACGGGGTCGAAAATCGCGGCCTGGGAGTCGAATAGCTGACGGCGGCCATCGGAAACGTCCTGGCCGCTGGCCTGGCGTTGGTCGAGCCGGTGCAATGCCGTCTCCCGATCGCAGGAGGTAATGGCCAGGAAACAAGGGATTCCAAGTTGGCGGGCGACCTCCCGGAAGCGTTCGCGCTGCCGATGTTGCGCAAAAGACGCATCGACGATCACCGTTTCGCCGCCGGCAGCCGCCTCGCGGGTTTTTTGCAGCAGCAGGTCATAGGTGCGATTGCTGAATTCCGGCGCATAGATGCCGGTGTGAAAAGCGGCGCTGCTCCCGCTGCTTGCCAATTCCCCGGCAATTTCCTTGCGGATGGCATCCGCACGCAGCAGGGGCGCGCCGAGGGCGGCGGCAAGGGCGGCGGCAACAGTGCTTTTGCCGGTCCCCATCAAGCCGCCAATCAGAATGAGGAGCGGCGGACAGAGATAGCCCAGAGCCAGGTTGAAATAATTGCGCGCCCGGGTGGCGGCCTCCTGGCGTGTGGACGAGGCGGCGCCGCGGTCTTCGGCGAGAAAGGATTCCACCTTCCCGCGCACGAAGGCCCGGTAGACCATGTAGAAGGGGAGCAGCAGATCCAGGGCGGAATCCTTCGGCCCGTGGGCGCTGTAGGCGTGGCGCAGCCGGCTGGCCAGATCGCGGCGGCGGCGGAAGTCCAGATCCATCAAAATGAAAGCGAGATCGGCGGCGATATCGGCGATGCGGAAGCGCCTGTTGAATTCGATACAGTCGTAGATGCGGATCGGTTCGGTAAGGCAGATATGCTCGGCATGCAAATCCCCGTGTCCGTCGCGGACGAAACCTTCTTCTTCCCGCTGCAACAGCAGCGCCGCATTGCTCGCCAGAAAACGGTCGACAAACATCCGCAGAAAATCGTGCGCCCGGGAAGACAATAGCGTATTCGCAAAGGGCAGCATCTGCTCGAAGTTTTCCCGCCAGTTGCCGCGCACCACCTCCAGATTCCGCCTCCCGCCCGTTTCCCGGCAGACGGGCGATTGCGCGTGCAGTTCGGCCAGGCGCCGTCCCAGGCGCTCCATTTCGGCCGGCAAAGCGGGATCGGATGCGGCGAGACGAGAATCGAGCATCGCCTCCTGCGGAAGTCGGCGCATGTGAACCGCGTATTCAATTGTTTCACCGTGGCCGCCAATGCGCAGCCCCGCCGAGGTGCGGCGGATCTCGGCGACATCGAGGTAGGTGTCGGGGGCGAAGCGGCGATTAAGGCGCACTTCCTCCTCACAATAGAAACGCCGTCGGCAAAGCGTGGTAAAATCGAGAAAGCCAAAATCGAAGGGTTTTTTGACCTTGTAAACGTCGCGGGCGGTAAGATAAAGACGCGAAATATGGGTCTCCCGAAATTCAATCGGTCCTTCCGCCGCCGGATAGGTTTCCGGCCTGAGCATGGCTTGATGCAGGGATTCGCTGTCCATAGGCGCCGTTGTTTTGTAAGAAGTTGTATTTATTTGATTATATCCTTTTGCCAAGGACTGTAAAGGGGCGTTGGACCCGGTTCCGACGCGGGTTCGCCGATTGACCCACATGGGCCGGTATGATAGTTTTTCTCGCTTTGCCGATAGAAGATATATGCAATCTATTCCTCCCTCATCTTTTGGACTTATGCGACGACTTCTATTCCATTTTTTACTGCTGATTCCATTGGCCGCCTGCGCCTTGCCCGGCATGGGGAATTCACCCGCCGTTGAAGACGCTGTTTACCATTCGGAGGTGGTTCAGCCGGAGGCCAAAGCCCTCTACCATTTCGGTCGTGGCCAGTTGCTGGCGGCGGATGGTGATCTGGAAGGAGCGGTCGCCGCCTTCACCCGGGCCATCCGGTTCGATCCCACCGCCGGTTTTCTGCGACTGACCCTGGCCGGAATCTACCTGGATGGCGGCATGGAAGAGGAGGGGCGGCGAACCTTGGAGGAAGCGCTCCGTCTCGACCCCGCCTCCTTCGAGGCGGAAATGATGCTTGGCAACATCTATTTTCGTCGGCAGGAAGACGAAGAGGCCATCGTTCATTTTCGCCGGGCGCTGGAGATCGATCCCGAGGAGGAGAGCGCTTATCTGCACCTGGGGGTGGCCTATGCGCGCAACGGCGATTACGAGGCAGGGGTGGAATCGCTCAAAGCCGCTCGCGAGAAGCATCCCGATTCGGTTGGCATCGCCTTGACCCTGGCGAAACTGTACCGGGAAATCGACCTTGAAAGTCTGGCCAAGGACATGTATCGGCAAATCATTGCGGCGCACCCGGAATTCCTGCCGGCATACGCCGAACTCGGCAGCCTTTTTGAAAAAGAACAACAGGTAGGGAAGGCGATAGAGACCTACCGGCAGCTATTGGCGATCAAGAATGATAGCGCCGGTGTTCGCCATCATATCGCCCGCCTGTTGATTCTGCAGAATCGTTTCGATGAGGCCATGACCGAGTTGCAAGCGATTCTCGAGCAGACGCCCGACGATCTGGATGCGCGGCGCAAAATCGGCCTGATTCATTTCGATCGCGAGAACTGGGTTGCCGCCGCCGAAACCTTTTCGCTGATTCTGCAGAACCACCCCGATCAGGATGCCATCCGCTTCTACCTCGGCATGGCTCTCGAAAGGCAGGAAAAATGGCAGGAGGCCCTCGGCGTTTTCCAGACCATCGCCCCCGAAGCCGAGGTTTACAGCGATACCCTCGTGCATCTTTCCTATCTGCTTCGCCGACTTGATCGCAGCAGTGAGGCCATCGATCTGCTGGAAGCGCAGTTCGCCAGCGGTCATACGCCGCGGCCAGAACTCTTTTCCTTCCTGGCCTCCCTCTACGAGGAAAAGAAAAATTACCTTGACGCTTTGGCCAGCATCGAGAAAGGGTTGGCGGATTATCCCGGCGACATCGACCTGCTGTATCATCGCGGGCTGCTTTTTGAACGGCTTGGTCGGCGCGAGGACGCTATGGAGCTCATGCGCCGGGTCCTGCAGGAGAATCCGGACCATGCCGAGGCCCTGAACTACATTGCCTTTGGGCATGCCGAGAGCGGCGAAAATCTCCTGGAAGCCCTGGAAATGGCGCAGCGGGCGGTTCAGCTCAAACCGGAAGGGCATATTTTCGACACCCTGGGCTGGGTCTATTTCAAACTCGACCGGCCGCATGAAGCCAGCCGGCACTTGGAAAAGGCGGTGGAAATGCTGCCCGCTGATTCCCTGGTGCGCGAACATCTCGGCGATATCTATCGCGCTCTGGGCGAGAAGACAAAAGCCCTGGACGCTTACCGCAAGGCGCTGGATCTGGATCCGCAGGCCGAAGGCGTAAAGCAGAAAGTGGAAGGGCTTTGAAAATTACCCGCCAACCTCTTTATGGGCTCAACGGCAGAGCAAGGCGAAAGCCGGCGAGGTGGGGAGCGTGTCTTCTTCTCTGGACCCTTCTTGCCGCCTGTGCCGGAATAAAGGCGCCGCCACCCCGGGTGCCGGTCGGCAGCGAGGTGCTTCTCGAGCGTTTGCAGACACTGGCGACCGCCTTCGCGTCCCTGCGGGGGCAGGCGAAGGTGCGCATCGAGACGGGGGGGGAATCGTTTACCGGCAACCAGGTTCTGCTGGCGCAAAAACCCGATCTCCTGCGGGCCGAAACCTTGAGCCCGTTCGGCACCCCGGTTCTGGTGGTTGCCGCCGGCAGCGGCGGGATCAATGTGCTTATCCCCGGCGAAGGCCGTTTCCTGAGCGGTGAGTCTTCCTTGCGCAATATCCAGCGCTTCACCCGTCTGCCTCTGCAATTGACCGACCTGGTGCATCTGCTGCTTTATCAGGCGCCGGTCATCCCTTATATCGAAACGACAGTCGTTGCCGGCGAAGACGGCGGGCATCGGCTTTTGCTCGATGGGGAGGCGGGCGTCCGGCAGGAACTGGTGTTCGATCGGGAATTGCGCCTGCTGCGCGTCGTCTATTTTCAGGGGGCGGCGCGGGTGCTCGAAATCGACTATGGCCGCTTTACTTCCGAGGCGCCCCCTTTCCCCCGCAGCATGCGCCTGGAGATGCCGGAGCGGCAGAGTACGGCGTCTCTGACATTCTCCGAAGTGGACCTGAACCGGTCGATACCCGCCGCGCTCTTTTCCCTTGCCCCGCCAGTCGGCTATTCGATTGAGCCTCTGTGAAAAACAACGCTGGATCGCTGTCTTCGCTGCCGCCGACCTTGCGTTTTCGCAGCCAATCGAGCCATAATACAAGGGTTTTAGAGCGGGAAAATTTTTAACCTCCTGGAGATATCATGCGTTTTTTTCCTCTTTTATTGCTCTTGTGTTTTCTCGTCGCCGGCTGTGACCGACGGCAGGAAGCCATTATCCCGGCCGAAGGGGAGGCCGCCAAGCCGGCCCACGGCGACACCATCATCATGGGCTCCATCGGCGATGCCACCACACTGCTGCCGGTGCTCGCTTCCGATTCGGCTTCTTCCGATATCAACGGCCTTGTTTACAACGGTCTGGTGCGCTACGACAAAAATCTGCAGATCGAGCCGGAACTCGCCCAATCGTGGGAAATCTCCCCGGACAACCTGACGATCACCTTTCACCTGCGTCGCGGGGTGAAGTGGCACGACGGCGCGCCGTTCACCGCCGAGGACGTCCTTTTCACCTATCAGACCTATATCGACCCCAAGGTGCCGACCGCCTACGCCGAAAATTTCATGCAAGTGGAAAAGGCCGAAGTTCTCGATCCCCATACCTTCCGGGTGACCTACAAACAGCCGCTGGCGCAGGCCCTGATCAGTTGGGGAACGGCCATGCTGCCGAAGCATCTGCTCGCCGGACAGGACATCACCAAGAGCCCCCTGGCACGTCGTCCGATCGGCACTGGTCCGTACAAATTCGGTGAATGGCGGCCGGGGGAGAAAATCGTCCTGGAAGCCAATGCCCACTATTTCGAGGGGGAGCCCTACATCCAGCGGGTCTTGTACCGCATCATTCCCGACCCTTCGACGATGTTTCTCGAGCTGCAGTCGGGAGGACTCGACTACATGGGGCTGACCCCGCTGCAATATGCCAAACAGACCGACACCATGGCTTTCAAACGGCGTTTTGAAAAGTATCGTTATCCGGCCTCCGCTTACACCTACCTCGGCTACAACCTGCGGCGGCAGCAGTTTCAGGACCAGCGGGTGCGCCAGGCCATCGCCTACGCCATCGACAAACAGGAGCTCATCGATGGCATCCAACTTGGCCTGGGACAGATCGCCACCGGACCTTACAAACCCGGAACCTGGGTGTACAATCCCGATGTGCCGCAGTATTCGTACAACCCGCATAAAGCGCGGGAGCTGTTGGCCGAAGCCGGCTGGACGGATAGCGATGGCGACGGCCTCCTCGACAAGAACGGCCAACCCTTCGCCTTCACCATATTGACCAATCAGGGCAACGACCAGCGGATCAAAACCGGCGAGATTCTTCAGCGCCGCCTGCGGGAAATCGGTGTGGACGTCAAACTGCGGGTGGTCGAGTGGGCCTCCTTCCTCAAGGAATTCGTTAATCCCGGCAATTTCGACGCCATCATTCTGGGCTGGACCATTCCACCGGATCCCGATTCCTACGAGGTTTGGCACTCCAGCAAGACAGGGGAGGGGGAGTTGAACTTCATCGGCTTCAAGAACGCCGAGGTGGATGCATTACTGGAGAAGGGGCGGCACACCCTCGATCAGGAAAAACGGAAAGAAATCTACGACCGTTTTCAGGAGATTCTGGCCGAGGAACAGCCCTATACTTTCCTCTATGTTCCCGATGCCCTGCCGGTGGTCGCCTCCCGTTTCCGCGGCATCGAGCCGGCCCCCGCCGGCATCATGCACAATTTCATCGAATGGTGGGTGCCGAAATCAGAGCAGAAGTTTGCAAGGTGAAAGAGAAATCCCGTGTTTTGCGTTAGAATCCAGGGAGTGCGCAGCGCCACGCGCCTTATTTTCAGCATCGCAACTGGAACCGATAATATAAAACTATGCTCCGTTATCTGACCAAACGTTTGCTGATGATGATTCCCCTGATCCTCGGAATCACGCTGATATCCTTCACCGTGATTCATCTGGCGCCGGGAGAGCCGACCGATATTCAGACGGACCTTAATCCCCAAGCCAGCTCTGAATTGAAGGAGCGGCTGCGCCAGCAGTACGATTTGGACAAGCCGCTGCTGGTGCAGTATGGAACGTGGCTCGGGCGACTGGCGCGGCTTGATTTCGGCACCTCTTTCTCCCAGGACCGGCGTCCGGTGCTGACCAAGATCACCGAACGCCTGCCGGTCACCATCACCATCAATGTCCTATCGATCGCCCTGATTCTGGCGGTTTCCATCCCCATCGGCATTCTTTCGGCCACGCGGCGCAACTCCCTTTTCGACCGGGGGACCACCCTTTTCGTTTTTCTCGGTTTCGCCACCCCTTCCTTCTGGCTGGCGCTGCTGCTGATGGATTATCTCGGTGTTCGTCTCGGACTTTTCCCCATCGCCGGGCTGCGTTCCCTCGGCTATGAGTATCTCTCCTGGCCGCGCCAGATCTGGGACATGGCCCACCATCTGGTGCTTCCCGTCTTCGTTTCCGCTTTTGGCGGTTTGGCCGGTTTTTCCCGTTATATGCGTTCCAACATGCTCGAAGTCGTTCGCCAGGATTACATCCTTACCGCGCGCGCCAAAGGCTTGCCGGAAAGAGCCGTTATTTACCGGCACGCCCTGCGCAACGCCCTGCTGCCCCTCATCACCATTCTCGGTCTTTCCGTGCCCGGTCTGATCGGCGGCAGTGTTATTTTCGAGACGATTTTCGCCATCCCCGGTATGGGAAAACTTTTTTACGATGGCGTCATGATGCGTGATTATCCGCTCATTATGGGCATTCTGGTCATTGGCGCCGTTCTCACCCTTGTCGGCAATCTCATCGCCGACCTCGGCTATGCCCTCGCCGACCCGCGCATCCGTAACGCCTAAATCAATAGCTCTTGTACATTAACTTATTGATTCTTGACGGAAATTTCTCTTTCTGCTACACAATTCCGACGGCCGCTTTTTGCGCACCGCTTTTCCACCGCTTCTTTTCACCATCTCGCATGAAGGATTTTTTCGTGAATTATATGATGATTTTCACCTCCATTTTTCTTTTCGGTGTTTCCGCCGGGCTGTTTTTGGCCTACATCATCCGCACTCACGACGGGAGCGAGAACAAACGCCTGAAGAATTGGAAAAGCAACTTCTGACCCAGGGGAATCTGCTACACTGAAGGGCATGTCCGCGGCGCGATCGACAAACGGTTTTTTTAAGAGCATTTTTGCCGATCTCAGCGAGGCCAGAGATTTCATCTGGTCGGCGGCCATTCTCTTTGGTTCAGGCGCCCTGGCCGGGTACTTCTTTCCGGCTGTCAGTCGACAGCTTCTGTTTTTCTTCGCCGAAATTGCCCATCAGTTACTCCAGTACGGCGCCGCCGAACTCGCGCTCCAGATCTTTTTTCGCAATTTTCTGGCGAGCGGAATAGCCGTGTTCGCCGGCGCCTTGTTCGGTTTGTTGCCGACCGCCGCCGCCGTGGTGAATGGCCTTATTTTCGGCGCGATAACCTCGCTGGCGCCTGGGGAAATGTGGAAAGTTGCGCCCCATGGAGTTTTCGAATTGCCGGCGATGTTCGTTTCCTGGGGGATGGGGCTTTGGTTGAGTCTTTGGGTCGTTGGTCCCGGGCGGCTGTCTCGTCTGCAAGATCGATTGAAGCGCTGTTTTCGCATCTTCATTGGTTTAATCGCCCCGGTTCTGCTGCTGGCGGCGATCATCGAGGCAGCGACCGCCTCCTATCTTTTCGGCAACGGCTGAAAGCGCACCGGCAAAAGCCGGGCGAGACGCGTGCCAGGTCACGTTACACCTTTAATGCTGTTTATAATACATTTGGTCCTTTTTCTCTTTTAATCCTTCCCCGATTGGTTAAGAATAGGGCTTTGCCGGTCGCATGGGCCGACAGACTTGATGTCGGGAGGGCATAATGCCAAAACACAAGATTTTGCTGGTGGATGATGTCGATTTTTTCCTGGAGGTGGAAAAAGGGTTTTTGCAGCAGACCCCCGCAACCATTCTCACCGCGCGCAACGGCCTGGAAGCGTTGGAAATAGCCGCCCGGGAAAAGCCTGATCTCATTTACCTCGATGTGAACATGCCGGTAATGGATGGCCTGACCTGCTGCCGAAAGCTGAAATCCGATCCGCACCTGGCGGCCATTCCGGTGGTGATGGTTTTTGCGCCCGGGCGAGAAGCGAGTGCCGACCTTTGCCGGGCTGCCGGCTGCGATGGGGTGGTGACAAAACCGATCGATCGCAACCTGTTTCTTGATCTCGGGCATGGGTTTTTGTTTCAAGTCGAACGGCGGGAACCCCGCAAACAGTGTCAGGCGCTGATTACCCTGCAGCGCCCGGGAGAGCAGGAGTTTTCCGGCACCTGTGACGACCTCAGTGAAAATGGTGTCTATGTGGCCTGTCGCGAAAAAGTGCAGGCGAACGAAATGCTCCAGATGAAGATGGTGCTTCCAGGGGTGGGAATGCAACCGGTCAGCGGGCGGGTGCGGGTCGCCTGGGTCAATCAGGGATTCCCCCGGCCCAAACTGAATCACCCACAAGGATTCGGCGCCGCCTTCCAATCTTTGAGCGCTGCTGGCAGAGAAATTATTCTGAAGGCGATTCAGCCGCCCAAGCCGCTGGCCGGCAGAGGCGACTGAGAGATCCCGATTGCCGCCAAGCACCCTTGCCGAAGCGGTTTAATTTCTCTTCAGGAAAAAAAATTGTGTTGATTTCCCGCGGGGATTCCTCTAGTTTTGGGCATCGGACGCGGCAGGCACAACTGCGGGAACGCTCCCGAACAAATCTATACTTCCATAGACTTTTCAACATCGATTTCAATGTCCCGGCCCGCGGCCAGGACGCTCCAATATAGCCATCCCTCGTGGGTGGTTTTTTTTTGTGCAAAATTCGACCAAAATCACTCAGATCCAGGACGGCCGGAAAAACACGGTCGATAAACCTGCCCGCCGATCCGGATCAGTGTTTCGAGGGGGCGATGGGTAATCGGATCGCGGCGTTCGGGACCGGTGTAAATCCGCCGGGGCGCGGGGTGCCGACGTACCGGATCACGCCCGATTTCGACCCAGCCGTCCGTGCGGCGAAACCGGCTGATGCGTCCGCTGGCGATGAGATTCGCCAGAAAATATTCCTTTACCATGTCGTAGGCGCCTTCGCGATACCTGACCCGGATGAGCATCGATGCATCCCCTTTCTTCCCAAGGTGAAGAAAATCTTAGGCGTTGATCCGGGGATGTCAACTCCTCGTCAGCCGGGAATCCGCCGCCCGAAGGTTGCCGTGCGCCAGCCGCTGCCGCCTGCTCCTGGACGGATAAACGTCCGTTGCATTATGGGAATCCACTGATATTTTTGAATGGCCCGGACACCCGCATTCATGCCGGCAAACGCCGGGCGGGAAGAGAACCGTTTGAATTCGACTCTCTCGCTAGAACTACCGGGCTCCGAAAGATCTGCCGGAATCCAGCGCTCGGCCGCGCCTGCCATCTAGCCGATTTAAGATTTTTCCGCTGTGCAAGGGGAGGGTGGATCGGATCGACTCTACGAGATTTCAAGCCATGGAAAGTTTTCTCGGTCTGATTGTTCCGCTGCCGGCCGAGGCCGGGGCCCTCCTTGGCCGTCAGGGATGGATCCGTCAGGACGGCTGGTCCTGCCGCAGTTCCGTCCTCCCCTGCGGAACGGCCGTCCTGGCCGTCTGCGCCGGTCAGGGGCGGGCGCGGGCGCAGGCGGCGGCCGGTTGGCTGGCGAGTCGCGGGGCGGTGGCTCTGGCCGTGATCGGGTTGGCCGGCGGCCTGCATCCGGCGCTGCATCCCGGCGATCTGGTGCTGTTCATGGAAAAAAGCGGAGAATTGCTGTTCGCCGGTCCGGATGGAATGCTGTTGCAAGTGCTCTCCGGCGGACTTGCCGAAATCGACCAGCCGGTGTTGACCAAGGCCGGCAAACTGGCTCTGTTCGAACGAAGCGGAGCGCTTGCCGTCGATCTCGAAAGCGTCGCCGTCGGGCGGGTGGCGCGACAGGCGGGGCTGCCTTTTTTCGCCCTGCGGGCGGTTTGCGACCCCGCCAGTCGCGAAGTGCCATCCGAGGTGCGGGCCTGTCTTGCCGAGGCCGGGCGTCTACGGGCAGCCGTCCTGCTCCGCGCCATTTTCCGCCGGCCGCAACTGCTGGGCGAGTTGCTGCGCCTGCGTTGCGATTTTGCCGCCGCATTGAAAGCGTTGCAGCAGCAATGGCAGACCGTTTCCATGACCGCCCTGGCCAGGTGTCGCCTCGCCGATATGGGCGAAGAGCCGTTCAGCAGCCTTCCCCAATCCCCGCCCGATTGACGCCTGCTATTCCCTGCTCTGCAACGCCGGGGTCGCCATGGTCGATATCCGCTCGGCCGGGGGCCGCCCTGACCTGCGAGACTGACCAGCGCGGCAAGCTCCATCCGTGGCGACCCGCCGTCCGTTGCCGGATGCAGGTGAAGTTCCGAACCTCCCGGCGGCAGATTTTCGCCAATGGCCGTCAACTGCGCTGCATCAATTGCAGCCGGCCGCGCCAGCCGACCTCGTTGCCGAAGTGACTGCGGAGCCAGATAAACAGGCAGAGCAGGTCTCGCAGCGGCAGCAGCCAGGGGACGGAAGGCGGGGGGACGCGCAAGGCGGTGCGCAATTGAAAATGCAGCCCCAGGCGCAGCCCGGCGGCCATCGTCAGCAGGAGGGCGCCGGCGGCGGAGAAACCGCTGGCGAGGAGAAACAGAAAAGCGAAGGACAGGCTGTTGTTGCCGATGCAGGAAAACGCATAGCCGAGGGGCCGACAGGCGCGTCCGGCGCGCGCCCGGCGCAACTCGCGCGACAGCAACGAACGCAGGTCCGGTTCGACCACAACGTTTTCCACCACGTAAGAGCTGATGCGAACCTGCCAGCCGGCCTGCCGCACCCGTTGCCCGAGATGGAAACCGTTGGCGGGAAAAGGGGCGAAACCTTCGAAACCGCCGATGGCGGCGAGCACCCGCCGACGCACCGCCATGGTCGCGCCGAAACAGAAATCGGGTTCGCGCCACGTGGCGGCGAGCAGCGCCGAAGGGAGAAGCCAGTCGCTGAGATAGAGCGCGCCAAGGGCGGAGGCAAGTCCCCGGCCCGGCGTGCCGCTGTACAGACAGGTTGCCGCTCCCACTTGCGGATCGGCGAAGGGGGCGGCGATCCGGTCGAGATAATCGGGGCCGACGCGCATGTCGCTGTCGGCGACGACCAGCAGGTCATGGCGGGCGGCCGGCAGCATGTTGATCAGGTTGCTCGTCTTGCGATTGGCGACGGCTAAACGATCATCGATGACCAGTGACAGATCGTGCCCCGGCAAGGCGGCGATGAGCCGGCGAATGACCGGCGTCGCCGGATCCTTCGCCTCCCGCACACCGAAGACGACCTGGAATTGCGGATAATCCTGCAGACAAAATGAAAGCAGATTCTCTTCCAGCGCCGCGTCGAAGCCGCAGACCGGTTTGAGAATGGTGATCGGCGGCCGCACCGGCGCCCGCTGCGTCCGCCGTCGGCGAAAAGCCCCGAGGCAGCCGATGGCGGCCAACAGATAGATTATGGAGGCCAGGGTGAGCAGAAAGAAAAGAGCGCTGAAGAAGGACATGCCCATGAGAATAGCACGGGATCATGAAAGAGCAATTATCTGCAGGATTCGAGTATTCTGAGTCTTTGCGGTGAGGTTATTTTTCCAGCAGCCGGGCGACCGTTTCCGCCGTCTCCTCGGTGATGAGACGGCAATTGGCCTTGTGTTCCTTGCTGTTCCAGCGAAATTTCCGGGAGAGGGCGATGCAGCAGGTGGCGCCCTGAGCCTGGCGAAATTCGTCGACCAGACGATCGGCCAGATGCCCCTTTTCGCGCAAACCCAGCGCCATCACCCCGCCGCTCACCGCGCCACACAGACACTTGCTGCCGCCGACGCCGCCGCCGAAGGCTTTGGCCATCTTCAGCATCTGTGGATCGTCAATGCCGGTGGTCGCCTGCAAAACCGCCTGGGCGCAATTCTGGCCGGCGGCAAACAGGCGTCCGGCCTCCTCCCGCGCGTTGGTATTTTCCTGGGTGTTCCGCTTCGTCTTCCGGCGAAAAAATTTCAACATGCAATCTCCAGTGGCAAATAGTCCGTTCCGGTATCCTCATCGGGAGCCGGGAAAACGAATTTAATCCAATCGGCGCCGGGTGTCAATTTCGGCAAAGGGTCTGTCGCGTTCTTGACGCCTACCACGGCGGTGGTAATCCTTTATTAAGGGAATCCAGCGAGGTCATGAAAATTTCCATCGTCGAGGATCGATTATGTCACCTCGGAAGTCGCCCCGACAACTGCGGCAGATGCTCGACGCGATTGCCGCCGAATACCGTTACGCCAGCCGTTTCACCGGCTTGCCGGCGCCGGATGCGCGGGTCATGACCGCCCTGGCCGAGGTGCCGCGTGAGGATTTCGTCGCCGCCGACCAGAGGCCCTTCGCCTACAACAACCGCCCCCTGCCGATAGAGGCCGGACAGACGATCTCCCAACCGTTCATTGTCGCCCTGATGACCGATCTGCTCGCGCCGGCGGCCGAGGACAGCGTGCTCGAAGTCGGGACCGGCTCGGGCTATCAGGCGGCGATTCTGTCCAGGCTGGTCCGGCGGGTATACACGATGGAAATCATCGACGCCCTGGCCGACGAGGCGAGACAGCGACTGGCCACCCTCGGTTATGACAATGTCCGCGTCCGCACCGGCAACGGTCGTCTGGGCTGGCCGGAACATGCGCCCTACGATGGCATTATCGTCACCGCCGCCGCCCCCGAAATTCCGCCCGCCCTGCTCGTTCAGCTCAAACCCGGGGCGCGTCTGGTCATTCCGGTCCGCCAGGGAACAATGGGGCAGGCATTGCTGCTGCTGGAAAAAGATGCAGGGGAGAAGATTCATACGCGGGAAATCCTGCCGGTGGCGTTTGTCCCTCTGACCGGCGGCCAAGACAACGGAGAGGAGGCGTAATGGAAGAAAAAGAAATTCTGACGGAAGTCAACCGGCAACGCACCCCCGACCACCGGTTCATCAAATGGTGGCGGCGCGAGCACGATTTTCTCAATTTCGAACTGCTGGCGGAATTCGACGCGCACCGGGAGGAGCGGATCAAATGGTTGGAGGGTTTCGAGCTGCTTGACACCGAACAGATGTGGCAAGAGCTGCAACACCGATTTCCCGAGCGGGTGAGCCGCGAAAAACGCACCAAAGGGGAGTTTCTCGTCTGGCAGCGGCCGGGGCGGGAGCCGCGGGAATGTCTGTTCACCCCGGAGAACATCATGACGTTGTTCAACGCCGGGACGCGCGGCAACGTCATCGATTGATTTTTGCGCAAGCAAGCAACACGGTGGATGGTCATCATTGATTGCCCGGCGCCGGGCAGCCGGCGCCGGGGTAAAGCCATTATTCCCAGATACGGCTTTGCAGCGCCTCCTCCACATAGGTCAGGTGGCGCCGTTCGTCCTGATAATTGCTTTCCAACAGCTGCTGGACATCGGCGGCGACATTCATTTTGCGCGCCTCGTCGTACTTCCGGTTGGTCAGCTTCTCGTTGGTTTTCATGGCCTTGAGGGCGCCCTCGGTGCCGGTCATGCTGCGCAGGGCGGTAAAGCCTTCGATCATCATTCCCTTCAGATCCGGTGAGGCCTTGGGCGGCGTTTCGCCAAGTTCCCGCAGCTTCTCGGAAATTTCCCGTACATGCCGCTCGTGATCCTCCCGGTACTTCGTCAACTGCTCGCGCACCGACACCAGTTCGATCCGGTCGATGGCCTGCTGATAGGCGTGCGACGCATCGACATCGAGTTGCAGCAACGATTTGAGATGTTTGACGATGTCCTTTTCGGCCATGGCGATCTCCTTTTTCCCGCTGGGCGTATGGTCGGAATTGCCGGTATCCCTCCCTCTATAGCACAGGAAATTCGGTGGGCAAGGTATGCCGTCATCGGCGCGCTGACGCAGCGCCACTACCGCTTTCTCCGTTGCTTCGCCAGAACGCAGCAAAACGATGGGGAGGGGGGGGCGGAAGAATACGAAAAAAAAGGTATATGGCGGTAATTGCGGAGGTGCGGCGGGATGGAAAAAATACCGGAGCGGTCATTTTTCCCCGTTGACAGGGCAATTGCGACGGCGGTATTGAAAATACTGCTATTGTTTTTAACCCAGGGAGGCGACGCCATGAAGAATCATGAATATCGAACACTTGTGCTCGACGATGAAGAAAATATTCGATTTTCCCTGGCCACCTATATCGAAGCGCGGGGGCATGAGGTGGTAACCGCGTCCGAGCCTCTGAGCTGCCCCCTCTACGGCGAGGACGCCTGCTCCTGCCCAAGTGATGAGCAGTGCGGTGATTTTGCCATCATCGACCAGAATATGCCGCGCATGACCGGTCTGGAATTTGTCCGGAAGAAACTGAACAGCGGATGTAAGGCAGCGCCGGAAAATCATCTCCTGATTTCCGCCCACCTCACCGATGACGAATTGGCGCAGGCCCGCAAACTGGGGATCCCCTGCATGCTGAAGCCGGTCCGTCTGGAACAGGTTTCCGCCTGGCTGGCGGCGGTCGAGAAGAAGGTGCCGACCACCCGCAGGCTTAAGATATTTCGCAACCGCTAGATCTCACAGCCTGCCCGTCGCGCCTCATCGATATAAAAAGCCGCTCGGCCGTCGAAATACGGCGGGCGGCTTGAGCGTTTCGGGGCTTCAGCTGCTTTTTTTCTCGTTTTTCCGGCTATCCGGAGCGGCCAGGGCACCCGGACCGTAAAGAAGGTTGCGGGCATTGCCGCTCACTTCTTCTTCCCGGAACCGTTTCACCAGACGGTCGTATTCCGCCTTCTCGGCCAATTCATTCAGACGATAGCCTAGGTTCCGCAATTTCCAAAGATCCTCCATCCGCACCTCCGAGCTGAAAATAAAGCTTCTCCTGTCGGCAATATAGCAGAGACGATTTGTTAAGCAAGGTAAAATTTACTATAAATGTTTTTTTACGGGGATTTTGTGCGTCGGACAGGGAGAGGTATTGACGGCGAACCGGATAGACGGGTAATCTGCGTCCGTTTCGATCGTTTTCCATTTTCATGGGAGCTTCTCTTCCATTTCTTTTCCCGCCGAGGCGGCAAATGCCAGCACCTCCATACTCCTTTCGTGATGAAATCCTCGAGATTCTCGACGGCTTGCCACTCGATCCGGCTTTCGACGAGCCGCTGGCGTCCCACTGCAGCTGGCGGATCGGCGGTCCGGCCGACCTGCTCATCGAGCCGCGCAGCGCCGAGCAGGTCGCAGCCATCATCCGTTTTGCCAGAAAACGCTCCATGCCGCTGCTGGTCATCGGCCAGGGGACCAACCTGCTTTTCGACGACGCCGGTTTTCGCGGCATCGTCCTGAAGATCGGCCGCCGTTTGTCCCGAATCGACATCGCCGGAGACAAAATCCTTGCCGAAGCAGGGGTGTGGGTGCCGCATCTGGCCAGGCAAGCGGTCCGCGCCGGGCTTTCGGGTCTGGAGCATATCATCGGCATACCGGGCACGCTGGGAGGGCTGGTGGCCATGAACGGCGGCAGTCAGCGGCGCGGCATCGGCGACAATGTGCTGCGGGTGACGGTGATCGACCGGGACGGGGAACAGGTGGTTCTCGGCCGCGAGGAATGCCATTTCGGTTACCGCAGCAGCATTTTGCAGAAAACCGGCGCGGTGGTCGTCGGCGTGGAACTCCAATGCCCCCCCGGGGAGCCCGCTCGGATGCGTCGGGAGATGCTCGCCGATCTGCGTGAACGCCGGCGCAAATTTCCCCGCAAGGGGGAGCCGAATTGCGGCTCGGTTTTTCTCAGCACGGCGCAGATGCACGCAACGGTTGGTCCGCCCGGCCGGATCATCGAGGAGGCGGGGCTGAAGGGCTGCCGGATTGGCGGCGCCGAAGTCTCCCGCCGGCATGGCAACTTCATTGTCAATCGCGGCGGCGCCTCCTGTCGGGATGTTCTGGCCCTGATCGCCCACATCCGGCGGACGGTCGCGATGAAAATCGGTTTCGACATGCATTGCGAGGTGCTTCATGTCGGTGCCGACGGGACGATTCGCGCCGCCGATCAGGTGTGAAATTTCTTCGAGGAGGCAGCGATGAAAAAAAACAAGAAGGCGATGCGACTTGCCCTGGGTCTTGCTCTGCTGGTAGCGGGCGGATTGCTGATCTGGTGGGGTTATGACGAAAGCCGGGCGGTGGTAAACCGCTTCGCCCGAGCCGTTTCCGGGGCGCAGCCGGACCGGGTGATGTGGAAGTACATCGGCGGCGCGGCGAGCGCGCTGGCCGGCCTGGTTCTCATCGCCCGCCGCTGAGAGTGCGCCGCGCCGCCCGGAAATGGGCGGCGCGGCGAGTTGTTAACTGTGGCGCGGGGGTAATGGGCGGGTGATCGGACGGCAGCACCGGCGGGTGGCCTTCCGGCAGCACCGGAGGACGCCCTGGCGGCAGCTCGGACCCATCCCGCATCTGTTGCCCGGACGCCGCGCGCCCTTCCTCCCAGTAGGGGGAGACGCCGTAGGATTGATGAATTCGCCGCTCCCGCTCCCGCTCCCGGTCGCGATCTGCGACGGCTTCCATGCCCCCCTGCGGCGCCTGAGCCGGCGATGGCCAATTTCGTTTGCGGGAAAAGGAAATTGTGGCCGATTCGCGGTTGACAAGGCGGGCATATAGGTTATTTGCAGAGGATAAGCCCATCACCAGGGACAATCCCCATGCAAACAGCCTCCGCACCGCGCGTGATTTCTGTTTCCGATCGGTTCCGCTCCATCCGCCGGGTGAAACGCCTGGTGCAGGTTCTTTGGCTTGTTCTGCTGATGTCGGTCGGACTGACCGGGGGCGCCGCCGCAAACGACAATGATCGAAATGCTTTGGCGGACGAACTGCTGCAGTTGATCAACATCCGGGAAACCACCGAAAATCTTCTCGAACAGATCCGGCAAGTGCAGATCGAGGAACTGGAGGGGTTGGAGTTCGATGCGCAGCAGATCGAAATGGCAAAAGAGCTGCAGCGAAGAACCTTCGATATTCTCTATGCCGAACTGACCTGGGAGAGTTTAAAGCCCGACTATGTCCGGCTGTACGCCTCCACGTTTTCCGAGGAGGAATTGACGGTCATGGTCCTTTTTTACGGCAGCCCGGCCGGGCGCAATCTGGTGGCAAAAATGCCCGGCCTTGTGCATAAAACGACGGAGCTGGTAGACACGCGGGTGCAGGAGGTTTTGCCGCAGATTCAGCAAATGATGCTCGAACTGATCGTCGGCAAGCCGGTCATGCGGTAAAGGCGGCGTGCGGATTTCATGACTCACCACCTGGAAAAAGCATCCCTTCGCCTGATTGGCCACTTCCGCCGCGTCCTTGGCCCGTTGCAGATGCCGTTCGACATCCTTATGGGCGGTGATATTCGAGATGGTGCCGACGAAATGTTTTTCATCCGACCCCTCGCGGATAACCTTCTTGCGCTGCATGCGCACCCATATCTTTCTTTTTTCCGGGTGCAGGAGCCGGTATTCCCATTCCGCAATGTCCGAATCGTCGTCGGCACAGAAATCGCGGACGATTCGTTCCCGATCGTCGGGATGGATGGCGCTCTGCCAGCCGTGGCCCCAGGCTTTGCTGTACGGTGAGGCCGGAAAGGCTCGCCCATTGGGGATTTGTGTACAACCAGCAGCCCTGTCCGTCGCATTCGAAGACCCCGACCGGAGCCGATTCGGCCAGCATCCGGTAACGCGCTTCACTATTTCCCAGGGCCGCCACCAGCTTTTCCCGTTCCCGGCGAAAGCGGATCTGCTCGCTGACGTCGACGAAGTCGGCGGCGGGGCCGCAAAGGCGTTTTTTTCGATCCTGCAGCGGTACGGTATTGATGGAAATAAGGCAAGCGGTCGCGGGATAAAAAAGGCACGGCCGATAAAGGCGAGCCGCCATTCATCGGCCGTGCAGGTGGAGAAGGTGAGGGGAATCAAGAAAACCGGATCAGGCCGCCATGACACGCGCCTGTAGGATCTCGCGCAATGCCTGGGCGGTTTCCGCCGAAGGAGAGGCGCCGCCAACGCCCCGCAACCAGAAGCGGTCGGCAACGCGCCCCGCCGTCGTCTCGATCCGCAGCTCCGCCGGAAAGAGGGAAAACAGAGCGAAATTTTTCAGAATGGAAGTGAGGAAGCCCAACTGGTCCGCAGCCCGCACATCGACGCGAAGGGCGCCGTCTGCCTCGACGCCGACCGCAAAACTCTCCAGACTGACGGCGGAGGCGACTGCCGCCGGCCGACCGGAAGCCAGGGCAAGGAAGTCGATTCTGTCGAGGGAAGCCGTCGATCCGCGACTCTCCACATGAAAAGAAGCCTGCCAGGTTGCCGCACTCATTTTCTGCGCCGCACCCTGCAGAATGTTCAGATGTTCTTTCGCCAAACCGGCGGTGAAGGCTCCCAGCCATCCGGGTGCAAACCGCCCCCAAATCCTGATTTCATACCGGCCCGCTCCGCTCGGGAGAAGTTCGAATCCGGCCTCTTCGGGGATAATGCTTTCTGCCAAAGCCGAGGACATGCGCATACTCTGTTTCTCCTTTCCATAAGATGTCCTGAGCCTGAGCATCTTCCGTGCCAGAGAAAAACAGTCGAAAAATCGATAACTTGTGCTTTGCCGAGGCGGGGTGGGTCGAGGCATATGCCCTTTTATTAATCAGGTGGCGGCAAGGGTAGGGCAGGTGCAAGCTATAGCTGTCAGCTATCTAACTCCTATGGTTACCCCACTTGTTTTCTAAGCTTGGTACCGAGACCGCCAAACTGTGTTGCGCGCACCGGTTAATATCGGCATTTTTTCTTGATCTAATTATAATTTCAAATTAAGTATGAACAATAATGGTCTGAAAAGAACGTCAGAGCCGATCAGCAGGCGCCTCGGTCTATTTAGATTTTCTCCATAAGCTGGCAGGACAAACCACAAGCACCTTTCAATCTTTTTTCTCTCCTTTCGCTTTTTTTCTTTCCCGATAAGTATCTTTGTCATCCTGCCGTTGCCGCTCAATGTAATGTTCTCGGCTTTTGTTCTGCAGGTGCTCCAGTTCGGGGGTTTTCCAACTTTCACGGCAGCAATTGTCATCCCGATAACCTCCTTGTGGGTAGGAGTAAGGGGAGTCGTAAGGGCGGCGGTACTCTTCCGCCCCAGCCGAAGCTGCAATAAGCAGCAGGAGTAGGATTGCTCTTTTCAGACTCCAAGAATGGGACCTGCATGTCTTTCCGATAATTAGCCTCCTATAGCCACCCAGCGTCCATATAAAGAATCAGTCGGGTAGCAAAGTGATTGATCAGGTGATGATTAGAGGGATCGAAAATATCGAGCAACGATTATTGGGCCGACCATGCGTTATGGTCTCTTTGCGACAAGGTGCAGGACTGGGCCTGGCTGCAGACCTATGACGGCACGGGGATAGGTGCTGTCCTCGAATCCGACTCCAGCGGCAATCTGTTCTTTCTCCCTCCGCTTGATTGAGGGGAACTATCTTAACGATCTCCTCGATCTTAGACGGCGTACGGTTTGAGGAAACGGCGCGAACGATCCTCAAACCGGTTAGGGTCACCTTCATCAAACCTCTTGAACCATTTGTACAGCCAGAATCTTGATTTGCAATTGAAAGAGAACTTTATCGATGTGGTGGCACTCAACAGCTATCAGCTGTCAGCTATCAGCTTGGCCCGTATCCCGTCCGGCAAGATTTCCACCTTTCCCGCCTTGTACAGTCCGCCCAGCGCTTTCTTGAACGCTTTTTTGCTCAGGCCCAAAGAATTCCGAATCTGCTCGGGGGAGCTGTTGTCGTGCAAAGGGAGAAATCCGTCATTCTGGCGTAGCGCGGCGAGCAAGGTGTCGCGCGCCTCCTCGGCCCCCTGGGCGCCGACCTTGTGCAGGGTGACATCGATTTTGCCGTCGTCGCGCAGGCGTTTCACATAGCCGGTGAGCCGGTCGCCGGGCGCCATGTCGCCGGCCAACTCCTCCCGGTAGAGCAGACCGAGGTAGCGGTGGTCGACAAAAACCTTGGCGCCGAGGTCGGTGAATTCCCAAAGCACCAGAACGACTTCATCTCCTTCGGTAAGATCGCGCCCTTCGGGCTCCAGGCAGCTCTCGAGGCGGGCGTTGGCGAAGGGGCGCTCCTGCTCGTCGAGGCAGATCTTCACCAGATGCCGCTCGCCCTCCTTCATCCGCCGCGGCTGCAAGGCGCCGGGGGCGAGCAGATCCTTCTCCATCCCCCAGTCGAGAAAAGCCCCGTGCGGGGTGACCGAGCGCACCGCCAGCAGGGCGAATTCGCCCACCTGCGCCACCGGTTGGCGGCGGGTGGCGCGCAGGCGGCCGGTGCTGTCGCGGAAGACGAAAACCGTGACCGGCTCGTCGACTCTGGCGCCGCCGGCTTCCCGCTTGGGGAGCAGCACCGGCTCCTCGCCGGCGCGCAGCCAGACGCCGCGGCTATCCACATAATCGACGACGAGAATATTCATGCGGCAAATCTGAAGCATCGGTTTCTCCAAAAGAAAAAAGTGCCGCCGGCTGGGCGGCAGAGCAAGCAAGCCCGTGATGACGCCGCAAAACGCAAAACAGTTTGCGCTGCTTATCCGATGGCCGCCGGCACGATCTTCATCCGCGCCGGTTTTCCCGGATGTAGCGTAATTTCCTGGCCTTGATGGAAAATCGTCAACTCGGAACCGGTGCGCAATCGATAGGTGGTGGTTTCCGCTTCCACCTGCACATCAAGGATTCGTCCCCGGATTTCTAGGGGGAATGTCAGGCTTTTGAAAGAGGGGGGAAGGCGCGGATCGAAGGTGATCCGACCATTGTAGTCGCGCAGTCCGGCAAAACCGTAAACCATAACCATCCAGGTTCCGCCCATGGCGGCGATATGCACACCGTCGCGGACATTGCCGCCGTTGTCGGCCAGATCCATGAGCATGGCGTAGCGGGTGTATTTCATGGCTTTTTTGCCGTCGCCGATCTCGGCGGCAACGATCGCCTGAATGCAGGCCGACAGGGAGGAGTCTCCCGTCGTCAGCGGATCGTAGTAGTCGAAATTGCGCTTTTTGCGGTCGGCGGAAAATTCGTTGCCGAGCAGAAACAGGGCCAGCACCACGTCGGCCTGCTTAATCACCTGGTGCCGATAGATGACCAGCGGGTGGAAATGCAGCAGCAGGGGGAATTTGTCTCGGGGGGTGTTTTCCAGATCCCATATCTTGCCGTCGAGAAAGTTGTCGTCCTGGGGATGGATGCCGAGTTCTTCGTCGTAGGGAATGTACATGCGGTCGGCGGCTTTTTGCCACTCCTGCGCCTCCGCCGGATCGAAGGCGGTCTTGTGCACCAGGGTGGCGTAGTGGTCGGGGTTCTCCTCGCGCATGCGGCGGACGGTGTCGGCGGCGTACCAGAGATTTTCCCGGGCCAGCAGGTTGGTGAACGTGTTGTTATCGACGACGGTGTTGTATTCGTCCGGTCCGGTCACCCCGTTAATGCAGAAGCGCCCGCCCCGGCGTTTGCTGTAGAAGCCGAGGTCGGCCCAGAGCCGGGCCGTCTCCACCAGGATTTCCGCGCCTTCCTGAAACAGCAGCGCGTTGTCGCCGGTGATTTCGACGTACTTCTTCAGGGCGTAGACGATATCGGCATTGATGTGGTACTGGGCGGTGCCGGCGGCATAATAAGCCGAGGCTTCCTCGCCGTTGATGGTGCGCCAGGGGAACATGGCGCCCTTCTGGCTCAACTCCCTGGCTCTTTGCCGCGCCCGGTCGAGCATGCTGTGCCGGAACAGCAGAAGATTGCGCGCCAGATGGGGGGCGGTATAGGTCAGAAACGGCAACAGGTAAATTTCCGTATCCCAGAAATAATGTCCTTCGTAGGTTTGCCCGGTGAGCCCCTTGGCCGGCACGCCGGATCCTTGGGCCCGCCCGACGGCTTGCAGAATCTGAAAAAGATTCCAGCGCAGCGTCTGCTGCACTTCGCCCGCCGGCCGTTTCGCCGAGGACGACTCTTCTTCGATACGCACGTCGCTGCGCGCCCAGAAATCGTCCATGTAGCTTCTTTGACTCTGCGCCAGGTTGTTGAATCCACGCTTGCGCGCGTGGTTCAGGGTCCATTCGCTGCGCTCGCACAGCTCTTCGGCCGGGGCGCTGCGCGAGGTGTGATAGGCGATGAATTTTTCCAGATAAAACGGTTTTCCCGGCTGCGCCTCGATGGAGAAGACCGTTTTGCCGAAGTCCTCGCGGCATTCGGTGGCGACCGTGTATTCGCATTCGGTTTCGAATAGGTGGTCGACGCCGCAGGCCAGGGTCATGCCGCTCTCTTTGGCCTGATGGCCGAGGACGATTCGCTCCTTCGTCGCGTAATGCTTGCACGGCAGCAATGATCGGCCGTTAAGCCCGCGGGCTTGCCGGGGATCGCCCTTGCCCCGCTGATTCGGCTGGTTTCCCGCCAGTTCGGAGGAGATCACCACCAGCGCCTTGGCGTTGAGCACGGTCACCTGGTAGGAGATGGCGGCCAGGTGCCGGTGCTCGAAGGACACCAGCCGCCGCGATTCGATGAAGACCTGCTTGCCGCCCGGCGTTTCCCAGAGGACTTTGCGGTCGAGGGTTCCGGCCTGCATATCGAGGATGCGCTCGTAAAGCATCAGGCTCGCCGTGGGCAGGTGAAACGGCTCGTCGTCGATGAAAAGGCGGATGGTTTTGCCATCGGTGACGTTGAGCATCGTCTGCCCGGTCTTGGCGAACCCGTAAGCCTCCTCGCCGTAAATGATGGGCCAGGTCTCGTGGAACCCGTTGATGAAGGTGCCGCTCTGAAATGAGGGCTTACCCTCATCGAAGTTGCCGCGCATTCCCAGGTAGCCGTTGCCGATGGAAAAGATTGTTTCGGTCTGGGCGAGAAAACGGGGGTAAAAAGAGGTTTCGATGATTTTCCATTCGTTGATGGGATAGATGTGCGGCGGGGGATTCAGCGTTTCATGGCGAATCATTCCATACTCCGGCGGATTTGAGTATTTATTCCAGCAATTCGGCAAGATCGCCGACCACCAGGTCGGCGCCGTTTTCGCGCAGTTTCTCGGGATTCCCCTCCCGATTTACTCCAATCACCAGACCGAAATCGCCGGCGCGTCCGGCCCGAACGCCGCTGACGGCGTCTTCAATAACCACGGCCCGGGACGGTTCGACCCCCAGGCGTTTGGCCGCGTGGAGAAAAGTGTCCGGAGCCGGCTTGCCGGCCAGGCCGAGGCGTCCGGCTTCGATGCCGTCCACCCGCACGGCGAAGAGATCGTCGATGCCCGCAGCTTTCAGAACTGCGGCGCAGTTCTGGCTGGCCGAGACGACGGCGGTTTGCAGGCCGGCGGCGCGTACCCGGTGCAGAAGTTTCAGCGACCCCTCGAAAACGCCGATACCCTCGGTTTCCAGAACCTGCTGCACCAGGGCGTTCTTGGCGTTGCCGAGGCCACAGACCGTTTCGGCGTCGGGCGGATCGTCCGCAGTCCCCGGCAGCAAATGAATGTTGCGCGCCGCAAGGAAACTTCTGACGCCGTCATAGCGCAACTTGCCATCCACATAGCGTTTGTAGTCGGTTTCGATATCGAAGGGCTGGTAAGCCTCATTTTGCAGCAGCGCCCGTTTTTGCAGGAAGGCGTCAAACATTCGCTTCCAGCAGATGGCATGAACGCTCGCCGTCGCGGTCAGGACGCCATCCAGATCGAACAATACCGCATCGAAACGCCGGGGCAGGCTGTCAAGGGCGAGGATTTCCTTCATTCTCCACCTCCTCCGGGGCTAAAAAGATGTCCTTTCGCTGGTTCGGTCCGAAGATCCGCGAACCATGCCTTACCATATCCCGGCCACCTGAAAAGAGCAAACAGACGCGCCGTAGCGTGGCGAACCCAACGGCCTGCGCCTCGGTCGGTAAACCGATTCCGGGAGGCGGCGCCGAAAGTCAATTTCAACAGATTTTCAGTCTTTGGCTCTCGGCTTCGACAAAGCGGCGCAGCAGTTCGGCGGCCCAGCGGTAGAACGGCCGCGCCGGTTGATCCGCTTCGATTCGGGCGCAAAACGGATCGATCCAGGGGGCGAAAAAATTGTGGAAAAAGTCGGCTTGGCTGGCCAGCCAGCGGTGCGAAGGGACTGCCACCCGCTCCTCCCGGCTCTGCTCCTCTCCTTCGGTGAGGTAATAAAGAAACTCAAGCTCGGTGGCAAGATAGTCGGGCGGTTCCGGGGATTCTTCGGTGCCTAGCCCGGCGCTGGCATAGAGGTTCGCAACGATGCGGGTCGAGTGTCCCTCGCTTCCGGATTTTTCCAGATAGACCGAACCATAGGGCGGGGCTGGTGGTTTTCCGGATGCGCCCAGAAAAAGGTGCCGGTAGTCGTCCTGCAATTCGGCAAGCGACACGATCGGCGGCGCGGCAAGACCGGGAAATACGGTAGTGAAAGTGTCTGGGCCGACGCCTTCGACGGCGGCCATCGTCTGCTCGTCGGGATGGCGGAACAGGACGGAAAGAAAGGCATAGAGCATTTTGCGTTCGCCGGGGTCAAGCACGGGTCCTCCTTTCGGAAACGACTGCATCGATAAGGTTGCGGGGCTGATGGTGCAAAAATGAAAGGCCCGCATTAAGCGGGCCTTGTCTTTGGATTCTGTGTTTTTACCCTACCTGAGGGTTTATCCGCCGATCCGTGATCGCCGGAGATTTTGGCAATATTCGAATGTAGTGTATATCATCGATCGTCAAAACCTCCTTTGCCAAGGGTGGATGGTGATTGCAGCTGCAGTTAAAATATACCGCTGTCCGGAGAAAAATACCAGTCGTTTTTTTGCGCCGACCACCTTTTTTCAGGATCCTGTTTATCGCGGGCGGCAAACGGCAATTTTTGCCGCACCTTGCAGATTCCTTGTTCTCCGTGCCGTTGGCCAACATGTCGCTCAGGTCGGCGAAAACGCCGCATGGATACTCACCGCGAGCAAGTTGTAGACATAATTCAAAATTAACCGGATAGTAGTGCTTTGCTGCTCTTGGCTGTCGATCGCCAGATCTGTTTGGCCGGCCGCCGGCCAGGAGTGCCAACTACTTTGCTCTTGCCGTTGAGAATCGCATTGTCTCACTGTAGAATTGTCGAGATTTTCTCTGTTTGCAGAATCGCTTTTTCAGATCGGAGGCCAAAATGAAGGACAGTTTCTCCGCCCGCTCGATTTTGCGCGTCGGTGACCATGAGTATGAAATCTTCCGGTTGGAGGCGCTGACGAAGGCAGGCTTCAATGTCGACCGTCTTCCCTACTCCCTACGCATTTTGCTGGAGAACCTGCTGCGCAACGAAGATGGGGTGACCGTATCGGCCGACGATATTCGGGCGCTCGCCGGCTGGCAGGCCAAGGCCGCGCCGGAGAAGGAAATAACCTTCTCCCCCGCCCGCGTGCTGCTGCAGGACTTCACCGGCGTGCCGGCGGTGGTCGATCTGGCCGCCATGCGCGACGCCATGGCGCAACTCGGCGGCGATCCGAAGCTCATTAATCCCCAACAGCCGGTCGAGTTGGTGATTGACCATTCCATTCAGGTCGACGCTTTCGCCTCGCCGCAGGCTTTTGCCACCAATGAGGAAATGGACTACCAGCGCAACCGGGAGCGCTACACTTTTCTGAAGTGGGGGCAGAAAGCCTTCGACAACTTCCAGGTCACGCCGCCGAACGCCGGCATCTGCCACCAGGTTAACCTGGAGTATCTGGCGCGGGTCGTCTTCGGGCTGGCGGAGGATGGGCCGGGACAGAAGACGGGCGGCAGGCGCCAGGCCTATCCCGACACCCTGGTCGGCACCGATTCGCACACGCCGATGGTCAACGGGCTGGGGGTGCTCGGCTGGGGCGTCGGCGGCATCGAGGCGGAAGCGGCAATGCTCGGGCAGCCGATCTCGATGCTCATTCCGCAGGTCATGGGTTTTCGCCTGAAGGGGCGGTTGCGGGAGGGCGCCACCGCCACCGACCT
>Ga0172382_10001781_pt1 | contig 37547 bp, 33 predicted proteins | sample Leawel138RmetaG_FD_122245 | JGI IMG/M metagenome (GOLD analysis project Ga0172382, IMG submission 122245) | Leachate microbial communities from a municipal landfill in Southern Ontario, Canada - Leachate well 138R metaG | ecosystem: Engineered > Solid waste > Landfill > Unclassified | place... | reverse complement strand
AACGCCGGATTTATCCGGTTTGGACCGCCGGATTTATCCGGTGAAGAATGAACGACAAAAACATGGTTTAATTCATTGTGCCAGATGAATCTGGCACCCCCGACCGGATGAATCCGGTGTTCCGACCTGTTCTAAGTTGGCGCTCGGAATGACGGGCTGACCCGGGTTTGGGTGATGGTGGGCGGAGTCTGGGTGGAAGAACATTGTGCCAGATGAATCTGGCACCCCCGACCGGATGAATCCGGTGTTCCTCCAAGGCCTGGATTCTTCGCTGGCGCTCAGAATGACAGACTTGGTCTGGGTTTGGGTGGCGAAATAACAAAACAATACTTTAGCCAAAAAAAGCCCCGCTGATTGGCGGGGCTGTTCGTGTAACAGGAGAAAAGATGTGGGTCAGGAATTGAATTTCAGAACCACGAATTGTTCAGATTTGTTGCGGTCTTGGACGTAGAGGAGGATGGTGTTTCGTCCTTCTTTTTTGATTTTTGAGATTTCTTTATTGATGGCTGTGTCGAAACCTTCGGGCGTGTCGATTTCAGTGTTTCCGACTTTGAGGATAATGAAGCCCACCTGGAGGCCGGCTCTGGAGGCGGGTGAATTGGCTTCGATGGCACTGATGACCACACCTTTGTCGGCTTTGATGTTGTTTCGCTGGGCGTAGGCGCTGTCTCCGGCTTCCACGCTGATTCCCGCCACGGTGTCTTCCGCAGCGGTTTCCGGGGTTTCCTGTCCTTCGTCTTCAGGGAATCCTTTCAATTGGATGTGTAAGGTTTTGGTTTCATCGCCACGAATGACCTTCACGGGGACTTTGGTTCCCACTCTGGAGGTGGCGACGGCGATACGGAATTTGGAGACGTTGGGCACTTTTTCGCCGTTGAACTCGACAATAACGTCGCCGACGGAGAGCCCGGCGTTGTGGGCGGGAGAATCGGTTTCCACCTTGGCGACCAAAACGCCGGAAACTTCTGATAGATTAAAGGCTTCCATGAGGTCGGCGGTGATTTCCTGGGGTGAAATTCCGATGTAGGCGCGGGTGACTTTTCCGTTTTCAACGAGGTCTTCTACCACGCGTTTGGCAAGGTTGATGGGAATGGCGAATCCGATTCCAATGTTTCCGCCGGAAGTACTTGTGATGGCGGAATTTATACCAATTACCTCACCGTCGATATTGAGAAGGGGACCACCGCTGTTTCCGGGATTGATGGCGGCATCGGTCTGGATATAATCCTGATAGATGGGCGAGTTTGAGCCGAAATTCAGGTTTGACCTGCCGATGGCGGAAATGACGCCGAGGGTGACGGTTCGGTCCAAACCAACGTCCCCAAAAGGATTTCCGATGGCGATGGCCCAATCTCCGATTTCGAGGTCGGCTGAATCGCCGAGGGGGGCGAGGGTGATTTTTTCGCCTTCTTGGAGAGTGATTTTGATGACCGCAACGTCGGTATTGGGGTCAAGACCCACGACGGTGGCGGTGTAGCTCACTTTGTCGGCGAGGGTGACGGTGATGGTTCCTTCCTTTCCTTTTTCCACGACGTGGTTGTTTGTCATGATGAAGGCTTCGCGGGTTTGGGGGTTGTATTCATAGATGAATCCGCTTCCCATCGAGGTTACCGGGCGCTGAGTCTCGCGAGGCTGTTGGGGGAAAAAGTAGCGGAAAAAGTCGTCGTCAAAAAGGGGATTTCGGTAGTTTTGGACGGTTACTTGGGCTTCCACCTTGATTTGCACCACAGATTCACGCACATCGCGCACGACTTTCACCACTGGGTTGGGGTCGTTTCCGTTTGGCATCCAGGCTTTTTGAGAGGTTTCGCGAAATCTGGGGACTTCGCTGGTGACGCTCGTTTGAGCGCTGGCGCAGGACATCAGTCCCAGAGCCAAGACCAATGGTATGAGGCGTTTCCATATTTTCATATAAATCTCCTAAAAGCTGGGAACCGCTTGGCTCCCTGAGTTTATTTTTGAATATTAAAAATAAGCGTACAGAGTTCTTCGACTGTGTTTCGGGAATATAATAAGCCGCAAACCGGAAAAGGTCAAGTGAAAAATTTTGGTTTGGCGGGGTTGAGCGCGGATTGTGGGGTGATTTTTGGGCTGAGGCTCGCATCAGATATTGACAATTATGGCGGCTTTGGGAGGATGGTTCCCATGAAAAAAGCTGAAATCATCCGCGATACTAACACAGCCATCCAGTTTTTGAAGGGAGTGGGCGAGGCGAGAGCGCGTCAACTGGACAAACTGGGGATAAAAACGGTTCGCGATTTGATGGAATATTTTCCACGCGATTATATCACACGCAAGCTCCAGCCAGCCATCCGAGGTTTGAAGCCGGGGGATAGAATCGCCATGACCGCCATGGTGAACTGGGTGGATGAACGCCCCAGCCGGGCGGGGAAAAACATTTTGAGCGTGGGAATCAGCGATGGGCAGGCAACCCTGACCTGCACTTGGTTTCGCTATCCGCGAAGCTATCTGACTCTGTTTAAACCAGGCTTGAATATCTGGGTGAGTGGAAATTTGAGCGAATACGGCGGGCGGCTCCAACTGATGCACCCTGAATTTGAGCAGATGGACGACGTGGATGAGGAGGATTTTTGGAAAAACAGGGAAGTCCTTCCCATCTATGGGCTGAGCGGAAATCTGACCCAAAAGTTTTTCCGGAAAGCGATACACGCGGCTTTTGAGGAATTCGCCAGGCAAATTGAGGAAAATCTGCCCGCCAATACCCTGACAAAACACGCTTTCGAACCCCGACGCGTGGCTTTGCAAAAAATGCACTTTACACATAATCCGAAGGAATTGTCAAGGACGCGGGAAAGATTCGCCTATGAGGAATTTTTCTATTCGCAACTTTTGTGGGCGCGATACAAACACCAGCACACCACCCAGGTTCAGGGAATAAAATTTGAGAATAAAAGGAAGCTGACATCGGCTCTGTATAAGGATTTGCCATATAAACTGACCGGCGCTCAAAAAAGGGTGATAAACGAGATATTTGACGATATGTGTGGGGGAAAACAAATGACGCGCCTGTTACAAGGGGACGTGGGCTCCGGAAAGACGATTGTGACGCTGTTTGCCATGCTCCTGGCTGTGGAAAACGGATTTCAGTCGGCGTTGATGGCGCCCACGGAAATCCTGGCAGACCAACATTTTGGCAATATCAGCGGCATGGTTTCGGATTTGGGGCTGAACGTGGTTTTGTTAAAAGGAGGCAGCTACAAGGGAAAAGCGCAGGTCAAGGCTGAAATCGCCGATGGTTCAGCCCAAATCGTGATTGGAACCCACGCGCTTTTGCAGAGCGATATCACATTCCAAAATCTGGGCTTTGTGGCTGTGGACGAACAACATCGCTTCGGGGTTCAACAGCGGGCGGATTTGGCAAAAAAGGACAAACATCCGGATTTGTTGTATCTGAGCGCCACGCCCATTCCACGTTCGCTGTCGCAGACAGTTTATGGAGATTTGGAAGTGTCTGTGTTGGATGAAGTTCCGGCAAATCGTATCCCGGTTATCACGAAGGTTCGCTCCCCGCAACAGATTGATATGGTTTTTGGCGAAGTGGGAGAAGAACTCGCGGCGGGGAGGCAAGCTTACGTGGTTTGTCCCCTGATTGAGGAATCCGACAAACTGGACATCGTGGACGCCCAACGGATGCATAAACATGTGTCGGAGATGGTTTTCCCCCAGTATTCCTGTGTGTTGTTGCACGGGAGGATGAGCTCGGCGGAAAAGGATGAAATCATGTTGCGCTTCAAAAATGGGGAAATCAAAATCCTGGTTTCAACAACGGTGATTGAGGTGGGCGTGGATATTCCCAACGCTTCGGCGATGATTATTGACCACGCGGAAAGGTTTGGCCTGGCTCAACTGCATCAGCTTCGAGGCAGGGTGGGACGCGGTGGACAGCAGGCCTGGTGTTATTTAATCGCACATCTGCCCCTGAGCAAAGTGGCTAACGAACGGCTGAACACGATGATGCGCAGCACGGATGGATTCCTCATCGCGGAAAAAGATTTGGAACTGAGGGGACCGGGGGAGTTTTTTGGCACGGAACAATCTGGTATGCCGAGCTTTAAACACGCCAACTTGATTACCGACCAGGGTTGGTTGCGCAAAGCCCGGGAAGACGCCTTCGCCATCATCGCCAGCGACCCGGATTTGGGAAGCGAAAACAACGCTCTAATCAAAAAATTCCACACCACTCAACACATTGATAAAGAGAAACTTATCCAGTATTGACCCCCGGGAATCGGGATTAAACTATTGACGGAAACAGCCCTTTCATTATGAGGGATTTTAGACTATAAAAAAAGAGACAAAATGAGGTGCCAATGAAAAAGCTGACCCTCCTGACCCTGCTGGTCATCGCGTTGAGCGCGGTGTCCGCCATTAAATTTGACCCGGATATATTCTATTCGCGTACCGTGATTGTGTGTTTCACCAAAGACGCGGTGGGCAACGATACCGGCAAAATAGAGACGAGCCTGGAAGACGGAATTGTTCGAACCGGGCTGGAAACTTTTGACGCTCTGGCGACTGAATATGGAATCGTTGACCTGCGTCAAATGCACCCATACGTGAAGGTTCCCACCTGGAACGACAACGGTATCTATCTGCAAAACCACTATCGCGTTATCCTCGATTCAGACGAATATATCGACGACGCGGTGGAGGCTTTGGCGAAGGATAAAAACTTGATTTACGCCGAATTGGAAGGCATTAACCGCACAAAATTCGTGCCCAATGACCCCATGGTGACCCAGCAATATGTTCATTCCCGTGTCCGCAGCTATGAAGCCTGGGACTACGTTATGGGCTCCTATGACGTGAAAATCGCCATCACAGACTCCGGTGTGAAATGGAACCATCCCGACCTGAGGGCAAACATCTGGATTAACCCCGCCGAATCCGCCGGTATGACCATCAACTGGGATGCCGGAACCATCCACGGTGGAGACGGAGTTGACGCGGGTGAAGGCGGCGGAAAAATCGACGACCTGATTGGCTGGGACTTTGTTGGCAACGACAACAACCCCATGCAAAACTATCCCAGTAACGACCATGGCACCCACGTGGCAGGTTGCGCGGCAGCGGTTGGAGACAACGGCATCGGCCTTGTTGGCACATCTCCCATCGCTTCCATCATTTCCTGCAAAGGTTCCCCGGACACATCACCCTCCACGGGAATCCAATATGCCTATGACCAGATTAAATATTCCGCGGAATTGGGCGCCGATATCATCAACGCCAGTTGGGGCAGCCCCGGCAGCGGAGTGTATCCAAACTCCATCGTGAACTATGCCACAGCGCTGGGTTCTCTGGTGGTGACAGCCGCTGGCAACGACAACGTGGAACATAACGCCAGCTATCAGGATTATCCCGCGGATTGTGACAACGCTCTCTGCGTGGCTTCCACCGGGCAGCAGGATATCAAATCCAACTTTTCGGATTATGGCGAACCCATCGACATTTGCGCCCCAGGCGAAGGCATCCTTTCCACCATCATCACCGGAAACGGATATGACGCCTATGATGGAACTTCCATGGCCTCTCCCGTCGCGGCTGGAGTTTGCGCCTTGGTGAAGGCTCTTCATCCCCAAATGACACCCAACCAGCTCAGGCAGCGAGTGATGATGACGGCTGATTATCACTATGACGCGAACCCGAACTATCTGGGCAAACTGGGCACAGGCAGAATCAACGCCTACGCCGCCACGATGTTTGACAAAATCCCCAACATCACCATCGACGACACGATGTTGGCAGAGCTGGAAGGCGATGGCGACGGCATCCCCAACCCCGGTGAAACCATTCAACTTAAAGTTTCCCTGAACAACTATCTGGACCCCTTCACCGGACTGGCATGGCTGACTGGAAACAACCTGACAGCCACGCTCACCTGCAATTATCCCGGAATCACCATCCTGGATGACACGGCTTCGTTTGGAACGCTTTCACCCGGCAGCACGATGTGGAACAACAGCCAGCCCTTCAAATTCAGAGCGGCTTCCACCCTGCCTTCAGAGTCCATTCCCTTCGAACTGGTGATTTCCGCGAATCAAGACTCCAATTTCCCCTACAATAAAACCCTGCCCTTCAGCGTTGACCTTTCCCTGGTTCAAGCCGGATGGCCACACCACGTTGGCGGAGCTTCCTCCTCCAGCGCCATCCTCTTCAATCTGGACACGAACCCGGATTTGGAAGTCATTTTTGGCGACCCTACCGGAAATATCCGTGCGGTGAAAGCAAACGGCAGTTCCGTCCCGGGATTTCCCATCAATGCTGGCGCACCCATCATCGGCTCAATCGCCATGGGCAATCTGGACAGCAGCAGCACCAAACACTTTGCCGCCAACCTCCAAAACAGCAACGTGTTGCTTTTCAACCAAAACGGTGAAGTCCTCTGGACTGTTCCAGCAGGCGGAAACCTGCGCAGCGGCCCCGTGATGGCGGATTTGGCAAACAACAACCAAGGCAAGATTATCACCGTGACCCAAACCGGAAGCCTGGTGGTTCTGAACGCCGACGGCACAGCCTATCCCAACTTCCCAGTGGCTCTGGGCGGAGCCTGTTTGGCATCACCAGCCATTGCCGACCTGAATGGTGACGGCATCCACGAAATCATTGTGGCAACCCTGAATGGAAACCTCCACGCCATCAACAGCGCCACGGGTCAAAACATCGCCGGTTTCCCCGTGACCATGCCCGGCGGCTCCCAAAACGCCATCACCATCGCCAATATCGACAACGACCCCGACCCTGAAATCATCGTGACCACCAGCACCTCTGGCCATATCTTGGTTTACAACCACGACGGCAGCCTGCTTTTCGAGAAAAATGTGGGCAGCCAGATTAAAACCAGCGCTGTGGTGGCGGACGTGAACGGTGATGACAACAAGGAAATCATCGTGATTGGCGCCACCGGAATCGTGCACGTGCTCAACAGTAGCGGGAACAACCTTCCCAACACACCGATAAGCATCGGACAGGCAGTTGAATGCACACCCACCATCGCCTATTTTGACGGTGATAACTACGCGGGAATCATCTTCGGCGACACCAACGGCTATGTCCACAGCCTGCGCGTGGATGGCACTGAATCTCCGAACTTCCCCATCCGCATCAACGGAAACGTGAAAACCTCTGCCGCGCTGGCGGATATCGACCGTGACGGCGACCTGGACATCGTGATTCCAAACGACGACAGTTTCTACGTTATCGACATCAAACGCGCCGCGCAACAGATTCCCTGGCCCTGCTATCTGGGCGGATACAACCGCTCCGGAAACATCATGCAATACACACCGGTTCAGGATATTGAGACCCCCGCTCTGGTTACAGAGCTGAGAGGCAACTATCCCAACCCCTTCAATCCCAGCACCTTAATCAGCTACACGCTGGCCAATCCCGGACAGGTGAGCCTGGAGATTTTCAACCAAAAAGGACAACTGGTGAACACCCTGGTGAACGCGGACCTTCCCGCTGGAAACCATCAGGTGGAATGGAACGGACGCGACTCTGGCGGACAGACCGTCAGCAGCGGTGTCTATTTCTACCGTATGCGCTCTGGAAAATATTCTTCCACCCGCAAAATGGTAATGATGAAATAAAGATAAACACATAAATTGAGACCGAAACACCGGAATCCGGCCACCCCGGACCACATCAACACGGGGAACCGCGCTTCCGGTGTTTTGGCAAAAAGCTTGGCAAGCGAGGAAACAAATGGCTGAAAAACAATATGGTTCCAATAAATTCCAGGATATGAGCTGGATTGCGTCCCACTGGGCATACTATCTCCGGCTGAATTCACACGTTTTGAAACGGGGCGTTCCAGCGCGTGAACTCATCGGTCTGAAATATCCTTTCAAACTGCCTGACCCCGTTAAACCGCCCCTGTTGTCGGTGGATTTCACCGATGCCTGTGACCTTGCCTGCGTTTATTGCAACAACCCCCTTTTCCCGCATCCGCGCACAATGATGAGCGATGGCATCTTCAACTGTCTGCTTCAAAACCTGCGCGCAGCGAAGATAAACCGGGTTCGGGTCGGCGGCGGCGAACCCATGCTTCATCCCAAATGTGCCGAAATGTTGACAAAACTGAAGCCGCTCACAAAATATCTTTCCATCATCACAAATGGACAGTGGAAAGACCCCCACGATATTGACGAAGTTCTGCTCTCCGGGGTGGATTTGATTGAAGTTTCCGTGGACGCCGGTGGCGCCAAAATCTATGAAGCTTCACGCCAAAACGCCAGCTACACGCGTTTGTTGAAAAACATTCGCCACCTGCGTCAGCTCAGAGACAGGCTCAGAAGCGGCACCCTGATTCGCGTGAGACTGATGTTGAGACCTTCCACCCGCCATCTGGAACGCTGGGAAACCGCTTTTTGGAAACGTTACGCCGACGCGGTTTTACCCCAATTTCTCCTGAAACATCCGGATTCGGATTACGACGACGACGTGTTCCACTCCAAGGTTTACGATGAAAACACAGCCCCAGTCTGCACCCTGCCCTTCAAAGACCTCCAAATCAGGCCGGATGGACGCATACCGCTTTGTCCTGCCAAGGGTTGCAGTCTGGACCCCGCCAAGCGCAGCTTTTTGGCTCATGTTTGTCACGATTCACTAATCGACATCTGGAACGGTCCGGATTTCAAGGCCATGCGTCTGGCTCAGCGCAGCCGTCAGGGCAAGATTTTGGAAGGCTGCAAAGGCTGCAACTACAGCTGACCCGGTTTCTTCACAAAGCACGCCCCCTGAAATTTTCTTGATTGAGTCTGTAATGGCTTTTCAATAGGGTGGTTGGGAGTCAAAATAGCTTGAGGATTTGGGTGACGGTTTATACCTTAAACCAACTTGATGTCCTCCAGCATATATGCCGAAAGCAGATCATGACATTTGATAAGCTCAAGAAACCGCTCCAAAGAACCGAAGTGATGCTCCCCGCAATCCCTGTAGAAACCCTTGGGAAAACCTTGTGGGAGAGATAAGTTCTGGGGATTGACAAATTCCGCCGGATGCAAGTAAAACACCAATGGCTGGCACGTGTGAGCCAAGAGATTGAAAAAAACACGTACAAAGAGATGTGGAAAGATTCTGAGCAGCCTCATATTTAAGGGTAGTATCCATGCACTGGGTGGGATTTCAAGAAGCCTGCCATTCTTTGTCTCGATAAAATGTGCTTTGCTGGGCTTACAGAAGCATCTCAACGCATTCACACTTCCTGCTCCAAAATCGTATCTCCGGGCTGGGATTGAGGAATCTGCCTGATAGCCTAATTCTCCCAATACATCGAAAGTGGCTTCTGAAATTTTCAACAGAGGCGCACGAAAAATCCGTGGAGTTCTTCCAGTGATGTCACCAAGGATATCCGTGGCTTTGCCAAGCAGTTTTTTTTGCTTTTTATAAGGGGTTTCAGGCCCAAAATTTTCCTCCACATCCAAGCCATGATGCAAGCCATGAGTGCCGATTTCATAACCTAAATCAGCAGCCTTCAAGATTATACCGGGATTTGCCGCAGCAAAGCTTCCCGTGAAAAAAAGGGTGGGATGCAAATCATAACATGCGAAGATCTTGAAAAGCCTCGCCACACTTCGTTCTGAACCAGGAATCCAATCAAAATCAACACTGATATGAATCTTGTTTCTCATGATTTCAGACCTCTTTTCAACACCAGGAAATCTTCCAGCACCAATGCATCCAGACCCGTTGAATAAAAAGTGCGGATTGCATCGAAGGGAGAATTCACAATTGGTTCGCCTCTCACATTGAAGGAAGTATTGAGCAGCACTGGTACTCCAGTAAGTTTTCCCGTTTCTGTAATCAATCGATGCCATAGGGGCAGGACACTTTCTGCCACAATCTGAGGGCGCACAGTTTGATCCACATGGACTGTAGCCGGAGCTTGTTCCTCCAATAATGGTTTTGCCTTGTCCGCGCAGATCATGAAGGGACTGTTTACAGCATGAACCAGAAATTGATCTGCATGCTCAGCCGTCATTGATGGACAGTAGGGGCGCCAGGATTCCCGGAACTTCACTTTCGCATTGATCTCATCCTTCACTTGTTCCTTGTTTGGGCAGGCGATGATACTGCGTCCTCCCAAAGCTCTTGCTCCCATTTCAGCACCACCATGAAACCAACCGACAAACTTGCCCTGAGCCAAGAGTCGGGCTGTTTCAATCGCTGGGTCACGCATTTCCCGATACTCTATACCGCTTATTTCCAAGGCTTTACGGATGGTGTCCAGGCTATAGCTGGCACCGTGCTGCACATGCAGAAGCGGATCCCCAGGGTCATCTCCCAGTTGACGGGAAACATAGTAAGCGGCTCCCAAGGCTGAGCCATCATCAGAAGCGGCCGGATGTATGAACAGCTCTTTCACTTCCTGCATCTCAGAGATTGAATAATTAGCTTTGCAATTCATAAATACTCCGCCAGCCAAGCAAAGCTTATTGAGTCCGGTTTCATGTGTCATCCGGCGAACAATGGCCTGCAAAGCCTCTTCCAGACGAGTCTGCACGGCATAGGCCAGAGCCATATACTTCGGAAGGAGATAGCGGTTGATATTTTTGCCATGATGCTGGGCCCTTTCATCGAGCACGATGGGAACCAGTTCAGGATCGATTTCGGTGATATACTTCACCAACTTATCTGTGAAACGGGGATGATGATAATTTCCACCGAGCTTGAAAAAGTAGGGGTTCAATTCAAATTCGTGTTTATCGACCTTGAGAATCTTATCCAGATGCCCCAGCCAGGGGTTTGCATCTTTGCTTTCTTCGCCATAGGCAGCCAGACCCATGAGCTTACCTTCATCCCGATTGGCGTGAAAACCCAAATAAGCGGTAAATCCTCCATAAAACCAACCCAAAGAATACGGAACCGGATACTCAAGAATCTTGGTAAATTCTCCTTTGTAAACTTTGTATCCAGATACACAAGCCTCCTCCCCATGCCCATCTGCCACCAGAACCAAAGCATCCTGATATCCAGACTGATAATAAGCTTGATAAGCATGGCTCAGGTGATGATTAACGTAAACCAGTTCAGGGAGCCTGCCCTTGAATCCACTCTCCCGCAAGCCTGCATAGATCATGCTTTGGTAGTTTGCAGGCCGATATTGGTTTATATAGTTTATCACTCCCCCCATTCCATCACCCTGCCCAGAGTTCCTGGGCTGGTTTTGAAACAGCTTTCTGGCAGCGGCTCGCGCCATATTGCTCAAAATCCTGTAAGGGTATTTTCTACAATCCCAATTGATGGCGATCTTATCCACTTCTTCCAACTTGATATTTTGGGAACCCAGGCACCAAGCCAGTGATTGAGCCGGGAACAGCGAGTGAGAACTCTTCAAACGGTTGAAACGCTCTTCATGAGAGAATGCCCGCAGTTTGCCATCGATTACCAAAGCGGCGGAGGGATTCTGGCCAAAGGCATTAATTCCAAGAACTATCAAGTTTATATCTCCACATCAAAGCAGGAGAGATCTATCTTTGACATCAGTTCTTGCGCCCCCAATTGCTGGAGTGCCGGAGCTACGGCGGCAGCATAATACAGCTTGCTTTCCCTCAGTTTGATTCTACCTTCTTCCCGGCTGATGAAACCGTGACGGATTTGATTACTGAGATGGGCGTCAGTGTAAGATACCCCGAACATCTTTTGAAACATATACTCTTTGAACACATTAAAAACGCAATCTGTATGCCAGTCTTCTGTGATTTCCGCCGGGATTTGCCAATCCAATTCGCTGGTAATGGTGTCCAAAATGTGATCGGGGTTCCATTTTTCAAAACTATAAAACATGATTGGCTTCACATCGGGATAGGAGAGCCGCAGAAATGAGGAACTTGGAAACACAGCCAGGCATCCAAGGATACTGGTGCGCGGCTGTGCCAATACTCCCCAGGCAAACTTGGGCGAAGAGACCATTGCCCTGGCCATTTTAACCCCGCTTTGCAAGAGGCCTTCCCTTTGAAACTGATGCTTGGCATCCCCGGTGTGGCGGATGGCCAAAAAGGGTGAGTATTCCAAAGGCGTGGAAGACCACACCACATAAGGAATCTTCCGCTGGGTTGCCAGTTTCGAACCCAGAATGTGCAGGTGTTTACAGGCCACACAGGTCATCCCTGCAGCTGTGGCACCCGGATGCGCCAGCCAGGCTTTGAAATAGTTGAGAAAAGCCTGGGAGTGAGCATTCTCTTTCAAAGATGTGTAATGCAGCTTAACTCCCAATCTGGCGCAAGTTTTTTCAGCATTACGGATGGCATAATCACGGCTGCCTCCATGGGTATAGATAAAAGCTTCCGCTTTCAGGTGATAGTGCTTCACCAGCCTGTATAGCGCATAGGTGCTATCCTTTCCTCCGCTCAGTCCAACAAGGCAATCCGCCTTGCCTTGGTGTGAACCCAAACCCTTGAATTTGTTCCTGAGAGCCTGTTCACCCAAGATAGTGTATGGTGGATAACCCTCCCGGCACCAAGCGCAAACTCCTTCGCTGTCAAAATTACTCCCCGGCACTGAATCCGGCATCAGGCATAGTTTACATCTTTGCATTGCTTTTCATCCTTAGTGCATAAACACAAGCTTTTGTGAAGTGATTGTAACTGATATCGACAGGCTTTAAACCCGATCTTGATATGGCTGCCTGGATTACTTCGGCTTTGATGTGATAATGATTTACCCCCAAAAGCACTAAACCATCATCTTTCAGGTGCTTCGGACAATCTGCGAGAAACCTCCTGATTGTGGCACCCCCATCAGCACCTCCGCAAAACCGTTCACGGAATTCTTCATCTTGAATCATTCCCAATTGTTCTGCTTTCTGTTCCATCAGATATGGAGCATTGAAAACGATAATATCAAAAAGTCCCAATCCGCAATCAAACAAATCACTGTGATGATAGCTGATCAACGAAGTGGAATCGGATTTTGATGCAAAGTCTATAACATCTTTACACATGTCCACAGCCGTGATTGATTTGCATGCAAACCTGGCTCTGGCGAACCTGGCTAAAACCGCATACGCTCCACAGCCCATATCCAGAACTTCCATTCCCACACGGCAATGCCTGATCATGCTTCCCCGCAGGGCGAGGGTGGTCCAATCCCAATATTGACCCCGGCTTGCTTCAGGAGGATCAAAGCCAAAGACTGCCCGAAACAACTCACGATTACTCCGGAGCTGCCTTGCCATGTTACTGTAGCAATGATATAATTTCATCTTACTGACGTCCTGGACCTCTAATAATAAATGGTTGTTGCTCAAAACAATTCATTCTCATGCATTACCTGACAAATACTGGCGGCAAGTTCAATCTTTGCGTAAAACATCGTATAATTAAGCACATTAGTTGTCAAGGAGAATAACAAATTTGATATGATATTGTTCGCAAACTTGTTTGGACTTGGACATTCCTATAGTATGAACACTTTTTTTCATCAAATACAACTGATCCCGCCCTGTTCAAAAAATGGGAGATGTGATTTTTCCTCACAAAGGATTTGACACAAAATTGCCTCCGCGTAAAATGGCATCAGAAATTGATGGTGCTACTTTTAGGTAAAAGGGAATCCCGTGAAAAGCGGGAGCGGTAACCGCCACTGTATGCGGCACTTCAGGCCGGAGACGCCACTGCGTGACACGCGTGGGAAGGCTTCTCCACTTTCGAGGCCGCCGCGAGCCAGGAAACCTGCCACCTCCACGCCAAAGCTCATACGGTTTATGTGAGCTTGGGCAAAGTAGCGCAATCCCTGTTCAAAAAAATGCGCAAGGAGAACGCTATGAAAACCAGACACATTATCGCCCTTTTGGCACTAATTTTTGTTGCCAAAACCCTCACCGCCACGGAAATCTTCGTGATTAATTCCGTTTCCCAAACGCTTTCCCGAATCGACACCGAAAACGGGAGCGTAAACAATTCCTTCGCCCTGCTGGGACAAGCTCCAAACCTGATGGACATGGACGACCAGCATATTTACGTGGTCTGCTCCGGAGACAACGCCATCCAGGTTTTGAACCGCCTCACCGGCGCCCACATCCGCTACATCCCTGTGGCGGGCTCATCAAATCCCTACGCCGTTCTGAAAGTGGGTGAACACCTCTACGTGAGCGGACTTTTCACAGAAAAGCTCTACAAAATCAGCCTGCAAACAAATTCCGTGGTGGCGTCTGTGAATGTGGGAGCCGGCCCGCAGGGTCTTTGCTCGGATGGAAACCGGCTATTTGTTTGCAACACAGGTGGTTGGGCACAAAACTTTGCCAATAGTTCCGTCAGCGTTATTGACCTGGATTCCTTCAGCGTGGAAGCCACCATTCCAACCTGGACAAACCCGCAATTCGCCAGGGTTTGGGATGGTTATCTGCATGTTTCCTGCACCGGAGACTGGAGCGATATCCAGGGAAAACTGGACATCATAAACCTTGCCAACCTCACGCTGGAAAAGCGTTTGGACATTGGCGGTAATCCAGGCTCACTGTGGATTAACCCCAGCGGTATCGGCTACATCGGAGAAGGGATGTCAACCGCGCTCTACAGCTATGACGCAAACACACACACCCTCTTGCACGGCGCGGGCAATCCACTTGCTTATGAAGCCTCTATGGTGCACGGAAACAGCAGCAAGATGGCCTTATTAAAGCAAAACTGGACTTCAGCTTCGCGAGTGAGCGTTTACGGACTGGATTTTTCCCCATTGGGAAGCTATTATGTGGGCATTTCCAGCACGGACATGATGGTGGCGCCCGAAGTAACATCCATTCAGGATGATGTTTACGCCACTCCCGTCGCGCAAGCCTATCCCAATCCACTGCGCCGGGGAAGCCGGTTAAACCTCAAGCAAATCGCTGAAGATAATTCCCTGTTTCAGCTTTTCAACGTCAGGGGTCAACTCATCCAAAGCCACCAAATCATGAAAGGCGAAAACAGCCTCGATTTGGGCGCGCTGCCAGCCGGGTTATACCTGTATACGCTGGGGAAAAATGGCAATTCCCAACCTGGAAAATTGCTACTTTTGGATTGAAGCCCCAAAGATTTCCCTTGACCTGAGAAAGCGAAGCCAAAAGATTGGAAAACATCGTTAATCATCAGTAATCAAGGAGTTATGATATGAACTACTTTCTAAATGACGACCAACTGGAAATGAAAGAAATAGCGCGGCGCATCGCGGATGAAAAGATGCGCCCGCTTTCCGAAAAATATGATGAAGAAGGAATCTTCCCCTGGGACATCGTGGAAGTGATGCGCCAAAGCGACCTTTTCGCCATTTTGATACCTGAAGAATACGACGGCATCAGCGGCAAAGTTACAGACCTCGTTGTGGTCACGGAAGAGCTCTGCTCCGTGGACGCCGGCATTTCTCTGGCTTTCGGAGCCACAGGTTTGGGCATGTATCCCATCTCCATCGCCGGCACCCAGGAGCAAAAGAAAAAATGGCTGCCCATCATCGCCGCTGGGGAGCAGCTCGCCGCTTTCGCGCTCACGGAGGCCAACGCCGGTTCAGACGCCGGAGCCGTGGAAACCACAGCCCGCAAACAGGGTGATAAATACATCCTCAACGGCACTAAACAGTGGATTACAAATGGCGGCGAAGCAGGGATTTACACCGTATTCGCGATGACGGATAAAAGCAGGGGAGCCAGAGGCGCTTCCTGTTTTGTGGTGGAAAAAGACACCCCCGGCTTCAGCTTCGGCAAAAAGGAAAACAAAATGGGAATCCGAGCTTCAGCCACGCGTGAGCTGATTTTTGAAGATTGCGAAGTTCCCGCCGAAAACATGTTGGGACGTGAAGGCACCGGCTTCATCACCGCGATGAAGGTTTTCGACAAATCCCGCCCCATGGTGGGAGCCCAGGCTGTCGGAATCGCCCGCGGAGCCTTTGAAGCTTCGGTGAAATATGCCAAGGAAAGACATCAGTTTGGCAAACCCATCTCATCCTTCCAGGCTATTCAATTTATGCTGGCGGACATGGCGACTCAGATTGAAGCCGCCCGCGCCCTGGTTTGGCAAACCGCGAAGATGATTGACAGCGGAGAACGCAACTACAGCAAGGAATCCGCCATGTGTAAATACTACGCTTCCGACGTTGCCATGCAGGTCACCACCGACGCCGTTCAAATCCTGGGAGGATACGGCTACATGAAGGAATACCCGGTGGAAAAAATGATGCGTGACGCCAAGATTTTGCAGATTTATGAAGGCACAAACCAAATCCAACGCGGCATTGTTGCCGCCAACCTGCTCAAGGAATTTTGATTGATGCCTGATTGGGTCAGCCATTTTCCCGCCTCCATCACAGTCATCGACCCTGATGGCAACATTATTGAAATGAACGAAAAAGCCCGCGCCACCTACGCTTCTGAAGGCGGCGCGGACTTGATTGGCAAAAGCATCTACGCCTGCCATCAACCCCAATCCGAGCAGCGTATCCGCGATATGATTGCCACAGTCGGAAACCACGTTTACACCATCGAACAAGACGGACGCAAAATCCTGATTTATCAACAGGCTTGGCAGCGTGATGGCGAACCCGGCGGCGTGGTGGAAATCGCTTTGGACTTGCCGCCAGAAATCCCGCATCGTGTTCGTTCCTAATCATTTACTGCTGCATAGCTGTTGCGCGCCCTGCCTCATCGCGCCCTATCACGAATTGAAAAATGAGGGCGTCAAAACCACCGTGCTGTGGTATAATCCCAACATCCATCCTGTCACCGAATATCGCGCCAGACTGAAAACTCTGAATGAATTCGCCACGCGGGAAGGCTTTGAACTGATCCTGAAAGACGACTATGGCCTGCGTGAATTCACCCAAAATGTGGCGGACGACATTGACAATCGCTGTGCATACTGCTACCGCACGCGCCTTGAGCTGGCAGCCAAAACCGCCATCGAACTGGGCTGTGACGCCTTTTCCAGCACCCTGCTCTACAGCAAATATCAAAAGCACGAACTGATCTGCGAAATCGCGGAGGAAATGGCAAGCAAATACGGCGTAAAGTTCTTTTATCAGGACTGGCGCGAACTGTGGGATGAGGGCATCCAACTCTCCAAAGAAGCTGAAATGTATCGGCAAAAGTATTGTGGCTGCATCTACAGCGAAGAAGAACGCTATTTAAAATCCAAAAAGAAGAAGACGAACAAAGCCTAAAATCTCTCTATCCGTCCCATCCGTCCTTATCCGTTAATTCCGTATTAATTTTTCTCCCTACCCATTTTCATCATTCCAATCAATTCAATCAATCAGAAAATGGCTAAAATCATCCTTAAATACCACTAAGTTTATATCCGGCAGGTGGTTATGAGTTATTCAGGGTTTATCAATCCAATCAATTAATCAATATCTCTTATACGGTCGGTTTCTGGAAAACTGTAAAGACAAGACAGGCTCAAAACTCATAAGATATAGATATATATAGATATATAGTATATAATCTAATATATGAATATATAATCATATATTCATATAATAAGTTATATAGCTACTAATGTCCTGGACTCCTGTCTATTAGCTCTCATTTTTTTAATGGCATTTTCCAATTTTTCCCATTTCAAAAAGCGCCGGTATAAGAGATATTTATAGATTGATTGATTTGATTGAATGATAAGCTGAGGATGCAAAACTGATAAGGCGCTGCACTGCAGGAACTTGCACTATATTTTCCCCTCAAAAAGCGTCGATTTCTCCCAAAAAGTCCAAAATCGGATTGATTGAATTGATTGAAATGATTAAATGCCTGATTGATGAATCCCCTCTCGATGCGTATCGCATCCACATAAGTCTATACATGTCCCCCAAAAAATATCGCGGAGGGCAGGGGGAAAAATCCCCCTGCACCCCCACTTTTGCTCTTGCTTCATAAGTTTATTCCCTTTGCTTCTGAATCTTCAAAAGGCAAAAAGGAAAAAAAACAAAAATCAAGGGGAAACCCTGCACACACGGAAGCCAAGAAAGCTGTCGCTGCCAGTGGCATCGCCGCCGCCCCTATACGAAACAGTGCAGCCGCCGGCACCGTTGCCCCAACTGCCACCGCGCCCCACACGGCTGGTACCGCTGTATATATCCCAGCACCACTCCCAAACGTTGCCGCTCATGTCGTAAATACCAAGCTCGTTGGGAAGCTTGCTGCCAACCTGTTTTGTTCCAGAGGGCGAATTGTTACCGCTATACCATGCTACCTCGTCGATATCATTGCTGCCGCTGTAGGTGTAGCCATGCGTTTGCAAGCCGCCCCGGGCGGCATATTCCCACTCCGCTTCCGAAGGCAGACGATAGCCGATGGCGCTCCAGTCACAGTTTACATTCACTGCGTTGCCACTGCTTGTATTCCAACCTGCCGGCCAGTTAGCAGGATTTGTGCCATAAGAGCTATAGCTGTAGCAGGGAGGCAAGCCTTCCTGAATGCTGCGACGATTGCAATATTCAATGGCATTGAACCAATTAACATAATAAACTGGATATTCAGGTCCCACCCCATAGCTTGAAGACGGATTGTGTCCCATCACAGCCTCATATTCGGCTTGGGTAAGCTGATATTTGTCGATGTAGAAGTCTCCAACTGTAATTCCGGCAACGGTTCCGCCCTGCACAAAGACAAAGTAATCACTGGCAATCACCTTGGCTCGATAATTATTACCCGGAGCCGCCCCGTCAGAACTGGAATCCCAAACAATCGTTTTATTCTCCCCAACAGTGATTCCTTGACCTATGTCTCCTGTTACTGTAATCGGAGTTATATCATAGTTGACGCCACCATCATAAGAAATCTCGAGGCTCACTTCACAATCTGAATCAGCCGCAAGGTCATAAGTTATGGTAACTTTCCCTTCTAAGTATGCAGCCGTCACATTGGTCACCTGCGGAGCAGCGGCAAAAAGGCAAAGGGTCAGCAGGGTGAAAACGGATAGTATCATGCTCTTTTTCATCTTTTCCTCCTTCATTTCAACAGCACAATCTTGCTTTGCGAGACATCTTTTCCGGCTTTCATCACCACCAAATAGACGCCGGTGGCAAGCTCATTCCCGTCCCTGTCCTTTGCTTCAAAATCCCATTTATATTCTCCCTGGGCTCCGTGCTCTGTTGCATGGCTGCAAACCAGATGGCCACGTTGGTTGAATATCTGGATAAGAACCTGGGATGGGTTTTTCAGCTGATACAAAATTGTGGTGCTGGGGTTGAAGGGATTGGGGAAAACAGATTTGATGCCGGTGACCAAAGGGATTGAAGGAGTCTCAGGATTGCTTTCAAGGTCTATCCTCACCGATGCCGGTCCATGATAGTTGATTTCACTGTTCATCTCCGTTGCTCCCAGCCAATAATAATACTCACCACTTTCGGATATTTCTTGATCCACATACCTGTAAACGTGTTGAGTGCTGCTATTGTGAGCCGGTATTTGTGGACTAATGATAACCGCGTCTTGCAGCTGCAGTGAATTGCTGCGGTACAAATAAAAACCAAGCAGGTTGGATTCCGATTGGGTGATCCAACTGATCTGAGCATGGTTTTCAACTGTTGCCACAGCGGTAAAAGAACTTAGTTCAACAGGGACAGTATCCATTGGAATTTCAAATATATTGGATTCGCCATATCCTGTCAGGCCAAAAATACTGGTGAAAACACACAGTATCAACGCACAAAAAATGTGTTTTTTCATTTTCTACTCCCTATATTCTTATTAAAAAACACTGTGGATGGTCTCTTCCATAAGCCATCCATGAATTCACTTGATAATCGCTTGACAGTTACCAAAATCCGAAACTTCATATTGTTCCACCTCCCTTGGTCTAATTTATGTTAAATCATATTAACACTGCTCATTATGTCAAGGAATTAAAAAAGTTCAAGCGTTTGCTTTCGAGACTCAATTTCTGCTTTTTTGATGATTGCGCTCCCTTTTGTGTTTTCATTTGTTGGACTATCCTTCTTCATATCAATATCTTAAACTCATTCTTAAAAACCTGACGCTCATTTTTTTACCTGTTGATAAAAATCCTCAAACCAATGAAGATTATTACCATTTTTCGCTTTTTTGCTTGTACCCCTCCAACTTTCACCATTTTCACGTCCTTTACCCCAAGCCTTTATCAAGTGATTATCAAGCCTATGCCAGACCGTCATTCTGGAGCGGAGCGAGAGGATCCAAAACTGTTCTTAATTGTAAAACCTTGTCATCATCCGCCAGCCTTGTATCTTCAGTATGAAAACCCCGAGGGACTGCGACAGCCGGACACCGGTTTTTCTCTCGCTTCATAGCTTTAATCCCCTTGCTTCTGAATCTTCAAAAGGCAAAAAGGAAAAAAAACAAAACTCAAGGGGAAACCCTGCAAACGCGGAAGCCAAGATCGTTGAGGCTGTATGTGGCAACGATGCTGTACCTAAACGAAACAGTGCAGCTGTTGGCATTGCCGAACCAACTGCCACCGCGTAACACACGGTAGGAACCGCTGGAAATATCCCAGCACCATTCCCAAACGTTGCCGCTCATGTCGTAAATACCAAGCTCGTTGGGAAGCTTGCCGCCAACCTCATGAGTTGTGTCATCGGAATTTACATAATACCAGGCAACTTCGTCAACGTTGTTGCTGCCGCTGTAGGTGTAACCATGCGTCTGCAAGCCGCCACGGGCGGCATATTCCCACTCCGCTTCCGTAGGCAGCCGGTAACCGATGGCATTCCAGTCACAACTGACGTTAACGTGGTTTTGATTGCTTGTATTCCAACCTGCTGGCCAATGGTCCGGATTGTTGCCATAATCCAGATAGCTGTAGCAGGGAGCTAAACCTTCCTTAATGCTGCGACGGTTGCAATATTCAATGGCATCAAACCATGAAACTTGCTCGACTGGATGGTTGGGATTGCCGTCAAACCAAGAGGGGTTGGCACCCATCACAGTCTCATATTCGGCTTGGGTAAGTTCATATTTGTCGATGTAGAAATCACCAACAGTAATCCCTGCAACGGTCCCGCCCTCCACCAAGACGAAGTTCTCGGGAACGGGTGGCAGCTTGATCGTATAGGTCGCTTTGGCAGTTTTACTGTCCTGCATGCCAGACCTGAACGCCTTGGCTTTAATTGTTGTTGTTTTATAAATGGTTATAGGCTTTGTGTAAATAGGCGAAGCTGAATTAGGCTCACTTCCATCCAGTGTATAATAAATGGTAATTCCCAGGGTTTCGCATTCTATACTTACTGTTTGGGTGCTTTCAAATGTTCCACCGGGTGGGTTAAAAAAAGGTGTGGATACCATATCAGGATTAGTGGGTTTGTGACAGCTTCCAATCAAGACGAATGTAAGAACCACCAAAAGAGAAATAACTACCTTGGCTTTTGTTTTCATATTGCACCTCAATTATTTGTTTACCGTTGCGTCTTTTTAATCATAAAGAGTTCAAACGATTATCGCTTTGGCCGCTTTAAAACTTTTAGCTGCGTTTCTTTGAAGTCAATCCGGCAGGTTTTGCCATGAGCACCACGGCGTAATGCTTATGGCTTTTTTCACCTAAACTCATATAAACAAAACAAACACTTTTTTGTCAAGTAATTTTATGCATGGATGACCCCATTTACAAAGATGTGAATGATTAGCTCAGCAAAAAAACTCAACTTCCGGAGACCATTTTGAAGTCTTTTTCAGGAATGATACAGAAATGAAGGAAATGTTTGCTCAATTCACCGAACACCTTGGTAGGGAAATCCCGGACTCCAACCCCTTTCCTGCTTCCTTCTTGATTTCAGCTCTGCTCTTCCTTTACTGATCCTGCTGACCCTCCCGAGCTTTTATCGGGGGGCTTTTGGGAGGGACACGTGTGGCTGCTCTGTTGGAATCAAGAAGGAGGCGGGCAGGATGGCGCGGAAAAGGGAAAAATTAACCCAGAGCCACATCCAAGAGCATCATCACGGCAAAGCCCAGCATCACGCCCAGCGTGGCAAGATGTGAGTGTTCACCGCTTTGGGATTGGGGGATAACTTCTTCCGCAACCACAAAAATCATGGCGCCAGCGGCGAAGGCAAGTGTATATGGCATAATGGGTTGAGCCACCATTACCATGGCAGCGCCCAAAAGGCCGCCCAAGGGTTCCACCATGCCGGAGAATTGACCCCAGAAAAAGCTTTTCCCGCGCGACATACCTTCACGGCGAAGCGGGATGGAAAGCGCCGCTCCTTCTGGCAGATTTTGAATGCCTATGCCCAGAGTGAGCGCAAGCGCTCCAGCCATAGAGGCTGAAGGCATTTCGGAAGCCGCCGCTCCAAAAGCCACACCCACAGCCAGACCTTCAGGGAAATTGTGAAGAGTGACCGCCAAAAACATGAGGGTGGATTTTCCCCAGGGGGTTTTCAAACCTTCGGGGTGGTCTTCGCCGTCCTTTTTGTGAATGTGAGGCAACAAAACATCAATCAAACGCAGAAAAGCGCCGCCCAAAAGAAAGCCGATCACAGCCGGGAGGGGATTGCCACCGCTCAGTTCGATGGCTGGAGCCAACAAAGACCAAAAACTTGCCGCAATCATCACACCGGCGGCAAAACCCAACATGGTGTCCATCACGGAGGGTTTGATGGATTTGAAAAAGAACACAAAAGCGGCGCCCACCGCGGTTAAAAACCAGGTGAAGCCTGTGCTCAGCAGAGCCAGCAGGATGGGATTTGATTCTGGAAGCCAGCTCACGCGTAGAATTTCTCGATAACTTCCAACATTTGTTGGATTACGGCGTTGGCGTCATCCACATCCAGAGTGCGCTTGTCGCCATTGTCGAAAGTTAACACCACATTGCCCAAAACCTTGCTTATTTCACGGATTTTGGGAATCACAATATAGCTCTTGCCAAGTTGTTCATCATCATAAGTAAAAACGGCTTTCATCATGTCTCCAGTGTTTTATAGGACTTGACCCGCCCATCCGGATTTCCCGGGTTAATTCGGAAAAATCCGGATAGGAGGTCAGATGGAATGACGCTTCAGCGATTGCCAAAAAGAGAGATTATTATAAGTCTCCAAGCTATTGGCGTGGAGCGTATTCCGGGAAAAGGTTTATTTTTTATCCAACTGGATGGAATTGATAAAGGCTTGGTTTCCAACCTGGGGATTGTCGTTTTTATCGCGGGGCAGGCTTTCGATTTCATGCACCACATCCATGCCTGAAAGAACCTTGCCAAAAACGGTGTGTTTTCCGTCCAGCCAAGGGGTTCCGGGCTTTTTGGTAACGATGAAAAACTGGCTGCCATTGGTGTTGGGGCCGGAATTTGCCATGCAGATGTAGGAATAAAGCACGGGTGCCAGGAGAATCTGCTTGTATAAAGGTTCGCGGCGGCCGGTGCGCTGCAAATACCATTCAACGGTTTTGCCATAAATGGGCTCGGGGCCGTTTTGGGTTTGCACCTGCTGGACAATGTCGAAGATATCCTTTTGGGGGTCTTTGGCGGTCTGCATGTAGGGAATGATGACCTCGGTCCAAATCAAGATGGCGGTTTCTTCGTCTTTCACCTCTCCGGTAACCTGCTCGCCGGCGCCATAGCATTCGTCTTCAAATTTGTAGCCGGGGCCTCCCTGACCGTCGTTGCTGCGGTCATCATCCTTGGTGTTGGGGTCACCGCCCTGAATCATGAAATCCGGGATAACGCGGTGGAAATAGGTTTTATCGTAGAAGCCTTCCCCGGCAAGTTTGAGGAAGTTTTCCACGGTTTTGGGAGCCAGGTTTGGCCAGAGTTCCAGCTCGATTTCTCCCAGGTTTGTAACAATGGTGGCAAATTTGGGTGGTACTTCAGGTTTCACTTTAATCTCCTCTTTGACCTCTCCGGCGCGCTTGAATCCATTGGTTTGGCAATTCAGCAGACTGAGACTGAAAGCCATCATCAGCATCACCAGAGCAATCTTCTGATAGGTTTTTAACATGGTTTATCTCCTTGTTCATGATAATATTTGAGGCTGATTTCGCCATCGATTATTTCCAGGTAGCTGCGGTGGCGGGTCCAGTCTCCGCTGTTGGCGTAAACTCCGCTGTCCATCCGCATGATTTCGGGTTTGTGGGAATGTCCCATGCAGACGATGTCATAACCTTTACGCTTAACCTTATAACTCGCGTGATGTTCCAAGCCTTCACTCTTTTTTCTTTGCATGAGGGCAGGAACCTGTCGGAAGCGACTGGAACGAGAGAGCTTGGCGCCCAGACGCAAAGCAAATTCCGGGTGGAATAAAGAAAAAATCCCCTTGCTGATGGGGAGGCGGATTAAGCCACGTAAGATTTTGTAGCGTATATCGTTATATGTGTAAAGGTCGCCATGCGTGAAATACATCTTTTTTCCATCCGCGTTTATCACGTGGGATTGGTCGCGGACGATGGCGTTCAGGTGTTTACTGAAAAAGTCGTTGAACCAAAAATCGTGGTTTCCGCTAATCATCACGAGTTTGCAGCCGTTTTCGCTCAGTTCCGCCAAACGATGCAAAACGGGAAAATATTCCTTGATGATGAGGGATTTCCAATCGAACCAGAGGTCGAAAATATCGCCGTTCAGCACCAGCAAATCGTATTTACCCACAGATTCTTTCAGGAAAGATTGGAAAGCGCGGGCGTTTTCCCGGTCGGCGGCGTCCCAGGGCGCGTATTTTAGATGTACATCCGAAACCACACAAATGCGCATCTCAACCTCGGGTCAGCAGATAGTAGATGATGTTGCAGCCAAAGCGCAGCGCGGTTTCACGCAGCTCGGGCGGGTCCTTGTGGGTGTCGGGGTCAGCCCAGCCGTCGCTGATGTTGGTTTCGTAGGTGTAAAAACACATGAGGCGGCCATTTTCATCGAAAATCCCAAAAGCTTGGGGCGGTTTTTCGTCGTGCTGGTGTATCTTGGGAAGGCCGGCGCCAAAATCGAAAAAGCAGGTGAACAGAGGGAAAGTTCCGTCGAGTTCCACCAGTTCATATTCAGGAAAGACGCGTTTGATTTCACGCCGGAAGGAAGCATCCATGCCATAATCGTCATCAGCATATAAAAATCCACCGCGCAACATCCATTGGCGTAGATTTTCGATTTCACGGTCGTCCCAGCGGATATTTCCATGACCCGTGAGATAAACAAAGGGATATTCGAAAAGCTTTGCGTCGCTTGCTTTTACCACGCCCTGGTCGAGGGGAAAATTCGTGTTCAGAGTGGAATTTACAAAGCGCGACAGGTTTGGCAAAACTTCGGGGTCGTTATACCAGTCTCCCCCACCATCATATTGCAGACGTGCAAATCCAGTGCGGGACACATTTCCCGTCACGGCAGCAAGCGTGGCTGCAAAAAACAGCAGGAACAGAGCTAATATCTTGCGTTTCATCAATTTGTGATATTCAAATCCAATCGGATGAGTGAGTTTCCACTTGCCAAGTAAAGACAGCGGTTTTGGAGGTCGTAGCTGGAGATGAATTCAAGCTCTTTTGCCAGCGCAAACTCATCCATGATGCTGCCGCTGTGATTGTCCAGCACGACAATACCGTGTTTTTGCGGGATGAGGGTAACGCTTTTATCCAGGCGCATATCCTGGCTTTGGGTAATCTCGATGGGTTTGAGTCCGGTGCTGTCCATCATCTTGGCTTGGATTTCTTTTTCCCAGATGATGTTGCCCTGTTGGTCCAAACCCAAGACTTTGCCATTTTCCAAGCCCGCCTGAAGGCTGTAAACCGTTTTTAAAAGGCTGGTGACTTGGGCATCAAAATTGGCTTCCCAAAGCGGGTCATTGTTGCCGGATTTGTAGGCGCGAAGAGTGTTTCCGCTTGCCACGTACACTGTATTTTTGTTGAAAGCGGGGGCGGCGGTAATCTTTTGCGGTAAATCCACACTCCAAGCCACATTCAGCTCGATGGAGCGGGCGGGAGTATTGACCGCTTTTCCGATGTTTTCGAAAATTTGGGCGGTTTTGGGCTGAGTCTTGCCGGTTACCCAAAAACGGACGCGCATGAAGGCGTGTTCCACAACACCCCTGCCTCCGAGCGCCATATATAAAATTGCCACAACCGTGCCCAAAAGCAGAATGAGGGTGCTGATTTCCAGCTTTGTGAAACGGCGTTTGCGGGGTTTTTCCAAAGCGGTTGAATGTTTGAGAATCAGCCACAGAGCGGGGCTGGCGTTTTGGAAGGATTCAATCAAAGGTCTCAGGCTGGAGGCGTCGGCATTGCCGCCACAGACGTTTTCCGCAATTCTGCCCGGAAGAACTGTCAGGATTTCGTTTTCGTCCAAACGGAATTTTTGGGGTTTGACCTGGATATCCTCATCTAGCAAACCTAAAAGATTCAATCCGCGCAGAGGTTGAATGTGGTGGTTTTTCCAGTTTTTGCCGATGCTTTTCAGCTTTTTCCCTTCGGTGTGAACGCAGAAAATGCGGCCGAATTGGACAAAATAGATGTCGTGATCAAAGCTCACGGCAAAAAAGAGGGAGAGTCCTTTTTCGCGGAGTTCTGTGCGGCGCAGGCTGGCATGAAGCTTCCAATGGAAATCGTGGAAAAAGGTTTTCAGCCAGGATTCGATTTCCATCTTTCCTATTTCCAACACTTTGGCTGCCATTATTTCCAGTTTTACCATCGCCATGATTTCTTCGAGAGCCACGTCGTTTTCTTCATGCGCGGCGCAGAGAAACCAGCCATAACGACCATCCTTGGAGGTTTGAAGCTCGCAAATGCTCTGCGGAGGCCGGGAAAATTTACTTTGCAGGGTAATCATTATTCTAATTCCACCATTTTATCATGCTGCGCCAAAAGACGCGAGTGAGCGTGGGTAAATCCATCAGCATATTTGTGTAGGCAGCGTTTGCCAGAGGACACCAACACTCCTTTTTGTGGATGCTGCGGCGCTCCAATACCGCTTCGCGGTCAAACCAGATTTTGCGGAAATTATAGTTGTTTTTGCGCAGGTTTCCCAAGGGATTTGCCTTCACGCAACAGCTCCAGAGGTCTCCATCAGGCGATATCTGCGCTGAGGCAACTCCGGAATAGCAGGGCAAAACCTGGCGCTCGTCCCTCATGATGCGCTTCACGAGGTTGTAATATTCAATCCGAAACGCCATGGTAATCTTGTTCATGCCCTTGTAGCGCGTGTTTTTGATGCTGTGAATCAGGTAGTCGATGGCGGATTTGTATTCCACCAGACTGGGCGTGATTTGCAGCCCCATGGTATCCAGTTCCACCCGTTCCTCAGCGATTTCAGTGATGTAGGAATCCGGTTCCAAACGCATCAAACCGCTGGCGATGGCGGGAAAACTGTGCACGTTGAAGCGCGAAATCACGGTGTGGATGCCCACCGCGAGGTTTTTGATGCGCAAGGCTTTCAAACGCTTGAGAGTGGAAAGGGCTTTTTTATAGTTGCCGGGAACGTTGCGAATTTCGTCGTGCTGGCTTTCCAGACCATCCAGGGAAATGTTAATAATTATCTGGCTTTTGGGGCAGGCACGCGCGATGGCAGCGGTTTTTTCCACAATGGTGGAGGTGAGAATTCCATTTGTGGGAATATTAATGATGCGCGGGCGCGAGGCTTGATAAATCGCGGTCACAATTTCGGTGATGTCCCGCCGTAAAAAAGGCTCACCGCCGCTGAAAGTTATCCAATATGGAGCGCGTCCTATTTTTTTGAAAGTTTTGGCATATTCTTCAACGCTGAAATTGCGCGCTTTCTTTTTCCAAACATTGCAGGTGCTGCAGCGGGAATTGCAGCTATAAAGCAAGCTGACAGTATAGCTTACGGGTAAAATACGCGGGAAGCCGATGTGTTTCATCAGCCAAAAACCTATCATTTTGAAAAGCAGTGAAACCATCAGGGAAGCCACTCCATCATTTTTTCAAATCCTTTGTGGAGCGAGCGATGTCCCAAGCGAAGGGGTTCTTTCCTTTAACGTGGAAATCCCAGGAGCCCAGTAGGCGACAATACATCTCCAAAGCCATGACGGCAAATACTTTGGGCGCTGAGGCGGGAAATTCCAACAATTCCGCCAGCAGAATCCTGAAAAGGGTGCCGCCATCCTGGGAAATCACGCTGTAATCCTGATGACGCTTCAGCCAGAGGTGTCCGTTTTGGATGCGGCGGCGCTGTTTGATGAAATCCCTCAGGTTCAGCGGTCCCTTGTTATTGATGATGGCGTCTGGAACGTATCGCAGTTCAAGACCTTCGGAACGAACAATCGCCTCGATGCTGGCTTCATCCACAGCGGATTCGGCAGGGATGGAATCCATCAATTTGCGAAAAGCTATCATTTCCCCCAGTTTGGGCGAGATTAGGGCCATGCGGTGATGCAAACGCCAGAGCAGATGCACCGCGAAGCCCATGAAAGTGTTTTGCGGGTTTACGGGCAAAGGCCTGCCACCACTGGCGCCCACTTTAGGGTCCAAAAAGGTGAGGGCAAGCTTTTCAATCGTTGTGGCGGCGGGGATAACATCACCGGAAATCACAATCAGGATGGGCGATGAAGCCTGCGCGATAAAGAGATTAATGGCGCTGGATTTGCCTTCGCGCTTGGCTTGACGGATAAGTTTTACCCGGGGTTCGCTTTGGGCAAAGGTTTCCACCAGTTCGTCCGTGCCATCTGTGCTGGCACTGGAAACCACGATGATTTCCGCAATTTCGGCACGGTTCAGCTTTTGGGCACAGAGTGCCTTGAGCAGCGGAATGATGTTCGCCGCTTCGTTGTGGGCAAAAACTCCCAGTGAACAAATTAGCTCGTCTTTTTTCAAAATACCGCCTCAGCCTGACAGGCCGTTGATTTTTTCCCGGGCGCGCATTTCTTTGTTAACAGAATCCAGCACGCCGTTTAGAAAAGCCACGGAACCCTCGCCACAAAATTTTTTGGCAATCTCGAGGGCTTCGTTAATCACCACCGGCGGTGGTGTGCCAGTGAACATAAGTTCGTAAACCGCTATATTCAGAATACTTAAATCCATTTTGGAAATGGCTTCCAGACTCCAGTTTTCGCTGTGTTTTTCAATTTCAGCCTGGATTTGCTCCAAGTTTATCACCGTGTTTTTCACCAAATCGTCGGCAAAATCCACCGCTCTCGCCTGGTTTTCAAGCTTGTCCAATTCTGCCACCTGAGCCATCAAATCTGGATAGCAGCTCAGCATCTGATATTCACGAAATTGCGGGTCAATCTCTTGAAAATCCAGAGCGTAAAGGGTTTTGGCCGCAAGTTCGCGGGCTTTGCGCCGCAGTCCCAAGGTTAAAATTCCGCCATCAGGTTCAGCATTTCCAAAGCCGCGCTGGCAGCAGCGAAGCCCTTGTTCCCAGCTTTGGTGCCGGCACGTTCCAGCGCCTGTTCGATGGTGTCTGTGGTTAAAACACCAAAAATCACGGGTTTGCCTTGGCTCAGCGCGACATGCGCCACACCTTTGCTGACTTCGGCGGCGACATAATCAAAATGTGGGGTTCCGCCCCTGATGACAGCGCCCAGGCAGATGACGGCATCGAATTCTTCCTTGGAGGCGGCTAATTTTGCCACCTGCGGAATCTCGAAGGCACCTGGCACCCAGATGGTGGTGATTTCCTCTTCCTTCACTTCGTGCCGGCGGAGGCAATCAAGCGCTCCTTCCAGCAGTTTTGCGCTAATCAGCTCGTTGAAACGGCTCACCACCAGGGCGAACCTGTAACCTTTTGAGGTAAGCTTACCTTCTATAACTTTCATTATGTTAGCTCCTTTTTACAAGGATATTTTTCAAGATATGCCAGAATATTATAAGCCCGGAATCAATCAAGGAAAATCTTTGCCGGGAACCCGAAAATCCATTTTTGAAAAGCGGGCGGCAAAATTTGGTTGACACAATGCCGCCGCCCAAAAAGCATGCCAATCACTATGGAAAATGCTGTGAAAATTAACGGACTCTTTGAGCCCGAGCTTGTGGAAATCATTGATGGCTTCCCCTCCAAGGCGGAATGCCTCGAATATCTGTGTTCCATTTTGGCGAAGAGCGGGTGCCTGAACAGCCCAAAACGCTTTTTGGACGCCGTGAACGGCAGGGAAGACATTATGAGCACAGGCATCGGCAAAGGTGTGGCCATCCCCCACGCCCGCGACCTCAGTGTAAGCTGCCTGAAAGCGGCAGTCTGCCTGTTGCGTAACCCCTTGGATTTTCAAAGTGTTGACGACCTTCCCGTGCATTTGGTTTTCATGATAGCCGTCCCTCAAAACTCGGGCAAGGAATATATGAAAGTTCTGCGCGCCATTTCCGAACATTTGCGCGAAGATGCAAACCGCCAAGCCCTGATAAACACAAATAACCCAGCGGAGCTCCACCATGAAGTTCTTAAAATTCAAGACCTTATTTCTGGCAGTCTGGACGCTTAGCGCCTGCCTCCTTTTCGCGGGAGTGAATGAAAACGCTGGCACCACAGGCTTTGCCAGCCTTAAAAATGTTCATTCCGCCCGCGCCATTGCGATGGGACAATCCCTCACCGGAGAAGCTGGCAGTCCCGACGGGCTGCATTTCAACCCCGCTTCCATCCTAAAAATGCAAGCCAACGAGGTTGGCAGCACCTTCACCAGTTCCTTTGTGGGTTCCCAGGGTGGTCAAATCCAATTTCTCTGGCCCAAAAACCGCTTCACAGCCTGGGGTTTTGCCCTCAAATATATGAATATGGGCTCCATCGAACGCACCGAAATGGATCAACATGGAAACCTTGTTTCAACCGGAGAATACTTCGGCGCCAACGACATCGTGGCTTCTGCTTCCCTGGCAAAATACATTTCCGACATGGTGGATGTGGGCGGCACATTGAAGGTGGTTTACGATCAAATTGATGATAAAAACGCAGCGGCGGCGATGATGGACTTGGGGCTCATGCACCATCCTGCAAATGAAAAACTGAAGGTTGGTGTCAGCGTGCGCAATCTGGGTTTTCAGCTTAAAAAATATTCCGAAACAAGTGGCAGAGAAGATTTGCCCCTCACTTTTGCAGCGGGACTCAGCTTCCAATTCAACCCTCAAGCCAAGGGAAATTTTGAAATTGGCAAAGCCACCGGAGAAAACATCGTGGCAAAGCTGGGCGTTGAATACGAGCCGCATCCAGCCTTGGATATCCGAGCCGGATTCCGTTCCAGCGCTTCAGACGGCTATACCGGCGGCACATTTGCCCTGCTTTCAGGATTTTCCCTGGGAGCCGGCTGGAAATGGAAAAACTACCGCGTGGATTATGGAGTTGCTTCCTACGGAGGCCTTGGATTGTTGAACCAACTTAGTCTGAGCATGACGCTGCCTTAAAAACAGGGAAAACAAAGATGCGGGATTTTTTGCTTGAAATTGGAATGGAGGAAGTGCCTGCCACTCAGCTCCGACCTGCGGTGGACTATATCCTCTCCTCCTTCGAAACCCTGGCCCGCGATTCCAACTTGGAATATGCCAAAGTTCAGGCAAGTTCCAGCCCCAGACGTTTTTTCCTGCTGGTTTTTGGACTCCAGGAAAGGCAGGAAGACCTTGCCGTCCATAAAATCGGCCCCGCCAAGAAGATAGCCTTCAACGATGCCGGAGAACTCCTGCCCCCCGCCCTGGGTTTTTTGAAAAAGAACAACGCCAAACCTGAAGACATCGAAATCGAAAGCTCCGCACGCGGCGAATTCATCGTTTTGAACCAAATCCAAAAAGGACGCCAAACCAAGGCTATTCTCCAGGAATGGATTCCCAGCCTCATCAGCCGCCTTCCTTTCGATAAAACCATGGTGTGGAATGATTCCCACCTCGCTTTATCCCGTCCTCTGCGCTGGCTTTGCGTGCTTTGGGGCGAAGAAATTATCGAACTGGAAATCGCGGGAGTGAAGAGCGGAAACTTCAGTTTCGGCAACCGCTGGCTCGCCTTGGACAAACCTTTGAAGATAAACTCCCCGCAATCATATCTTGATATTTTAAAAGACAACCGCGTTTTGGCCGACCGCAGCGTCCGGCGTGAAAAGCTGCAAAATGAACTTGCCAGTGTGGAACTGCCTGCCGGGCATGAAATTGCGAAGGATGAGAACCTGACCGACACAAATACAGACCTCACCGAATCTCCAAGCGCGGTGGTGGCAGAATTCAGCCCGGAATTCCTCTCCCTGCCCCAAAGAATTATCAGTTCCACCATCAGCCAAAACCAGAAATACTATTGGGTGCGTGACGCAGAGGGAAAACTGAGCAACTCCTTCGTTTTTGTGTCCAATGGTGACCCGGCTTCTGCCGAACTCATCCGCAAAGGCAACGAAAAAGTTGTCTCCGCCAGGCTTTCCGACGCTTTGTGGTATTTTGAGGAAGACACCAAAAAGCCGCTGGAAGAATGGCTGCCACAGCTTGAGGAAGTGGTTTTTCAATCCCAACTGGGCTCAATGGCGGATAAAACCAAGCGCATCATCCAAATCGCGGAGCATATCTGCCAGAAGCTGGGGCTTGACGAAAAAACGACTGAGCTAACCCTCCGCGCCGCAAAACTTTGCAAAACGGATCTGGTTACAAACATGCTGGGCGAAAAAGAATTTACCAGATTACAGGGCTACATTGGCCAACAATACGCGCTGGCGGCTGGGGAAAATCCAGACGTTGCGCAAGCCATCGGAGAGCACTACCAGCCAAGAGGTCCGAACGATACTTTGCCTGAAAGCGTGATTGGCGCTGTGCTTGCGGTTGCCGATAAACTGGACAGCGTTTCCGGTATCATCGGCATCGGCCAGGCTCCAACTGGTTCCGCAGACCCTTTCGCGCTCCGTCGCGCCGCAAATGGTGTGGTACAGATAATCGTTCAGCGAAACTGGAATCTGGATTTTTCCGAAATCCTGGATTTTTGCCTCGGGCTCATCAACAAACAAACCCAAACAGTACCCAGTGCCGCGGCAGACCTGCAGGCATTTTTCACCCAGCGGGTGCATTGGCTGCTCAGCCAGCTTAAACTGGACTACGACGTAATCGACAGCCTGAAACACCTTTCCCTGGGAAACCTTTCCGACCTGAAAAATCGAGGTCTCGCGCTGCAAAGCTACCGCGGACGGGATGACTTTCTGCGGCTGGTGATTGGGTTCAAACGTGTGGCAAACATCATCAATGAAGAAGACGATCTGCCACTTTTGGACGAAAGCCTTTTTGAAGAAGCCCCTGAAAGTGAACTGCACGCAGGATTAAAAAGCCTGCACACCCAAATTGACGCCAGCCTGAATAAAAACGATTATCATGAAGCAATCGCAAGCCTGGTGGAATATGGCGCCAGCATCGACGTCTTTTTCGACGCTGTACTGGTGAACTGCGAAAACCCAGCCTTGCGCAAAAACCGACAGGCATTGTTGCGGGATGTGAAAAAAGAATTTCTGCGTGTTGCAGACATCAGCAAACTGGTGATAGATAATGAAAACGTAAGGAATATAGAAAACAATGGACATAATCACAGAACTTAGAGCCAAAGCCAAGCCCCTTGAAGGGCGCATTGTACTGCCTGAAAGCCTGGATACCAGGACACTTCAAGCAGCAGACATAGTTATGCGTGAGGAAATTGCGGACATCATCCTGGTGGGCGACCCCGAGGCAATCAAGTCTCGGGCAGAGATTCTGGATCTCGACATCAGCCGTGCCACCATCTACAATCCAGCAGATTTCAGCGAAATCGACAAATTTGCAGACTATTACTATGAACGCCGCCGCGAAAAAGGCATAACCCGCGAACAAGCTGACCAAACCGTTTTGAAAGAGCTGTTTTTTGGCGCCCTGCTTGTGAAATTTGGCTACGCAGACGGAATGGTTGCCGGAGCTGAAAGCACCACAGCCGACGTCATGCGTGCCGCGCTCCAAGTTGTGGGCGTAACCCAGGGTGTAAAAACGGTTTCCAGCTGTTTCATCATGGTGGTTTTGGATTATCTGTGTCAAGACAGAGTATATTTCTTTGCGGATTGCGCGGTGGTGCCCGATCCCGATGCTGAGCAATTGGCTGATATTGCCATCAGCACAGCTTCCACCCGCAGAGCCATTTTGGGAGACGAACCAAAAGTGGCGTTGCTTTCTTTTTCCACCCGCGGCAGTGCCAAACATGAAAAAGTGGAAAAAGTTCAGTTGGCAAAAAAGATTCTCAGCGACCGCAAGGTGGATTTTGACTTTGATGGCGAACTGCAGCTCGACGCCGCCATCGTGCCCCACATTGCCAAAATGAAAGCTCCGGACAGCAAAGTTGCCGGAGACGCGAATACCCTCATTTTTCCAGACCTCCAAGCTGGAAACATCGGCTATAAGCTGGTTCAACGCTTCGCGAAAGCAGAAGCAATCGGCCCCATCATCCAGGGATTGGCGTCACCCGTTTGCGACCTCTCCCGAGGCAGTTCCCGCGAAGATATTGTGAATACCTGTGTCCTGGTGCTGCTGATGGCAAATAAAAAAAATAAATAAAATATAGAATATAAGGAAACCCAAATGGCGATCAAAATCTCCAACCGAATCAAGTTGGTGAAACCCTCACCAACACTTGCTCTCTCCGCCCGAGCCAAAGAAATGGCAGCGGCAGGACACGACGTCATTAATTTTGGCGTGGGTGAACCCGATTTCGACACACCCGAATACATCAAAAAATCCGCCCATGCAGCGATTGACGCGAACTTCACCCGCTACACGGCAAACGCGGGTATTATCGAACTGCGTAAAGCCATCTGTGGCAAATTCAAACGCGAAAATGGCTTGGATTACGACCCCAAACAGGTTCTGGTTTCTCCCGGCGCGAAAGCTTCCATCGTGAACATTCTCATCGCGGTTTGCGACGCTCAGGACCAGGTTTTAATTCCCGCCCCATATTGGGTCAGCTACCCTTCCCAAGCCATGTTGGCGAATGCCGAACCCGTGATTATTCCTACAAAAGAAGAGAATTCCTACAGGCTCACGGCGGATGAACTGCGCCACGCCATCCAGGAAAATCCCTGTGCCAAAGTGTTGATGATGAACAGCCCCAGCAATCCAACCGGGACGGTTTACACTCGTTCCGAACTGGAAGCGCTTGCCCAGGTTTGCGTGGAACACGACATCCTGGTAATCTCCGACGAGATTTATGAACGCCTTGTCTATGACGGCATCGAGCATGTTTCCATCGCAGCATTGGGACCCGAAATCAAAGAACGGACTGTGATTGTGAATGGAGTTTCCAAAGCCTATGCCATGACAGGATGGAGGCTTGGCTATGCGGTTGGTCCAGCCCACATCATTGCCGCCGCTGGCAGAGTTCAAGCCCACGCCACTTCCTGCGTGAATTCCATCACCCAAAAAGCCTGTGTTACCGCTCTCGATGAAGAAGATGATTCCATCGAGAAAATGCGCGCTGAATTTGAAAAACGCCGTGATTTTTTGTATCAAGAACTCAGCAAACTCCCCCACATCAGCGTGTTCAAGCCCCAGGGCGCGTTTTACATCATGCCAAACATTGATTGGTATTTAAAAAGCAACAATCTGGGCATCACAACCAGCGGCCAATTCTGCGAAGTCCTGTTGGAAAAACACTACGTGGCCTTGGTTTCCGGAGAGTCTTTCGGAATCGACAGCAATGTGCGCTTTTCCTATGCCAACAGCATGGAAAACCTCCAAAAAGGTGTTCAGCGTTTTGCCCAGTTCCTCAGCGAGCTGCGCTCATAATATTCTTTTGGAACAAACATGACTGATGTTGATGAAAAATATCGGGAACGCTGGCAAGACAAGCGAAAGAAGACCTACGACTGGAAACGCCTGGTCATCATGGTCTTGGCGTTAATCGCTATCTTGTATGCGCTGCACCGGTTAGATAATGTTGGGAAAAGCGATGAACCAAAGGTGGAATTCGTTGACCCCGGCAGCGAACAAAATGAACCAAATCCGGAAGGACAGCAATGAAGGTTTCGGATTTCAGCTTGACTGGGCTGTTTAATTTGGAAATGGCGGGCTTGCAGAAAAAGTCCGCCACTTCCGTGATTTGGTCTTGAGCACAAAGCAATGAACGACAAAAAACTGGATTACCGTAGCGCCGGAGTGGACATCCAAGCTGGCGAACAAGCCGTTGACAGCATCCGCGACCTGGCAAAAAGCACCTACAACCCAAACGTTTTGAGCGACTTGGGCAGCTTTGGCGCCCTCTTTGGGTTCAACAAAGAAAACTTCGCTGACCCCGTTTTGGTGGCCAGCACCGATGGTGTGGGCACGAAACTGCGTGTGGCAATCATGGCCGAACGTTATAACACTGTTGGCCAGGACTTGGTGAACCACTGCGTGAACGACATCCTGGTCCAAGGCGCAGAACCGCTTTTCTTTTTGGATTACATCGGTCTGGGCAAAATGGAGCCCGAAATCGTTCGCGAAATCATTTCAGGCATGGCGAAAGCCTGTCGGGAAAATGGTTGCGCCCTGATTGGAGGCGAGATGGCGGAAATGCCCGGATTCTATCAAAGTGGGGATTTCGACCTGGTTGGAACCATCGTGGGCGTGGTGGAAAAATCGCGTCTTTTGCCGGCTGGAAGAATTAAAAAAGGAGATATCCTTGCGGGAATTCCAAGCAGTGGACTTCAAACCAACGGATATTCCCTCGCCCGCAAGGTTGTGTTCGAGCGGCTGGGATTGGGCGTGAACGATTTTGTGCCAGAGCTTGGCGCAACGGTTGCCGACCTGCTTCTCAGCGTGCACACCAGCTATCTGCCGCTTTTGAGACCCCTGCTTTCCGATACACGCTTGCATGGTTTGGCTCACATCACCGGCGGAGGAATTCCCGGAAACTTGAAACGGATAATCCCGGAAGGTCTCTGCGCCTACGTGAGCTATGCCGACCACGAAATCCCGCCACTATTCAGATGGTTGCGGGAAAGCGGCGATTTGGACCGCGAGAGCATGTTGGAAACCTTCAATCTGGGCATCGGCATGATAGCTGTGATCGATCCAGCCTTCGCTTCAGAGTTTATACACGCGACTCAGGCACTGGTCATCGGAGAGATTGAGGAATGCCGCACTCCGGAAGACAAAGTTATTTTTATTGACTAATGGCGGCTTAAAGACAATCTTTTGTTACTTTCCCAACTGTTTTTCCCGCCTTGCTTTTAAGCTTTTTTCTTTGGTCTCATTTGCCAACTTCAATTCATGTTTACCGATGGATATATTCCATTCTTTTATGAAAAAGGGTGTAAACTGCCCGTTTTAGTCAGGACAATTTCTTGGTTCTTGGTCACTGCCTTATGTATCCCTTATGTTTTCCTTATGTTTATCAAGGCAATCCTATGGCACATATAAAGTTACGGGTTTATTTATGCGTTTTCAACTGGCTCGTTCCAAGAATAGTGTGATAGATTTGAAACACAAGCTGGTTCAATCAGCGTGCATATCAGGAAACAGAATTGATTCTATCGGTCATGCTGATTTGTTTTTTATGATTTTAAAAGATTGTCACAGGTGAAACAATGTCTTCATTTTCTTCGGGAAGGGTGGAACCTTTTGCCATATTAGGGTTTAGAGAGGTTCTGGAGATTGGCGCATTCGAACTTGCCCCGTTAACCGAACTTTACCATATCCAATGTGGACGTACCTGTAAAATAAGGAGTTAGCTGTTTTATGGTCACTACACCAGTTGACGTTTGGTGATTTTTCTTTTAATTGGATTAGGATTTAATTT
>Ga0172382_10001780_pt1 | contig 37566 bp, 33 predicted proteins | sample Leawel138RmetaG_FD_122245 | JGI IMG/M metagenome (GOLD analysis project Ga0172382, IMG submission 122245) | Leachate microbial communities from a municipal landfill in Southern Ontario, Canada - Leachate well 138R metaG | ecosystem: Engineered > Solid waste > Landfill > Unclassified | place... | reverse complement strand
ATTTTTTTTACTACAATCGCTTTGTTGCTTTGTGAGAAAAAAAATATTTTATCCAAAGTTCATTTTTCAAAGCTATCAAAGTGATTTGCTATCAGCCGATTAAAAAAAAGATGTAAAAATTTTAATTTAATTATTTGCAGTTTTGAAATTCTTAGCTATATTTGCACTCGCAATTAAGCAACGCCTCCATAGCTCAGTTGGCCAGAGCACGTGATTTGTAATCTCGGGGTCGTGGGTTCGAATCCCTCTGGAGGCTCAAAAAAACAAAGCTGTCTTTTTCGGACAGCTTTTTTTATTTATAGCCACACAAAACCCTCAAAGCCACCACTTTTCGGGTGAGCCTATATAAAAGATAAACAACTGCAAACGAAATACTTACCTGAATCAAAACACTCAGAAAATCATTTTCGGTTATATTCTCAATCACCGGATAGGTAGCGACAATAATCGGGGAATGATACAGGTGAAGCAAATAGGAATAAGAACCTACGTTATAAAACTTCACTTTCCAGTTGATAGCCAAAATAAAAATCAGCAAAGCTATCGGATATTTATAGACCGTCACATCGGTTTGGGCAATCAGAATCACACTCAACAAAACCAAAACTACACAAATCATAAGTTTGGTTTTCAAAGGGTTCAAAAAGACTTCATAATGGGCAATTGCCATTCCCAAAAGGAACAACAGCAGTATGTCATACCGCAAAAGCAGTTTACCAAAGACAAGCAACGGAATGATAATCAGTAACATATAAAGATTTCTGTTCCTCACAAATTCCATCAGTACGAAAATCATAAATATATCTCTGATGAAATAGGTAGGCGGATTTATAGGCGGGGAATTCAACGCTAAAACTCCTTCTGTGAGCAAAGAACTATCAAAACTAAGCCTGTTGAGGAAGTTAATGTCGAAGATATAGTTGGCTGCCAAAACCAAGGTCAGCACCAGCAAATTGGCAATCAAAAACGGAATGAGCAGGGTTTTTACTTTGTTGAAAAACAGTTTGGGCTTGTCAAACGAGACTTTTCGGTATAAATACCCTGAAACTATCGAGAGCAGCACGGTTCCGATAGTAGGAAGTTGTTCTGCCAGAAAATAAGTCAGTGTGCTTTCTTGTGTCAGGGAATGCCTTGTATGTGTAAGAGTTATAAGGATTACGGCCAAAAGCCGTATGAGTTCGATACTGTATTTCATCAACAAAAACTTAAATTGTCAAAGTTAGAATAATTTGATAGATTTGTGCAAAAATTACCGATTTTGCTCTCGATACTGATTCCCACCTATAATTACGATGTTTTTTCCTTGGTCGAAAACCTGTATAAACAGGCTATAAAAGCGGATATCGCCTTTGAGATTCTGGTTTTTGACGATGCTTCACAAAAGAATTTCAACAACCCTAAAATCAACGAATTAGCACATTGCAGTTTTACGGTTCTGGAAAAAAACATAGGCAGAAGTGCCATCAGGAACCTGTTGGCAAAATCAGCTAAGTATGAGTGGTTGCTACTGCTTGATGCAGATGTTTTTCCTGTGAATGACACGTTTATTTCTACTTATATAGAGCAAACAAAATCTTCTGATTTTAAATATTTTTCGGGTGGAATTGCCTATAAAAACGAGAGACCCGAAAAGGATAAAATCCTGCGTTGGAAGTATGGTCATCACAGAGAAGCCTTGTTGTATAAAGATGTTTTAAAGGGCAAAATAAGCTATATGATTATCAATATTTTGGCTCATAAAACGGTTTTTGAAAAGGTTGGTTTTGACGAAAAAATCCGTTTTTATGGCTATGAAGATATTATCTTTACTTATGAAATAATGAAGCTATTTGAGGTTTCTTTCATTGATAATCCTGTTTTTCACCTGAATGAAGATACTTCGGAAGTGTTTCTAACCAAAGCAAAAACAAGTATGGAAACCCTTCATTTTCTGATACATAACAACAGTATAGATGTCAATAAAGTAAAAATAGCAAAGGTTTATATGAAGCTAAAAAAAATCGGACTTCGCCCTATATTTTCATTTTTGCACAGGCTGTTTAAAAAGAAAATGGAGAAAAATCTGCTGTCTGCCAAGCCGAGTTTATTCCTGTTTGATTTATACCGTTTGGGTTATCTTTGTTCACTTTAGCTTCTGATAAAGCATCAGCCATTTATCCATAACCCTGTCAAAGTCAAATTTTGCCGTACTTTTCAGAGCATTTGCTCCCATTTGCTTTCGCAGTTTTTCATTTTCAATCAATTCTATAATTTTCTGACTGAACATTTCGGTATCAAAACAAGGAATCAAAAAACCGTTATGGTTGTTTTTTAGTATGGAAGAAGGACCTGTAGGAGCATCAAAAGCCACACACGGCAGACCACAGTGCATTGCCTCAACAAGCACCAGACCGAAACTCTCAAAACGGGAAGTCAGCAAAAGCAGTGAGGCTTCGGAATATTTTTTTGATATATCTGAAACCGGTTCAAAAACACTAACCGAAGCCGTCAGGTTTTTTTTGTCGATAACCTTTTGCACAGGATATTCATCGGAATTTTCTCCGTAGATTTCCAACGACCAGTCCGGGTGTTTTTTATGGACTTTTTCCCAGATTTCAACCAGTAAATCAATACCTTTTATTAGGGTTTGCCTTCCTGCAAAAATTACTTTTTTACGGGTCAAATCACTTGGTTTTTCAGAAGTGAAAGAAACAGGATTCGGAATTACAACGGTGTTTTTGGTGTTCCACAACTCGGTTTCTTTTAGCGAAAGACAAGCAAAGACATCAAATTTTCGGATAGAAACGTTTATCAGAAATTCGGTAATCCCAAAAAACCGCAACCACCGATTACTTTCCTGAACAATCAGGCTTTTGGTAGCGTGAAGTTCAAATATTGTCTTTGTTTTTTTAGGCAGAAAATAAGGAACCAAGAAGCCTTTCAACCCGTTATCGGAAACAATTACAATATCAGGGTTTATGGTTTTATGCAGGTTTTTTATGAGTTTTCTATATCTAAAAAAAGACGAAACATTTTGAATATCAATATGTTTTATGCTTTTATCTAAAGTAAAATAAATCGGTTGATTTTCAGAATTAGTAGTTATTAAATGCACTTCATATCCCATTCGGGCTAAAAAATTCAGCCGTACGGAAATGGTTTTCTGCAAACCTCCCGAACCGTCTATTCTTGTGGTGATATGAAGGATTTTCATTGGGTTTTATGGGTTAATTCTTGTAGCAATACCTCCCATTTTCGGGCAATATTTTCAGGTCTGAATTTCTCTGCACTGCTCAGGGCATTATTTTTACACTTTTTATACAAAACCTTATCGGAATAGAGGAGATTGATAGCTTCTGTAAGTTCTTCAAAGTTTTGGTCGCCTACCAAAATTCCGTTTTGATGCTGCACAACAATCTCCGAAGGTCCTGAAAAACAATCAAAAGCCACCACGGGAGTACCACAACTCAAACACTCCAGCAACACCATAGGCAACCCTTCATATTCACTACAAAGCACCAAAAAAAGGGCTTTTTTCATATACGTAAACGAATTACTTTGGTAGCCCTCTAAAATTACCTTTTCGGTTACATTCAGTTTTTTAATAGTTTCTCTGATTTTGTGTTCTTCCTGCCCTTCTCCCAATATCAAAAGTTTTACTCCTGCTTGGGGCAACAGGGTTTTAGCATAGGTCTCAACCAGCTTATCAAACTGCTTTTCGGGGTTCAGCCTCCCGACAGCCACTATAAACGGAAAATTTACTTCTAAAGGTTCGTTGAGCAGCTTTTCGATTCGCTCAGGATTGGTAGGATTCGGAATTACGGTAAGATTGGTAAAACCCAACTCTTTTTCAATACGCTTTTTTTGCTTTTCGGATATGCAGATTATTTTTTCAAAATCCTTAAAAATATATTTCGATAGCCATTTGTTTTTGAAAAGGTAAAAATAATAAGCTCCGCTCCTCACCGTCTGCACCCGAATTCCTTTGTATAACAGTTTGTAAATCAGTAACTCCTGGAAAGTATTTTCTCTGAAACGAAAGTCAATCAATACGTCGGGTTTTTCTGTTTTAAAAAATGTTTTGAGTCGTAAAAAACGTTTGAGTTTATAGGCATAACGGCTCAGAAAAAATTCGCTTTTGCTTCTTTGTTCGCCTATACTATGCATTTTTCCCTGAAAAGGGCAGTCAATTCGGTCGTTGAAAATTACCAAATGTACGTCATAGTTCAAACTACTCAACACAAAAGATATGTTAGCCATTGATCGTTCAGCACCGCCTGTGCCCAAATCATAGCCTATCAAAGCTATTTTATATCTCTTGTTTTCAGGCATTTATAAAAATAAATTAAGAAACTCCTCAAATTCTCTGATATAATCGTCTTCGTCAAACACACCGGAAGCAATGACCAGACACACCGAACCCGAAGAAAAGTTTTTCAGCTCTCTCCAGATTCCGCTGCCAATGAGCAATCCCTGATTGGGTTTGTTGAGGGTAACGGTTTTTTGGGTTTTTCCGTTATTGAGAACTACGTCAAAACTTCCGCTCAAGGCAATCAGCACTTCGTTTTGTTCTTTGTGTGCATGCCCTCCCCTTTCAGCTCCGCTGGGAACGTCATACAGATAATACACCCTTTTTATTTCAAACGGAATCGTATCTTTTTCGATTACAGATAAATTACCTCTGTGGTCTTCGATTTTCGGGAGTGAAAGGAGTTTTGTGTGGTTCATTGATAGGATATTGGATTTACAAATGTAAGCATTTTCAGTATTTCATCAGCTCCAACCATTGTTTGCCAATATTTTCGGGTGAAAACTGCAAGGCGGTGGTCAGGGTGTTTGATTTACAAAACTGATATAACTCTTGATTTTCCACCATCAGGTTCATCGCTTCTGTCAGTTTTTGCGGGTTTTGGTCTTCCACCAGAAGTCCGTTGTGGTTGTGAGTGATGATTTCGTTGGGGCCTGTTTTGCAATCATAGCTCACCACAGGAGTTTCACAGGCAAAACTCTCTAAGAGTACATTGGGGAAGCCTTCATTTTTACTTGCCAAAACCATAAATTCCGCTTTTTTCAAATACGGATACGGATTGGCTTTAAAGCCTGTAAAAATCACTTTATCTTCCAGATTAAGTTCTTTGGTCAACTGCTCAAAGTCTTTTCTTTTTTCGCCATCGCCTACCAACAATAGTTTGATTCCTTTTTGAGGCAAAACCGAGCGGGAATAAGCTTTTATAATCTCGTCCTGCTGTTTGATATTGTCGGGGTGCATTCGACCCAAAGTCATAATATAGGGAAAATCAAGGTTTTCGGTTATTTTTTCGTCTGAAAGTGCTCTGATGGTGTCGGTTTCTACCATATTATAAATGGTTGTCAGGTTTTGGTAGCCGTATTTTAGCAGGACTTCCTTTTCCATTTCTTTGGAAACCGCAACAATCGCATAGGCTTTGGTAAAGAGCCTTTTGGCAATAAAATCTTTGTCGGTAAAATAACCATACAAACGAAAACCCCTGATGCTGGGAATGTAGTTGGTTTGCCCGAAAATGAGTTTTGCCAGAACGTATTCTCCGTAAAACGTACCTCTGTATCTAAGGTCTATCACATAATCAAAACCGTGTTTTTTGATGTAGTCATAGAGCAGTTTGTAGCGGTTTATTTTCCCGTAAACCGTAGTGTGTTTTACCCTTCCCAGATTGAGAAGTTTGCCCGAAAAGTCATATTCAACTCCGTCTTCAAAAATAACATTGTGTACTTCAATGCCCTGTTTATGGAAGAATTTTGACAGATTAGAGTGTGCCCTTTCTGAACCTCCCCTACCGAACATATTCCCCACCAGACAGATTTTATATTTTTTGGTTTCAGGCATATTTTAGTGGCTGATGTTCTCCAACTGGTCAGGATTGTGTTTGTGTTTGAAAAGAAGAGCAAACAAAACAGCTATTATAAGGGCATAGATAGCAAATGAAATCCATATATTATGCCAGTCTTTCATCATAATCAGATTACTGAAAGTTTCATCTGATGAAATAGAAACACCTTTGTGCTTATAAATAAATTGAATCAAAGCCTCATTGTTCGGCTCTGTTTGAAGAAATCCTGCTAATTCCGTTGGATTACTAAATGATTTTGTGAAATATTTGTCAATAGCCCAACCCGAAACGACACTTCCGAGAACAGCTCCGAATCCGTTGGTCATCATCATAAACAATCCTTGTGCAGAAGAGCGGATTTTGGCTGTTGTATTGGTTTCTACAAACAAAGAACCCGAAATATTAAAGAAATCGAAAGCCATTCCGTAAACCACACACGAAAGAATAATGAGCGAAAGCCCGAATCCGTCAGGGCTTCCGTAGGCAAAAAAACCGAAACGCAAAACCCAGGCAATCATACTGAAAAGCATTACTTTTTTGATTCCGAATTTTTTCAGGAAAAACGGAATTGCCAAAATAAACAGGGTTTCAGAAATTTGGGAAATCGACATAATAATGGTCGAATATTTCACTACAAAAGAATCTGCATATTTCGGAAAATGTTTGAATTCGTCAAGAAAAACATCTCCGTAGGCATTGGTCAGCTGCAAAGCTCCACCCAAAAACATAGAAAAAATAAAGAACAAAGCCATTTTATAGTTTCCGAAGAGTTTAAAAGCTTCAAGTCCTAATGTTTCGGAAAGCGAAGCATTTTCTTTAATCAGCTTCTGAGGGGGAGTTTTCGGAAGTGTAAAAGCATAAATTCCGAGTAATAAAGCCATGGTTCCCGCTATATAAAACTGATCTTCGGAAGCTTTGCTGCCTGTAAGATTCGTTACCCACATCGCTACTATAAATCCGATAGTTCCCCAAACCCGGATAGGCGGAAAATCTTTGACCACATCTGCTCCGTTATTTTTCAGGGCTGCATAGGAAACCGAATTGCTGAGCGAGATGGTAGGCATATAAAAACACATCGCTACAAACATCACGGTGATAAACACCGAAGGCGTTTCCACAAAAGTGAGCGAGAAAAGGGTGATTCCATAGAGAATATGCAGGATTCCGTAGAGCTTTTCGGCATTGAGCCAACGGTCTGCAATGATTCCGGTTAGGGTAGGCATAAAAATGGAGGCAAAGCCCATAGTGGCAAATACGAGTCCGAATTGTGTGCCATCCCAACCTTGGGTTCCGAACCAGAAATTAGCAATGGTAATCAGCCAGGCTCCCCACACAAAAAATTGCAGGAAACTCATTAGGGTAAGGCGGGTTTTTATAGTCATGTGGGAGGAGGAATTGTTAATTGGTTGTTGGTTAATGGTTATTGGTTAAAGGTTAATGGTTAATCGGTTAATTGGTTATCGGTTAATGGTTATTGGTTAATCGGGACTGAACTGACAACTGACAACCGACAACTGACAACTGAACACTAATAACTGACAACTGAACACTAATACTGTTCGTTTTCGTTCGGGAAATCAACGGCTTTTACATCGGTTACATATTGCCCGATGGCATGGGTCATCAGTTCATAGAGATTCAAATAGCGTCTGAGGAATCTCGGGTTAAATTCGTTGTTCATCCCCAGCATATCGTGAATGACCAGCACCTGCCCGTCCACTCCGTTGCCTGCTCCAATCCCGATAACCGGAATGGAAACGCTTTCTGCCACCTTTTTTGCCAATTGAGCGGGAATTTTTTCCAACACCAGCGAAAAACACCCGATTCGCTCCAAAAGGCGGGCATCTTCGAGGAGTTTTTCGGCTTCCTGTTCTTCTTTTGCCCGTACGGTATAGGTTCCGAATTTGTAGATAGATTGCGGAGTGAGCCCGAGGTGTCCCATAACGGGAATACCTGCATTGAGGATTTTTTTGATACTGTCTTTGATTTCGCTTCCGCCTTCGAGTTTGACGGCATGACCTCCGCTTTCTTTCATAATCCTGATGGCAGACCGAAGGGCTTCTTTCGGGTCAGACTGGTAGCTCCCGAAGGGCAAATCAACCACTACCAGACTGCGTTTGGCAGCCCTGACCACACTCGAAGCGTGATAAATCATGTGATCTAAAGTGATGGGCAACGTGGTTTCGTGCCCTGCCATTACGTTGCTTGCCGAATCGCCTACCAATATCACGTCAATTCCCGCTTCGTCAACAATTCGTGCCATGGTAAAATCATAAGCCGTGAGCATCGAAATCTTTTCTCCGTTTTGTTTCATCTCAAACAACGAACGGGTGGTTATCCTTTTGTAATCTTTTTTTGCTACAGACATCTGTTTGTTTTTTTTGACTAACAAAAGTATGAAAACTTTATTAAGAATTAAATTATTGATGAAATTCTTCTGTAAAGCCCGCCTGTTTTTCTATCGTTTTTGACAGCTGAGGTTTTGGTCGAGGAGTGTAATCAGGTTGTAATTGGGATGTGATTAAGTCGTAGTTTAGTCGTAATTTGGTCGTAATTTGGTCGTAATTTGGTCGTAATTTGGTCGTAATCTTGTCGTAATCTTGTTGTAATCTTGTCGTAATTGCATTGTAAAAAAATGTTGGGTGTTATTTTACTGATGCCCCTGCAAAATATAACTGCGATTTATGGTTTTTTATTACTTCTGCCTTGTTATAAATAATTTTTAACGACTACCGCTAAATCGCTTTAAAAGAGGTTGAATGTTTATCTTTTTGAAAATTGTTTTTAAAAAAGGGAGTTGTCAACGGTTGCTGTTGTTAGCACGGCTACCATACGAACAATCTCATTAAATTAAGGGATTGTCGTGCGATAGTAGGGGGCTCATCTTAGGCTCTCGAAATAAACCGGAAGGAGACGAAGATAACCCTAATATAATCAATAACTTAAACCAGATAAACACTTATCTTAGTCTCTCCGTCTCTGAATTGGGAGACAGAGAGATAGAAATCATTAAAGAGCGAATCAGCGAGAGTATTAAAAAGGTTTTGATATTTTGTCAAGACTCAAAATCAAGAGATGAAATCTTTGAAAAATTAGGACTGTATAAAAACACCAAAAATCATAACCATCATATAAAACCGCTCATTGAAGCAGGATGGTTAAATCTAACATTACCCAATAAACCCACAAGTAAAAATCAAAAGTACTATACCACCGAAACAGGTAAAAAACTCCTCCTTATCATTTCATATGATAATAGTTCAGGAATTAAAAGGATTCCGGTAGCGTCTTCAAACATTGCAACTATTGGTTATGACAAAGAAGCACAAATCTTAGAAATAGAATTTCATCACGGTGCAATTTATCAGTATATTGATGTACCGGAAAAAGTGTTTGAAGAGTTGATGAGTTCACCTGCTCAAGGGGCTTATTTTATGAATGAAATAAAGAATAAATTTGAATATCGAAAGAAATAAAAATGGCTGATAGTATTTAGCCTCCCTCAACCTTTACTTCTGTTACAACCTCAACAATCAATATACTTAATGAAATACTGCATCATAAAAAAATGTTGGGTTGTTATTTTACTGATGCTCTGCACGGCTATCGCACGATTTCAATCGTGTGATACTTAATTATTATGGTACACGAAAGGATTCGTGCACCAGCGGGGATTCGTGCACTCAGCTGGAGTTTGTTTTTTATAAAAGTGACCTATTTAAAGCTGTTTTTAGCTCCAATTATTTTTGGAACTAATCAAATAGCACGGCTGAAAACAAGGATATTGCTTTGTGAGAGTTGATTATATAGAAGAAAAGAGGGTTTATTCACAGCTGACGCTTTGCGGCTTTGCGAAGATTAGTCTTGATGTCCATATCCAAGTTCTTCATTTTTCTCCCAAAATGCCATAAAAAGTTCCGCAGAAGTTCCTTTTCTACTTGTCCAATCTGCAACAATTTTTATAGCTTCTTCCAAATCTTCAACATATGCCATTCTTCCGTCACTTCCTCTAATTCCCTTTTCATCTTTTTTAGCACCTCTATTGATAAGTATGTTTTTCTCATCGTAAACAATTCTTCTTACATCTTCAAATTCTTTTCCCTTAGGTAAGCTGTCTTTAAGAAGTTTTGAAAGTCCGTGATAGTATAACTGAAACTTTTGCACAGGGTCGTCTATTTTCTGTCCAAGAAGCTGTTCTGCTTGATTTTCAATTACAAGTTCCGAATCAAGATTAATAGTGAGTTGTTCCCCTTTTATTTCTTCTGACTTTTGTAAAATCTCTAATCTCTCCAAATCTTCTTTGGAAAGTTTCCGTTCTACTTTGTTTTTGTCTATTTTTTTATCGCTCATTATTTATGATTTTATACAGTTAATAATTCCCTTACTTTTAAAGCTGTTTCTTTTATTGATTCAACATCCCAATTTGAAACATTTAATTTTTTTGTTATGTTTTTTATACTTGGAAAATGTTCTTTAAATGCTTCCCAATAATCATTACCTATTTGGGACTGTCTCCATTGATATTGTGAATAAATTATACAAGGGTGTATTTGACATTCTTTTGCAAACTTTTCTACCATAAATTTATTATGTATCATCTTCTCGATATATCTCATTTTTTCAGATGACAATAAATATTCAGAAGCAAATTCGTTCGCTTTATCTTCTTGAATTAAAAACAAATCGGGTTCTCCCGATAAATGATAATTTGTTTTTTCGATTGTTTCTAAATCGAATAAAACATGGTGTAATTCGTGAATTAAGGCAAACCAAATTGTTGCATAATTTTTATTAAAGTCTGTAATTACAATGCAAGGCTTATTATTCATTAAAAAAGTTGCTCCTCGTATTTGTGTTTTTGGTAAAGACGGTTGAAAAACTACTGTAATCCCAATGTTGTATAATGCTTGAAAAACTGTTAATAAGCCCGATTCTATATTTTGAGTATAAGGTTTTATTTTAGGGATTAAATCAAGAAGACTTTGTCGGTTATATTCATTTGGGTTGTCAATTAATTCAAAATATTTATAGCTTGATTTAATCCAAAAATCTTTCATTTTATCACTAAAAGATTTTTTTGTTCTGCTATAAAGAGCATCGTTTAATTCTCGGTCATATTCATAGATAGAATCAATATTAAAGAATTTGCAAATTCTCTCTTTCAAGACCTCTAATGAATCATTCTTTTTGATGAAGCCTAACCCTATTAAAGTTTTTAAGTCAAAAAATTTATTTATGAAAGTTATGTCCATTGAAGATTGAAGTTCTTTCACTTCTTCACGTGGTCTGTCGTTGAAATGGATAATTAAAAGTTCATTAAAATCTATTTCCAAAAATTCAGCAAGTTTTATTAACTTGACGATGTCAGTTTGTTTAGAGGTTTTGTCTAAAATTGCGTCTAAACTTCTTCTTTCCATTCCTGACAATTTCTCAAATTGAGTTTTTGTCAGTCCTGAAAGTTCTAATTTCTCTTTGAATAAATCTTCAAGAGAAGGGCCTTCATAATGGAAACTTTTATTTAAAATGTTATTTATCATTACTCGAATAAAGGTAAATTTACCGCAAATATAATGATAATTACAGAACATACAAATAAATAGAGGTAAATTTACCTCTATTTATTTTACGTCACCAAATCCCCAAGTTCTTGTTTCAAGTTGTCAATTTTTTCGATTGCTTCCCATTTGCTTGTAATTACGGCTTTTACTTTTTCGGTAATTGCTTTTCTGTTTTCAGGATTTTTGTCGATTGGCAACATTAACTCTTTCCAACGGTCAGCAATGTTGGGTAAAGTTGTTTCAATTAGAATTTTATTTTTGGCTTGTAAATGTGTTAAGCGATGCGACAACAAATAGAGTAGGTAATATGGATTTAGTCCATATTCGTTTTCTTCGTTTGTTACTCGCAAAACCAAAATTTCTCTTGTGTAAAGTCCTTCTTTGTCAAAAGGAGAAACCATTGCAACACTTCCAATTCGGTAACTTCCACGTCTTACATAAACCACGTCTCCTGCTTCAAGGTCTTTGTTTTTACCTTTCTTTTCAAGATAGATTTCTTCCGTAATTTTGGCGGTCGGGTCTTTGTAAACTTCCCAATTTACAATGTCTTTCACACGAACATAAGGAATTTCACCTTTTCCTTTGTATTCGGCTGGTGGCGAACCGTGTCCGTCAAAACTTGTGATAACTCCTTTCTTTAAAAGTTCTTTTATCGGTACAAGTTTTAAGTTTTGTTTTTCGGCAATATTTTCAATTTCTTTGATTTTGTTTTGCCAATAATATCGTGGAACTAAAATATTTTTGGATAAAGCCGATTGGCTTTTTACTTTGAAAACATATTTGTCAAATTTCTTGTTTTCGACTTCTTCTAAAATTAACGGAATATCGTCCCAAAGTTCGGTTTTGTTCGTTTCTTTTTTGATGTAATCCCAACGGTAAATTTCTTTTCCTTGATGGTCGTGCCCGATTTCTTCGGCAACTGCCATATTGATAAATTCTTGTTGCGGACGGTTCTTTTCCAAAATAATGACAACGCATTTTGCGTTGTTATGTGGTCGGAAAGTGTTGTGTGGCAAGTCCAACATCCAAGTTACGTTGTTGTTGCGTAACATATAATGCAAAACGTATCTTGATTTTGGTGCGTGAAAAAATGTTTCGGGTAAAACAATTCCCATTCGTCCTCCGTCTTTGAGCAACTTCAAAGAACGTTCAATGAAAAGAATTTGGATAGTTTCTTCTTTTTTGAGTTTGTTGGTTTTGGAAAAAGTATTGATTTCTTTTTTCCAATTATATGCTAAATCAAATTGCTTTAATTTTTCTTCGCCTTTTACTTTGATGTCTTTTCCAAATGGCGGATTGGCAAGTAAAACATCAAATTTATCCAAGTTGATATGCTGTCTTGTCGTTGGTTTCCATTCGTTTGGATTTTTCAAACTGTCTTCGCAGAATATTCCGCCTTTTCCGTCTCCCAAAATTGCCATATATGCTTTGGCAACTTTGCTTAAAAAGTCGTCTTTCTCTAAACCTTTGATACACTTGATTGCAGAAGATATTTTTTCTTCTTTGAGTGCTAATTCGCTCCAACCATATTCTTCGGCTTTTTTGTCCAATACTTTCCAAATATGTCGCAAACTCTCAACTAAAAATCCGCCTGTACCGCAAGCTGGGTCAATCAACAATTCGTCAGGTTGAGGATTGATGATTTCAACCATTAGTTTAATGACGTTTCTTGGTGTGAAAAACTGACCTTGTGCACCTTTAAGCGAATAACCGATAAAAGTTTCAAAAGCATCTGCGATTATATCTCGTTCGCTTTCTATAAGTGAAAAGTTTTGCAGTTCTCCGACAACGTATTTGATGCTTTCAGCATCAAGTGTAATGCTGTCTGCAATTTCGATTACTTCGCTGTATTTGGTTTTTACTTTTTCAAATATTTTTTGAATTCGTTCTTTAACAACTTTTTTATCCTCGTCAATTCCGACACGAAAAGAAACATTATCGTCTAATTTTGTAAAACGTTCATCGTATATTTTACAGAAAATCAGATTGATAAGTTGTTGAGCAATTATTTCATCTCGTCCTGTTCCTGTTGCGTTTCCTGCTAAATGGTTTCGGATTGAGTTGAAAATTACCTTTAAATTATGTGTCGGTTTTAGGTCTTTTCGTTTGAATTTTCCAATATCCTCAAGTCGTTGTCCTTTGTTTGGAATGTTTGGGATTTCTTCAAAGTAAACTTTTCCATTTTTCTCTATTTTTTTGAGGAAAATCCGTTCTTCTCCGTTGAACCAAACTCCGATATAAGCATTTGAAAATTTGAGGTAATCTTGAAGTTGCGTAATTCCGTCATTTCTAGTTTTCTTTTTACACTCGATAATAATGTATTCGTTTTCGTCAATTTTTTGGTCGTCCGAAAATACGATAATATCAAGCGGATAGGATTTTGTCAAGTCCGAAGGACTTGCCTTAACTCGATATTGTGGTCTTGTTTGGATTTGTGATTTTGAGTAGCCGTAATCTTCAACTAATTGTTTTGAAAATACTTGTACTGCTTCAATTTCTTCAGGTGTTGCTTTTACTTGTTCGCCTGAAATATAATCTATTATATATCCGTCTCTTAATTGGTTTATTTCTTGTGTAATCATATTTAGGTAAAAAGAACGTGAGCTAATCCCCTTTACTCGTATCTGCGGTGGTCGAATACCGATAGCACAAAGTAAAAAGGAACGCCCACGCTTTACCGTAGGCGTTTCCACTCTTACCTCCCTGTGCTATTTGAAATTTTCGACCTTTCAGATACAGGAAATTTTTAAAGCGAAACGCTATGTTATTATATGTTTGTTTTCTTTATTTTAGCTCATTTATTTAATTATTTTATTTTTTACAAAGGTATATATTATTAATATTATAACAGCTATTCAAATTTTAATTATATGATAGGAAATACTTTTCAATCGTTTTTAGTCGGAGTAATGAATATTAGCTGAAACGTCTAATAGCACTACCACCAACTTATAAATATACCCAACCGTAGATATAGTAATTACTTCCAATTGATTAAGCAAAATCCCCACATATTTTTCAACCCCAAAAATAAAAAAAATATTTCTATATATTAAGAAAATTTTAATATAAATAATTCACTAAAAATTATCAAAAAAGCACTTATTAGTCTGTTTTATATAAATCAACCTCTTCAAAAAACGGTTAATTTTCCCTATCCTATAGTTAGGGTTTTGGATATACGAGGGATATACGAGGTCTATACAACGGCTATAGAATGGATATACAATGGATATAGGATGGCTATACAACGGCTATACAATGGCTATAGAAAAGTGATTTTTAATTTTCAACTTTCCAGCAAAATCAGGGGCTACAGCGATTTTTTTAAATTTATTACGGACAAACACAGACAAATGCGGTCATTTGCGGACAAATGTGGACAAATACGGACATTTTTATTTCCGTATCAGAATGTTTTCAATCTTTGCGGCATCAAATCAACACAGCCCTTGATGCCTTTCAGGGCAAACTCACACTTTTATAATTAACATCAAAGTTCAATTCTAAACAACACTTACGGTCATTATTTATTATTTTTCTTTGTGTCCTCGTGTCTTTGTGGCATTACTTTTTTACCACAAAGGCACAAGGTCACGAAGCCACACAAAGCGGAAAGCCATAGTACATATATAGTCTTACAGAAATAAAAAGTATGAGTTTGCCCTGTGAAGCCTTTCTAAAAATTTTAGCAAACAAAAACATTTTATTACTTTTGGACACCAAAGCAAAAATGCAACCCTTAAAAAAAATATCGTTTGAGATATGATATTATCAAAAAAAGACTACTACGAATACCTGGACACACATCTTAATCTGCTTTACTTTGCAGGATATTATACTGGAATCTTAGATGAAGAAACGGGATTTGAAGATTTTTTAAGAATGGGTTTCCAAGAAAAAGCACTTTGTAGAGATGCTTTTCTGGAAAACAAAGAGGAAATATTAAACGAGTGTATTGGCGATGCCTCCGAAATACCTGAAAACCAACTTATACTATTAGAAGGATTTAGAAAAAGTATTAACGGGCAATTTGTGTTATTAAAATGCCTGTCTAAACACGCTATTTTCAAAAACATAAATAATGGAAAATTTTATGCCATCAAAGCATTGAGTGACCCGTTTGATAAGTTAGTACCAAGCTATCCCGCCATTCTTGAATTGAATATTCTTCCGTTTAAAGGTCAAATCATTTATGATGGTTTTATCAAAGGTGGCATTCTGCAAATCGGAACGAATATGAAAAAATCTTTGCACGAAGAATATATGCAGGCAAAGAAAAACAATGAAATTATAGCCTCTTGGGATTAAACATAACGGTTTGCCGCTAGTTGGAAGAAATCGGGAAAACCTGTTACCCCCTACAACTGCTGATCCGGGGTTCTTCGTTTTTCCCACTTAATATCTTGCAGCATCGAAGATTTTATCCCGATAAAAAAGCCCCAGTGGTTGTTGGGACCAAAAGGCACCCACGAAAAGTCCATTCTCCAGGAGAGCAGGTCTCGTTCAAAGCGGAATTGCGTAAAGGTAACTCCTTTCTGCACAAAGTCATATCCGGTGGAGACGCCTATTTTCCATTTATCGGTTAAATCGACATTTCCGGAGACCATCAGGGAGTTTCCGACAATCTCATTTTGTCGGGAGGTGTTGTTGTAGGTGAGTGAATGGGCAATACGGATGTCCCACGGAATTTTCAGGTGATAAAATTCGCTCAGGTTCGATGAATCATCGTCTTGGTCTTGTTGTGGCTGATTTCTCCGGTTACTTTCCATATCGGCACCAAACAAATCATCGCTTCTGCCTCCGTTTCGTTCGCCTTGCTGGTTGTTACCTCCTGCCCTACCCGAAAAATCCGTACTGGCAAAGGAATAATTCAGAGTAAGGTTGGCTCGGGTAAGTCGGAAAAGGCTTCCTCCGTTGTCGATATTAAATCGGTCAATCCTTCGGTTGGCATTATCCAAAGCATAGGGGTCTAAACCTGCATTGAAATTGACTCCGAGTTTTCCGTCCATTAGGGTAGTTCCTGCTGTTAGGCTGACCTCCCGCCATCGAAGCGAATCGGCTGCCAGATTATAACCTGTGGAGAAATTCAGGCTGTTCAGCAGCATTATCTTTTTGGGTTCGACCTTGGTGGAATCCCGGTCTCTGAATTTCCCCTCAAAAGAGTTTGCCAGGGTAAAGCCCAGGCTGCTGGCATAAGTATTTCCGGGAGTTCCGTAAAGTCCGCCTTCAAAACGGGTATATTCTGCCATGGTGGTTCCCATAGCATCAATCTGATAATTTTCGTAATATTCGTCAAAAGCAGGCGTATAATTATAGGAAACCGTAGGACGAATCGTATGTCGGAGTCCCTGAAATTTGCGTTCTTTTCCGAAGTCGAAAGTTCCGTAAATCGTAGTCCCTACACTGGTGCTAAAGCTGTAGGTTCCGAAGCGGTCAAAGCCGTTGACTTCTGTAATCGAGTCTCTGTCGGTTTCAAAATTCCGCTGTTTTCTGATGGTTTTCATCGTCCAGACTTCGTTATAGGTTAGCGAAAGCGGAATACTGAAATATTTGAGAACCTTAAAATTGGTACTTAACGGAATCGAGTGTTGGGCTCCGGTTTTGGCATCTTTAAACATTTCGGGAGTAAAAAACAGCGAATCGGTCGTAGAAAAACTGTTTTTGGCACTGAGGTTATATTGCAGATTGATGTTTTTGATGATTCCCTTTTTGCTTTCGTCTCTCGAGGCAAACGGATAAATCCTGTCCACACTGAGTTGCAGGGTGGGCAAAGTCATATCAATCTTTTGGGTCTGAGTGTTTTGCGTATGCGTAGCCGTTAGCGACATATTCACCTGAGGCTGCGAATCAAAGGTTTTGGAGTAGTTGATAGACGAACTCATGGTGTTGTTCATCCGGGAGCTCACATTCATCTGATTGATAGAGTTCTGAAAATAGGTGCTGCTCCCCAAATTCACCGAAGCCGAAAACCTCGAACTCGGACTCGATTTCTGGTCTTGCTGATGACTCCACTGTATGTTGTAAATCTTGGTTTTGGCATAGTCGGGCAGCCCTCTTTCGCTCGTTATGAGGTTTTCTATCCTCACGTTTATGTTGCCACGAAAGCGATACCTCCAGCCATAACCCGACTCAAACCGAAGTCCGTAGCTTCCGTTGGTGTAATAATCGCCCATCACAGCCAAATCATAATGGTCTGAAAGGGCAAAATAATAACCTCCATTCTGCAAAAAATAACCCTGTCGGTTGTTTTCACCAAAGGTAGGCACAATAAAACCCGAAGTATTTTTGGTGGTGGTCGGGAAAAAAGCAAACGGAACTCCCACAGGTGTCGGAACATCCATAATCACCATATTCGTAAGTCCTACAATTACTTTTTCCCCCGGAATCATTTTGAGTTTTCGGGTAATAAAATAATATTCGGGATTTTCAATATCTTTTGAGGTAGTGAAAATCGCATTTTTCATGTAGTAGGTGGAGTCGTTTTCTTTTCGGGTTTCGGCTGCTTTGATTCTCAGGTCTTGTTGCTCGGTTCGGGCATTCCAGATTTTGGATTTTTTGGTGTCTAAATTAAACTTTATGGTGTCGGGTTCTACCACATTATTGCCTTGTTTGAAAACAGGTCGTTGGGTATAAGCACCCGTTGAATCTACGATTCCCTTGGCATAGACTTCGCTTTTGCTGTAATCAATAATGATTTCACCTGCCTCGAGCACCATATCCTGATAGGTGATTTTCGCCTGATTATAAAGTCGGGAGATTTTTGTTTTTTGATTAACCGTATTAAAATCTTTAGCCGTTCGGGAAATCATATCTTCGAGCTTTCCCTTTTTGGGTTTCAGGCTGTCGGCAGCGACTCTCAGGCTGTCGTTGGGCTTTGGAAGTTCCTGCAAAAGTTCGTCAGGTTGCTGCAAAGTATCCTCGTGTATTTGGGTCGGGGCAATACCTACTTCCCTCTTCGGATTTTCCTGAGCAACTGCTTTTATGGAAAAAAAGCTCAAGAAAAAAGCCGTAAAAACGATATGAAATAACTTTGCTTGCAATGGTTTTAATACTATTTTTGTAAAATGTATGGCTCAGTTTTTGAACCTGGCAAAATTACACATATTTTTTAGAACCATACAGGTTTACAAAAATTATAACCCTTTTGTTTATGATAAATAAAATAAATCTAAAAATCAGGCTTTTACTTCTGTTCTCTCTGGTTTTTGTAGCGAATACCGCTTTTTCGCAAACGGATGAAAAGTTTAAAGTTGTGCTCGATGCCGGTCACGGAGGTGAAGACCCGGGAGCCGTAAAAAACGGAGTGAAAGAAAAAGATGTTGTACTTCCTGTTGCCCTGAAAGTCGGGAAACTTCTGGAAAAATACAAAGATATCGAAGTGGTTTACACCCGAAAAACCGATGTTTTTATTCCGGTGAAAGAACGTTCGGTGATTGCCAACAAAGCAAAAGCCAACATTTTTGTTTCCATACACTGCAACTCCAACGACAGCTCAAGACCCTACGGAACCGAAACGTTTGTGATGGGGGTTTCCAAAGACAAATCGAATATGGAAGTCGCAAAACGGGAAAACTCCGTTATCTTTTTGGAGGAAGACTATCAGGAAAAATACCAGAAATATGACCCGAACAACCCCGAATCAGTCATCGGGATGGTGCTGATGCAGGGAATTTATAAAGACCAGAGCATTCATCTGGCAAGCAACATTCAGAAAAACTTCACAACCGATCTCAAGCGACACAACCGGGGAGTGAAGCAAGATATTTTCTATGTGCTTCACGGTTGCTCTATGCCAAGTGTTTTGACAGAGCTTGGTTTTTTATCGAATGCAGAAGAAGCCAAATACCTCAAATCTGAAAAAGGACAAAACCAGTTGGCTCAATCCATAGCTCAGGCGATTGTCAATTACAAAAACGAATACTATGCTTTTTCTGAGCCTTTTGAAATTGTTATAGAACCCGAACAAGCCCAACCTGAGAAACAAACCGAAAAACAACCTGAAAAAGTAAACCATGACAGCCCGGTTTATAAAATCCAGATTGCGGCAAGCGGAACCAATTTAGAAACAAAACCACAGAATTTCAACGGATTGGACACCATCACCAAAACAAAAGATGGAAGTCTCTACCGCTATTATTACGGTGAAACCAACAGCCACGAAACGGCTCAAAAACTGCTCAAAGAAGCAAAAGACAAAGGTTATACTACGGCTTTTATAGTTACTTTTAAAGATGGGGAACGGGTGAAGTAGTGGTCAGTGGTCAGTATTTAGTGGTCAGTGGTCAGTTGTGAAAGCTTAGATATAAACGTATTACTTTTTTGTATATATTTGCACGATGCTTTATTTTTAAGCATGTTTAAGAAGAATAATTATGGCAACAATATTGAATATTACACCTGCTTTAAAGGGAAAAGAATCTAAAAAATTTAATGCTGTTATCTCTAAAAGTAAAGCAAATAAAATTTCTGAAGCAAAGAAAGAAAAAATGTTTGCTTTAGTCAGTAAGATTATGGCTAAAAAAGCATAGTTTAGGTTATGGATTTATCTGATTTCTCATTTTCGTCATTAACTGAAGATGATGATTTGACTGATTTTGATTGCAATGACATTGAAATGAACGAGTTTTTTAAAGAAGACTCCAAAAAATTTCAATCAGAAAAAATAACAAATACATATCTGTTTAGGGAGGGCAATAAAGTTATTGCCTTTTTTTCTATTTCAAATGATTGCTTAAATGACTTAGGCTATGAAAGCTCAATCTGGAATAAACTACATCGTAAAATAAAACTGCCTAACGAAAAAAGAATCAGACAATACCCTGCGGTTAAAATTACCCGATTAGGCGTTGACAAGGATTATCAGGGAAAAGGAATTTCACATCAATTATTGGATTTCATCAAAGGCTGGACGTTTATTGAGCATAAACCTGCTTGCAGATTATTGATTTTAGATGCTTATAATCAACCCCGACAGATTGAAATGTATTTAAAAAATGATTTTATTTTTCTGCTCAATTCCGATGAAAATGAAAAGCACCGGTTTATGTATTTCGACTTAATGAGATTAGAATAACCAATAACCATTAACTAACAACTGAATACTAAAATGGGGCTTCGACAAGCTCAGCCTGACGTACCCCACCAATAACCGACAACCGACAACTATTAACCATTAACCAATAACTAACAACCGACAACTAATTTAGACCCATTCTAACAAAGCCCCCTCCGATTTTTATATTAAATTTGCAAAAAATAGATACGTTTTGAAACTAACACGAGAAATTAAAACCGCATTATTAGTGCTTTCTGCCCTGCTTCTTTTTATTTGGGGATACAGTTTTTTAAAAGGAAAGGATTTATTTAGTTCCTACGAAAATTATTATGTAGTATATGAGAATGTTGAAGGGCTGTCTGCTTCGGCTCCGGTAACCTTAAACGGACTGAGCATAGGGAAAGTGAGTGGTATAGCCATCAACCGGGAAGGAAAATTAGTAGTCGAAGTACAGGTAAAAACCGATTTCCCGATTTCGAAATCGAGTATACTCGAAGTGTATGAACCCGGATTTATCGGAGGAAAACAAATTGCTCTTGTCCCGAATCTTGAAGATAGCAATTTAGCCAAAAATGAAGATACGCTTCAAAGTGCTGTCCGTTTGGGAATGATTGCCAAAGCAGGCGGTCAGTTGGCTCCCGTTCAGCAAAAAGTAGAAAACACATTAGTAAGTGCAGACAGTCTGCTCAATAATTTCAACACTTTGCTCGATGCAAAAAACAAGGAAAACCTTTCGGTTGCCATTGCAGAGCTTACGCAAACGATGAAAACCCTGAATTCTGCCTCCAAAACATTAGACAAAATGCTTACTGTTAATCAGCAGAATATTGACGGAATGATGAGCAACCTCAACAAAACATCAGAAAATTTCGCTCAAATATCCGATGATTTGACCCAAGCCGATTTAGGCAAAGTCGTACAGAATTTGGAATCTACTCTGGCTAATGTCAATAAAATGATGGCAGATATGGAATCCGGAAAAGGTACTTTAGGTAAGCTGATGAAAGATGAAACGATGTACAACAACCTTTCTGATGCCTCCAAAGAATTAGAATTGCTGTTGCAGGACGTTCGCCTGAACCCAACCCGATATGTCAATATTTCGGTATTCGGAAAGAAAAACAAACCCTATGTAGCACCACAAGAAAACGAGTAATCTTATGAGTATCATTTCTAACATCATTTTTGGTTTACTTCTCATAGCAGGAGTTGGTTTTTTCGTGAAAAACATCAAAAAACTCATCCGAAACATCAAGTTAGGTCGAAATGTAAACCGTACGGATAACCCAAAAGCCCGCTTTAAAAATATGTTGCTGGTGGCTTTCGGGCAGAAAAAAATGTTCAAAAAGCCCATCCCGGCTCTATTGCACTTTGCCATTTATGCGGCTTTTATTATTACTCAAATCGAACTTATCGAAATCCTGATTGACGGATTATTCGGAACTCACCGAGTTTTCAAACCCTCATTAGGAGGTTTTTATACTTTTATCATCAGCTTTATCGAAGTGCTTTCGGTTTGTGCACTCATTGCTACTATCATGTTCTTATCCCGAAGGAACTTATTGAAGTTACCCCGACTGAACAAAGCGGAACTCTTAGGCTGGCCTAAAAAAGATGCCAACCTGATTCTGATAATGGAAATCATTTTAGTGACTTGTATCTTTACGATGAACGGAACCGATGAAGTTTTGTACAACAGAGGCATTTCACACTTTGAAGGACAAGGCAGTTTCGGTTTTGCCGTAACCCAACACTTAGGCCCTGCCCTATTTGGCTCAATGACTGACGGAACACTTCACGTTTTGGAAAGAATCGGTTGGTGGGGACATTTTGCTATGGTTTTGGCATTTTTGAATTATCTGTATTATTCCAAACACCTGCACATTCTATTGGCTTTCCCGAATACTTATTTTGCTGATTTAAACCCACTTGGGAAATTCAAAAATTCCGAAGAGGTTACCAAAGAAGTAAAACTGATGATGGACCCGAATGCAGACCCTTATGCAGTTCCGGCTGTTGACCCAAATGCTGCACCTGTCAAATTCGGAGCCAGCGATGCAACTGATTTGAGCTGGTTTCAACTCCTGAGTGCTTATAGCTGTACGGAATGCGGAAGGTGTACGGCTGCTTGTCCGGCAAATATTACGGGTAAAAAACTTTCTCCGAGAAAAATTATGATGGATACCCGTGACCGCATCGAAGAAATCGGGAATAACATCACCAAAAATGCAGGAAAATTCGTTGATGACGGAAAACAATTACTCAACGATTATATCACTCCCGAAGAGCTTTGGGCTTGTACGACCTGTAATGCCTGTGTGGAAGAATGTCCGGTGAACATCAGCCCGCTTTCGATAATTATGGATATGAGACAGTTTCTGGTGATGGAGCAAAGTGCTGCCCCAATGGAGCTCAACAATATGATGACCAATATCGAAAACAATGCAGCTCCGTGGCAGTATAACCAAATGGACAGACTCAATTGGAAAGACGAGAATTAGTGGTCAGTGTTCAGTAATCAATTGACAGAGAGTGAAACAGGCACAACCGATTAACCGATTAACCGATTAATCGATTAACCGATTAAACAAGAAAAACAAAAAGATTATGCAAGTACCAACAATGGCAGAAATGATGGCTCAGGGGCAACAACCCGATGTTTTATTTTGGGTGGGTTGTTCGGGCAGTTTTGATGACAGGGCCAAAAAAATTACCAAAGCTTTCGTAAAACTTCTCAACGAAGCAAAAGTTTCGTTTGCCGTATTGGGCACCGAAGAAGGCTGCACCGGAGACCCTGCCAAAAGAGCCGGAAACGAATTCCTTTTCCAGATGCAGGCGATGACCAATATTGAAGTATTGAATGCCTATGAAATAAAAAAAATCGTAACGGCTTGCCCACACTGCTTTAATACCATCAAAAACGAATACCCTGAATTGGGAGGGAAATATGAAGTGATGCACCACACCGAATTTCTGAAATCACTTTTGGCAGAAGGAAAACTAACGGTTGAAGGTGGAAAATTCAGAGGAAAAAAAATCACCTTTCACGACCCCTGCTATCTGGGAAGAGCCAATAACGTCTATGAAGCTCCGAGAGAACTTATCGAAAAACTCGATGCTCAACTGGTGGAAATGAAGCGTTCCAAAAAAAACGGACTTTGTTGCGGAGCAGGAGGAGCCCAAATGTTTAAAGAACCCGAAAAAGGGAACAAAGACATCAACGTAGAACGTACGGAAGATGCTATGGAAACCCAAGCCGAAATTATCGCTACAGGCTGCCCGTTCTGCAACACCATGCTTACAGACGGAGTAAAATTCAAAGAAAAAGAAGGAAATATCAGAGTGCTTGACGTAGCCGAGCTTTTGGCTGATGATGTGGAATAATCTTATAAAACTATATAAATATACCCTTTCAGAATTACACATCTGAAAGGGTATATTGTTTTTAACAACATAAGAATTTTACTTATCTATCTGTTATGGGCGAGAAAAAACCTGACAATTCTTTTAACCTAAATGCTTTAGATAATGTTACTCCAAAATACGGTCGAGGATATTTTGACGTATTTATAATTTCCGCTTGTAGTGTAATTCCCGTTTTTGGTTCTGTAATCCAAGCTCTCCCTGAAAAGAATATATCGTGAACTCTATCTGTTTCAGCAATTACCTCTGATGATGATGAAAATTTTGGATAAAAAGAAGACGAATAACCAACTGAACCGTGAACCCTAACACTTATATCTTTGTTTTCATAACTCAGAAAAAGGCCTAATACTCCAGCATTAAAAGCATACTCATTATATTCTCTCTTATGTATTTTGTCTAATTCCAGACTGCCCGGAATTGTTCCTGTTATTATGATAGAATCTAAATTTGTAGGGTTTTTGAACTCTCGGGTAACACTTATTCTTCTCCATACGAATTCCAAAGAAGGAGAATAATATAAATTTACATCGTTATTGTTTTTTTGGGAATTAAAAATTTTTATAAGTGGGCTTATATAAGCTCCTATATTATCAGAAACTTTTGTTGTAATCATTTTGTTTTGAGAAGTATACTCTACATATGTGCTGTCTGTAAGCTTTTCAATTTTATAAGTGTTTCTTACATTTCCTGTAGAATCTATATCACTCATAGTTCTATTTCCGTATAAACTTAAATAAAAGCCTAGTTTATTTCTTTCTTTTTGTGGATGCATAAAAATATTAGTTGCAAAAAATAAATTTTGGGCTCTTGTTTTCCCCTCTGCCATATCAAAGTTTGTTCCTATATAAGATAAAATATTATAATCACTTAAAGACTCAGACTCTTTTGAAGAGCTTTCTACAACAATAACAATTTTCTTATTATCAGCACTATTTTTTTCATTTACATTTTCTTCTTTTAATGTATCTTTTTTTATAGAATTAATTGAGAGTGTTATTTTTCGTGTTCTATCTTCTATTGAGTCTTTTTTTAAAACAAAAAAAATAGTTTCATTTTCCAGTTGAGAAAAATTCCTTTCAAATTTCATCATTTCATAATCTGATTTTATGAGAGTTGTATTTTCTTCGTCTATTTGTATTCTCACAAAATAGTCTTTCCACTCCTGCTTTTTGAAAATAAGAGTTTTTAGCTTTAGAGGAATTATTACATCTTTTTTATCGCTTTTCTCCACACGTATAGTGTCTTTTTCAAAACCTATATTATAATATCCTTCTTGCCCCCAGCCTTTTACCATATAGGCAAATGCTATTACTAGTATTAAAAATTTTGTTTTCATAGTATATTTGATTTATTGAGTAATACATTTTGAATGAGTGCTATTTAATATGTGCTTTTAATAGAAATCAGGAAGGTTATTGAGAAAAACTTTTTTATTAAACTAACACTAGGACAAAGTTATACTACCTATATATACAAAAAAATTACCCTTTCGGGTGATTTTTAGGTCTTTAAGAATGAGTTCAAATGTTCAAATATGTCCCTCCAAAAACCGCCTTTCGATAAAGTCAATATCTTTGATGGATTTTCTTGCCCAATCCAATCGTTTTTCGAGGATTTCTTCCGGAGTGAGTTGCCATGTAATGTCGGAACTGCGAAGTCTTTGTGTAAGGTTCTGAATGATAATAGCAGCCGAAACCGATATATTCAGGCTTTCGGTAAACCCAACCATCGGGATTTTGAGGTAGCCGTCTGCATTTTGCATCACCTCGTCCGAAAGTCCTGATTTTTCGGTTCCGAAAAAGATAGCCGAAGGTTTTGAAATATCAAAGTCTTCCAGCAAAACCGAGTCGTTGTGAGGTGTCGTAGCAATGATTTGGTAGCCTTTATTCCGTAAGGCTTCCAGACAATCCAAACTGGTTTTGTGGGTTTTGATATCTACCCATTTCTGAGCTCCCATCGCTATTTGTTTGTCGATTTTTTTACCGAAACGCTGTTCGATTATGTTGAGCTCCTGAATTCCGAAAACTTCACAACTCCGCATCACCGCACTGGTGTTATGAAGTTGATAGACATCTTCTACAGCTACGGTAAAATGCTTGGTTCGGTGTTGTAATATTTCGATAAACCGCTCTTTTCGCTCGGGTGTGATGATGGTTTCGAGATAGCTTAACAGGTTCATGGGGGGTATTGGTTTATTGGTTAAGTGGTTAATGGTTATTTGGTTAATCGGTTGTTGGTTTTTGAAACCTGTGAGGTCTCAAGTCTGAAAACTAATCAAAAGTCCGATAAATTTGCTATAGGTTTCCAGACCTTCTTCCTGAGCATTTACTTTGAGGAAATTATGGTAAAACACTTCAAAAACAGCTTCTACAGGAGTTTGATAACTGTCCCAAAACTCCCGACTTTGCTCAAAATTCAGCCGGATTCCGTGGTTTATTTTAGACAGATAAGCCTCCAGCTTATCGGGTGTCATTCGTTCGATGTTTCGCAAACAATATCTCAGGGCAAAAATAGTCCCTGAATATTTAAAATACTTATCCTCATTATAAACCGAAGCCAAATAACCTATAAAATTTGCCTCACTCTCCGAGGCATACCCAATCTGGTGTGCCATTTCGTGAAGTGTAGTGGTGGGAAACGTATATTTAGGGAGCAGTGCATTCACCTGAGCTTCCCCCGAAAACGGATTCATATAACCTCCGAAACCCATATAGGACAAAGGAGTCGAAAGCAACGAGTTTTTTACACACAAGGTCGAATAAGCAAAATCAGGATAATGCTCAGCTAAATTATGGTATCCGTTAAGGGATTTTTCAAAAATTTCTGTGTTGGAATAGGGGTTATCGACTCTGAGAGAATCATTTCCCGTCATTTGAAAATGAAGGGCATTTGCCTCAGCAATGAGTTTATCGGTAAAGTCTGTCAAATCCTGATAGGTATAATCATAGGTCAGATTCATTTTTTCTGTAAGCGGAACACGGTAATAATTCATTCCCCAAAACAGGTGAAACAGAAAATAAAAAACCGAAAATCCGTTTGCCAAACCAACGACTGCCCGTTTCCACGTAAAGGATTTTTTGATTCTGAAAATCAGCCATAAAAGCCAGAGTATAACCACTCCATACATCACATCGCCTACCGAAAAAGGCACAACGCCAAACATTTTTCGGGAATATGCGGATAAATAGTGGTAAAGACCGTTGGAATAGTATTTTTCGACAAATTCAGGAAAAAAAGCCATAATCCTTATTACAATAATCTGTAAAATCAGAAAAATAATGAGACTATATTTTAGAAGAGTCCGAATCAAAACCAAAAGCCTACATTTACCCAAAAGAAATCCCGTTTTACCTCAGGAGACCAGGAATATTTCAGCTCGATAGGTCCGATAACGGTTTCCATTCCATATCCAAAAGCATAACCGGTGTGGTTGGGCAGGGCAAACCAATGGTCGATTTGATCAAAAATATTGTCTCCGATATTGGCAAAATTGGCATAGAAATTCAGGTGATGGCGTTTGTAAACCTCCACATCAAGCCCTACCCTTCCTTTGATATAGCTGTTTCCGGAAAGATTCAGAAAATCATACCCGTAAAAATGCTTGAAACCGTTTATGGAATGATAGCCATAGCCACCCAGTATAAAATCGAGCATACCATCGCTTTCACCCAGGGTAAAACCCATTTCGTTTTGCAGGGAAACGGTAAATCTGTCGAAAAACGTGGTTACGTAATCAAATTCGCCCTGAGCGATAGAATAACGACCAAAATCGTCTCCTAAAGAAGTCGAATTGAGAATCCATTTGAAATAACCGTCAAAAAAAACTCCTTTTTTCGGGAAATATTTTCTGTCGTAGGTGTCTAAAGTAGCATAGCCATAGAGATTCAGGAAATTGGAACTGTCGAAAACGTTGTTGAAATCCTGTCCGTTTATGGTAATAGTTTCAGAATTGATGTCTATGGTCTTATGCTCCACTCCTGCCCCAACCACAAAAACCTGTTTGAAAAGCGTTTGTAAATAGGCTTGCTGGGTGAAATCACGATAGGTTACGTTGATGTTTTTCAAGTCAGCAGGAATAGGGAAAGTTTGTGAAATGCTTGCGGGAATATTGGTTTGAAACTGAGAGAATCTCGACTTAAACCCAAAACTCCAATAAAAACCGTTGTCAATGTAATAATCGAGGTTATAGCGGAAATTATCTCCGAGAATCAAATCGGTTGAGATGACATCGTTCTTGAAAATCAGGTTTTTGCGGGTAAGATTCACCAGCAATCCGCTTTTGTAAAGTTCGTCATAATGCAGCCCGAAACGTACGAAGGTCTTGATGGGATTTTCCCGGAGTTCTACCACCAATTTGTCGTTTTGCTCATCGGTTTTGAGAAAGCGGTAGCTGATGCTTCGGAAGTTTTGCGTAGCATTAAGGCGGTTGAAACCCTCGTTGAATTTTTCAAAAGTAACCGGTTGTTCGGGCTTTAGGTGAAGTTTCCCCAACACATAGGCACGGGAATAGTTGGTGCTTCCTTTGATTTCTATAGCCGAAATATTACGGAGTTCCGAGCGGTTTTTTTTCAAAAGGGACTTCTGCTCGGTTTTTTGCTGTTGCTTTGCAATTTCCCGCAATTGTTCCCGGAAAGGTTCGGCTGCTTTGATTCCGTTTTCTACAATTTTTTCACCATCTTTAAATGAAATCACATTAAAATCGGTTATATCGGGTTTGATATACACATCGGTCTGTTTCATTTTTTCTTCCATAGTCCGCAACATCTGGAAATTGATTACCTGCATAATCATTTTGGTAACCGAATTGAGCTCTTCCCTATCCATCAGTCCGGTTTGAACGTCAACCCCGATGATGATATCGGCTCCGAGTTTTTTGATTTCCTCTACCGGAAAATTGTTTACAATTCCGCCATCAATCAGATATTGTCCGTCGATTTCGGCAGGAGAAAACAGTGTGGGAAAAGTTCCGCTTGCCACCACAGCCTGAGCCAGATTGCCTTTGTTGAGCAATACCATTTCGCCTGTTTCGGCATCGGTAGCCATACACAAAAACGGAATCGGGAGCTCAGAAAAATCGTTGATATGACGGGCTTCATACATCAGTTTACTAAACAAATTATAGGTATTCTGCCCTTTGGATACCGCTATGGGAAGCCCTATTTTCATCTTGCGGAACGGCAAAGTGAGAATATATTTTTCGTCATTTTCCTTTTCGTAAAACGATTTTACCTTTCGTGGAAGATTGTCCTGAACGATACGATCGAAATCGGTTACCCGAAAAATGGAATCGAGCTGTGAAGCCGAATAGCCCATAGCATACAACCCTCCGACCATAGCTCCCATACTCGTTCCTCCGATAAAATCTATCTGAACGCCTTCTTCCTCCAAAACCTTCAAAACTCCGATATGAGCCAGCCCCTTAGCTCCTCCTCCACTGAGCACCACTCCCACTTTCAAAGGTTTTTGAGCCACAGAAAGGCTGTCTGACTGGGAAAAACCCAAAAGAGGCAGAAGGAAAAACAGTAGCAATCGGTTCATTTAAGATTTGGGATTTGAGATTTGAAATTTAGGAATTAGGATTTAGGATTTTTTTTGATTTTTTCGATTTTAATTCTTATTCGCCAATTGCCCGCAGGCAGCATCAATGTCTTTTCCTCTGCTTTTGCGGACTTTTGCTACAATCTTATTTTTTTCTAAAGCGAAAATATATCGTTCCAGAGCCTCATCGGAAGCCTGTTGGAACATTCCGTCATCAATCGGGTTATATTCGATAAGATTTACCTTGCAAGGTGCGTATTTACAGAACTTTACCAAAGCCTCAACCGATTTTTGATCGTCATTGATGCCTTTCCACACCACATATTCATAGGTAATTCGGCTTTTGGTTTTGGCATACCAATACTGCAACGCCTCCCTAAGTTCGGTTAACGGAAAGTTTTTGGTGAAAGGCATAATTTCGTTGCGAATCTCCTCAATAGCCGAATGCAGCGATACGGCAAGTTTGAACTTTGCCCCGTCATCTGCCATTTTTTTAATCATTTTGGACACTCCCGAAGTGGAAACCGTAATCCGTTTGGCAGACATGCCTATACCTTCTTCGGAAGTAATCTTTTCAATGGCTTTCAGCACATTGTTATAGTTCATCAGGGGTTCGCCCATTCCCATAAAAACAATGTTGGAAAGAGGTCTGCCATATTGCTCTCTGCTTTGTCTGTCGATGGTTATGACCTGATCATAAATCTCGTCAGGGTTCAGGTTTCGCATTCTCTTGAGCCTTGCCGTAGCACAGAAATTACAATCCAGACTACAACCAACCTGAGACGAAACACAGGCTGTGGTTCGGGTTTCTGTGGGAATCAAAACCGATTCCACTATCAGTTCATCGTGCAAACGGACGGCATTTTTGATGGTTCCGTCTGAGCTTTTCTGCACTTGGTGGAGTTCGATATAATTGATGACGAAATTTTCGTCGAGCATTTTCCTGATTTCTTTCGAGAGATTGGTCATCTGCTCAAAAGAGTGTACGCTTTTGCTCCAAAGCCATTCATAGACCTGACTGCCCCGAAACGACTTTTCGCCTTTCGAGACAAAAAAATCCTGAAGCTGCTCTTTGGTTAAACTGCGAATGTCTTTTTTTGTGGTCTGCAAGGGGTTGTTGGTTAATGGTTATTGGTTAATTGTTTAAGGTTTAAGGTTTAAAGTTTAGAATGGTTAAAATGGTATTTGGTTAAAGCTTTTTGATTAGTTCCTCATTTACAATTTGAAATTCAAAATAATACTGATAACTTCCGATAGCTATCGGGACTGTCAACTGATCACTGTCAACTGATCACTAAATCTCTCTCCTTTCCAGCACAACTTTGATGGGTTGATTCATTCTTCGTCCGAATTGTGCCTGACGGGCTTCACCCGTACACAACACATACATATTAAAACTCTGCAAAGGCACAAAACCTGTTTTATAAACTCCGTTTGGGTCTTCTATTTTTAGGCGAAATTGTTCCGCTTTGAACTCGTTGTTCACCGACAGTAAATAAGACGCTTTGGCAAAATAGAAATACCATTTTCCGTTGGGGTCGTCATCGGGAACTTTTTGTCCTTTATTGTCAATTTTATAGTTTTCGTAAAACTGCATCAGTTCGTTGTTTTTCACCCAGGAATACTGATTGTCTTTGTTTATTAAATCAAATCCGAAAAAATCGACCAAAGTAATTTTCAACCCTTTGACTATTTCCTGTTTTCCGTTTTCACGAGGCTCAACCACAAAATAGGAAGTAAAATCATATCCGCAGTGGATTTCCTGTGAAAAAGAAACCCAAGAGCTGCAAACAGAAAACAAAACACAAAGCACCGAAACCCGAAAAACCATCTTTTTTTGCATAGCACAAAAATACTTTAATTTTCCGATACAGACAAAAATAATACCCGAGTGATTAAAACAAAAAAACCACCACCTCACAGCCAACAGTAGTGTGGTGATGGTTAAAAAGCAGTTTATTTGGAATTTATTTATTTTCGGTTTCAGAGAGTTTTGCCAACGAAAAAGCTCCTATAGCCATGACCAAATCCCGAACGGCTACATCTACATAACTCCAGCTGAAAATTAAGCTAAGAGCAATGGCAGTCAGCCAGGCAGCCACAACATAAGCTCCTATTCTGGTTTTGGTTAAAACCAAAATACCGGCTATTATTTCTATTATCCCTACTATCATCATAAAGGTGGAAGGCTCAAAGGGCAACATCCCGGTCATTCCTTCTGATAAATATTGACTCCAATCGGTCAACAAGTTGGTAAACTTATCTAATCCCGCTACGATGGGTACGAGTCCGAAAGTGTATTTTAAAAGGGTTTTTACCAGTTGTACGTTTGTGTTCATAATCTTATTTTTTTTACAGTTTATATCCTTTTGATGTACTTTTCCCGAAAAGGATACATTTTATTGTATCTTTATTGTTCCCCAAGCATCTAATAGGAAACAATAGGAATATGGAAGCGATAAACATAAGTGATAGTGACAATCATACACTCAAAGAAGAGACCGTTATACAACGTATTTTGGATGGTGAAAAAGAATTATATGAAATTCTGATTCGTCGCAACAATCAAAAATTATATCGGGTCATACGAAGCTACCTGAATGATGAAAATCAAATTGAAGATGTGATGCAAAGTACTTATATAAAAGCCTATATCAAGTTGCATCAGTTTAACCAAAAATCGCAATTCTCGACCTGGCTCATTCGCATTGCCATAAACGAATCGTTGGCAGAACTGAAAAAGAAAGGAAAAATAGTACACCTAAGTGATTATAACCCGGATACCGAAAACAAATTTATTTTAGAACTCCCGGATCAAAAGAACCTAAACCCGCAAGAAAAAATGGCAAATCAGGAAACCAAACAGCTTTTAGAAAGTGCTATCGATCAATTAGACCCGAAGTACAGAGCCGTCTTTATTATGAAAGAAGTCGAAGATATGAGCTTAAAAGAAATTGCCACTGCCTTAGATTTGAGCCTTGCCAACGTAAAAATCAGACTGCATCGCTCCAAAGAAATGCTGAAAGAAACGCTCTACCGGTTATCTAACAATAAAAATGTCTTTGAATTCGGGTTTAGCAGATGCGACAATATCGCCAAAAGGGTTATGGCAGCAATAAGTTAATCCCCTGTCGAGAATTTTAGTCTTATTTTTTCGTTTTTCATACTACAAACACTATTTTTGGGGAAAATTTTGTTTTTCTAATAACGAACTGCCTGAGCAATGATTACACTTCGACACATTTATACCTTACTGTTTTTTGCGGGGCTGTTTTTTATTCCGTTTAATAACTTTGAAGGTTTGTCGTTTTTGGGGGAGTACAAGAATGAAGCTGCCTCTTATTTTTTTTTAATAGGATTCGGAATACTATGTGTGGATTCTGTATTGAAAGGTAAAATTAATTTACCTTATCGCAATCTGATCTTCCAACTTGTTTGCTTATTTATTTTGTGGACAATTATTGCAACTTTATTTAACCTTCCAACCGTTTTAGACAGCTATTACAAACAAACCTCGGGAATTAGCCGATTTGTCAGGCAATTTATTTCGCTTACGCTTTCGGCTTTTGTTTTCTTGTCTCTTTTTTGGAATGTAGTCAGGAAAATGTCATTGGAACAAATTCTGAGAACTTTCCGAACGGTGATTTTAGCCGGGCTTATTTTTGCATTTGTTTACGGAGTTATAGAAACGGCTGTAGTTGTTTTTGGAGTAGGACAACTGTTACCGATATTAAAATTATTCGAGTTCTTTCCTTTTGTCAATGTAAGTTTAGACAATCTGGGAAGGATAAGCTCCGTTACGTATGAAGTTCCTTCTTTGGGAAATTATCTGATTACCATCTCCGCCTGGATGTTTAGTTACATTATAACTGAAAAAAGTAAACTTCGTTTTATCCCTACATTGATGGTGCTTTTTCTGATGCTTTTTTCGGGTTCAAGAACTGCTTTGGTAAACGTAACTTTACAACTACTTGTTTTTCTAACCGCTCTTTATTTTAGTACGGAATACAGACAACAGGTTATACGGCTTGTTCAAGCTTCTCTTTTGGTTTTTGGAGTTTTGTTTATATTTAATGCCAAAACGATTATTAATGTAGCCGAAAAAAAGATAGAATCACTTGATTTTACGAAAAAAACAGAACACGATATATCCAACCGCACTCGTTTTGGAATGCAATATGCCTCCTTACAAATCTTTAAGAAAAACCCCATAACGGGAGTAGGTCTGGGGCAGGAAACCTATCATAAAATCTACGAATACCCAAACTGGGCTACCCGGGACAATTGGGAATTTGAATATCGCTATAAAAACCAACAAATAACTTCGTTTCCGCCTACCTATAATATATACACCCGATTACTTTCTGAAACAGGAATCATCGGTTTTGGGTTATTTGTATATATAGTGTATCTCTGTATCAGTACGAGTCGTAAACTTGGAACAAAAAGTCTGAATGAAAAAGAAAAAGCACTATGCCTTATTTTGTTGATTTCTTTTATTGGGCTGGGTGTAAACTGGCTTCAAACCGACTTTTTCCGTCAATATGGAGTTTGGTTCTGTATGGCCATTCTGATAAAACTTATAGAAGAAAGAAAGAAATCTATTCAAACAGTTTCTTAAAGTCTTTTGTATCCTGTTCTGCGTTCATAACCATTCCAGATAGCTTTCTCCTTAAACTCCTCCGATAAAAGAATCGTTTTCTTGGGGTTAGGTTGATTTTGTTTTCTCAACTTCCTTTTCCAATATTTTTCTTCGCCTTTAGTAGGATTTCTATTTAATAGTTTTTGATACGTTTCAGCTATCGTAGATTCATTATTAGCAATAATATATTCTTTATACAAATCTTCTATAAGTTGTTTAGGATTCTTATGGTCATCTAATCTGTTTGTCCAATACATTACCTCATTCTTCTCCGGAGAATTGTCGGATAATTCACTTAATAAGGCATAGGTATAATCTTCATTAGCATGATTGAACTTTTCTATTTCATATCTAAGTACATTTGAAACGGGTTTATATTCATATTCCGAATAATCTGGCGGAGCATTTTTCCATTCAATAATCCCGAAATGAGCTTCTTTGTCTCCTGCCCATGCTTGATCTTTCAAGGAGGGCTGATCGTAAAGTTCATATACAAAAAAACCTTCAATATAATTCTGATTATATAATTCGTCGATGAGTCGCTTCATCATAATTGCCTGCTCATATTCTGAATTATCATGACTGCCTCGTGTATGGTTTACCTCGGTTAGCCAAATTGGTTTCTGATATCGTTCATACAGAATATCTGTAATTCTGCCATGACCAAAATCTGAGCGATAGGTATCTGTTTTAGAATACCAATGATATCCCATAATATCATACGGCACTTCTGCTTGTTTTAGCAATTCATAATATCCGAAATGTAACCAACCCGCACTATTTATGATAGCTTTTGCTGTCGGGTCTATTTCTTTTACTCCTTCATGCATACCTTTTAAATAGGCTGCTACGATTTTGAATTTATTGAGGTCATAATCTGTAGTATATTTCCCGTCTGAACCCGGGTTTATGAAACGAATTTCTTGTTCATTTCCTAAATAATAATAATTGATATATTGACCATATTTCTGTGCAAACCCTCTCATCTGGCTTTTGCCTCTTCTGAATGCCTCTTCTTCAGATATTTTATATTCATCAAAATGAGTATTTATCAAAAAAACCGGTAATATTTCGATTCCTCTTTCAGAGGCTTTTTTCAGCAATTCTGAAAATCTTTGCGAACTCAGAAGTACATTTCCTTCTAAATCTGTTCGGATACCTATTCTATAAAATGTAAATTGGTGTTCTTCAATAAAATTAAGTTCTCTGTCAATACTTCCGCTCCGTGTATAATCTACGTTGTTCAACGGGTTACCATTCACACCCCATACAAAATCTTTTTTATTACTTGCCATTCTTTTGTTTTGTTCAAAAGAAGCTTCCGCTATACTGGAAAAACGCATTCCTCCACAACTCGACAATACAATAGAAACACTCAAAATTAGTATGCTTTTAAATATTGTTTTCATATCGTTTTTATGATTTGAATGATATTAAACAAAAATAGAAATTAATATTTTCGAAACCTTGCTTTATGAAAATAAATTAGAGTAAAATAGTTGTTAAACCTGTTTTATTTAATATTTTTGTTGCCATTGGTGATGAACCCTATCTTGTTAGGTCTTAACCTTATTATCAAATGTTCGGCATAAAAAACTTCTTTCAAAATAAATATTATGTAGTAACAGATCAAGTTTTAGTTTCATTACTAAATTTTGGCTCTATTATTTTGTTATCTAAGTTAGCCTCTATCTCTATTTTTGCCAAATTTGTTCTGACATACGGTTATTCTAATCTGATTTTTATCTTAGCAACTTATTTTCTGTCTGCTCCTATTCTGGTCTTTTTTCCTAAAAAAAATCCGACAGAATCTTCTTCTTATTTAGCTTCGCTAATGGCACTCAATATCTTGTCTGCTATAGTGTTAAGCTTTATCGGATATTGGTTAGTTCAGCTTCAAGTTGGGAATATCAGTTTCTGGGCTTTTTTGGGTATTAATTTCAGTATGATTATCCATGATTTGTTCAAGAAGTTCATTTTTGCACAAAATCGAATGAGCTATATTTATACTGTTTTTTCTTCTTTTATATTGGTTTTGCTCTTTTTCGGATTAATACTATACAAAGGTAATTCATTAGACTTAAATACGATTTTATGGGTTTATACTCTAAGTTTCTTGGTTTCTTCTGTAATTATGCTGCTATTTATCGGGAAAAATGGCTTCCTTAACAAGCGCTCATTTATTCCTTCTATAAAAAACATAAAGCTCATATTTGTATTTTTTCTCGAACACTACACCTATTCAAAGTGGATTATAATGGCGGGAATCTTATTCTGGGGTTATAGCCAAGGAATATTCATATTGGGAGATATTTTGGGAGTTAGTGAACTGGGAATCAGTAAAACCAGAACCATACAGAATCTCTTAGGCTTATTTACTATTCTGATTATGTCGATGGAAAGTTATTTTCTTCCTTCTTTTTCCAGACGTGTAAGCAATCTACGTATAGTTGTAAAAGAGTTTTACTCGAAATTTACTTCTCCGTTAATAATCATATTTTTATTGTCCATTCCCGTATTATATTTTGCTTACCACTTTGTTTATGAGGAGAAATACGGAAACGGAATTTATATAATGGGAATTTTATTGGTATCACAAATTGTGGTAGTTTTCACAAAACCTCTTTCTATTGCACTAAAAGCCAAAGAAATAAGTTATCCTTTATTTATTGCTCACTTAACAGCAGTTTTGGGTTTAATTTCATTAGGAAGTTTATTTATTTATCTTTGGGAAGATATTGGAATAGCTCTGACATTGTTTCTTGCTTACTTTTTATCAAACTTAGTAGTGCTTTATTATTACAAAAAAAATATTAATGAATAAAATATTGTTTAATGGCTTCTATGGATTTCAAAATACCGGAGATGATGCTTTTATCGAAATTGCCTCATGGGGAAATCATATTTACTGGAAAAACGAAAATCCTGCTTACTTTTCGGGAGCTGTTTTACCTAATACCATTCGCAAAATAGATAAGATATATCCATCTACTTCAAATAAAATATTACAAAAATTATCCGTTTTTAAAGAAGCCTTAAACGCTACTTATTTTATTAATGCAGGAGGTTCCGTTTTTAGTGAAATACGACCTTTCAGCGACATCGTCTTTGCTCAAAAAGCCGGTTTATTAAATTCTAATTTAAAGCATGGAGCTATTGGTGTTTCAATCGGACCTTTTGCAAATTCAGAAAATGAAAAAAGAGTAATTGAATACCTGAAAAGATTAAAGTTTTTGGCTTTACGAGATAACGAATCATATAACTATGCTTTGTCTCTAAACCTTGATTACAAACCTATTAATGCCTTTGATTTAGCAGCTTTACTACCGGTTTGCTATGAAAGTTACACACCTGAATTATCGGGTAAAAACCGTAAAGTCATTGGAATTAGTGTTTGTAATTACGAACGATATTTTGGAGGTGATTTAGAGAATGAAAAACGGAGAAATAATTTCATCAAAGAAACCATTTTATTGTTATCTAAAAACCCAAACTATT
>Ga0172382_10001779_pt1 | contig 37570 bp, 31 predicted proteins | sample Leawel138RmetaG_FD_122245 | JGI IMG/M metagenome (GOLD analysis project Ga0172382, IMG submission 122245) | Leachate microbial communities from a municipal landfill in Southern Ontario, Canada - Leachate well 138R metaG | ecosystem: Engineered > Solid waste > Landfill > Unclassified | place... | reverse complement strand
GATAACCGGAAACAAAATGAGCTGGACAAACGGAGCATGGCCGATGAGCTATGCTCCTGCTCATCATTTTGGATCATGCCTAAAAAAACTCAAAAAACAGTCCGCTATTTTAGGATACTACAGGGGGAAGCGGCTTGCGCCGCAGGGAACAGGGGACAGGGAACAGCAGAGTGTTAGGGGCAACGTTTTCTCATCAATTCTTTATTCCTTCCCATTAGATATGGTTGCGATATGGTTGCCTCTCCCAGCAAATCGCTGGGTATCGCAACGGCATCGCAAGCGCATCTAATAGGGAAGCCTGCCTGTAGCAGGCTCAGGGGACAGGGAACAGTGAACAGGCGGGCAAAAACTTTCCCTTGACGCACACAGCCTCTTATATTTTTAAGTTATACTCAAGGAGATATCATGATAAATGGATTGATTACGCTGCTTATTATAGCCCTGTTGGGCTGCACGTCGCTGGATGCGGATGCTTTTGATCCCAGTGTTTTCTGGCAGGATGGCTACTGTGTGCAAGTAACTGTGAAGCCGCCGGAGCCCGAAGACAAATCAATCTCTGCCCTCTGTGATGATAAGTGGCAGGAATTTGACTTTGTGCCTTTCCCAGATAGTTTTTGGGAGTGGAATACGGGGCGGCGCATGGAGTATTTGGAGATATTCAGGGAAATGTTAGCCAAGGGACCCGAAGCCACCCGTTCTCCAGCTCTGTCCGGCCCTCACAACGGCATCGTAGCCACCTATGGGGCGGCGCGCGCCGATAGCCGCTACCGGCTGAATAATGCGGTGAAGGGCATGGGTTTGTGCCCCACTTCAGAAAGCATTGATGAGCTGCTGGAATTGTTGACAACCAATAAAGATGCGGAATTTGCCGCCAAGATAGAGATTTTGGATTCGCTGTATCAGAATGCCCAAGAGCTGTTTTCGCCGTATGCGCTGGTATCTTTGGAGCTTTATTCCCAGCCGGATTATAATACCCAGACCTTTATCAATCAGATGACGAATCCGCAGTGTGTGACGGTATTTTTGGATATCCCCACCTTCAAGATCAAGCAGGTGGCGCGCCTCGTGCATCCCGATGATCCTGGTCTTTCAGAATATGAAGCCAAGGTGTGCCGCTATGTGAACCTGATGCACAGCTTTTTCCATGGCGAATTTCCGCGGGATTATATCGCCACCATCTATTATAATACAGAGATATACGATAGCTCGCCGGGGCGCGAAGACGCCCGGGGCACAAGGATAGAGCCTTGACGAATGAATATGATATAGACTGGGCAGAATTTGACGCCGAAGAATGGGAAGAGCTGGACGGTGACGAGAGAACGGCGTTTTTGGCAACCATCATCCGCCAGGAAGAGAGTGCGGAGGAAGCCGAAGCCAGCCTGGAGGAATTGCAGCGGCTGGCAGATACCGCCGGCATCATGGTGTTGGGCTCTTACAGCCAGCGGCGCAACCATCCGGAGCGTGCATCATTTTTTGGCAAAGGCTGGCTGACGGATATAGCCCAAAAGATGCAGCAGGCAGGTGCGGAACTCCTCATCGTGAATGAAGAGCTGACGCCCATCCAAGGCAGGAATATAGAAAACCACTTTGGCATACAGGTGATAGACCGCACCGAGGTGATTTTGCAGATATTCCACGAGCACGCCAAGACGCGGGAGGCGCGCTTGCAGGTGAGATTGGCAGAATTGCAGTATCAGCTGCCCCGTCTGCGCCGGTTGTGGACACACTTTGACAAGGAACGCGGCTCTGCCCGCTCTGCCGGAGGCGCAGCCAGCCGGGGGATGGGAGAGAAGCAGATTGAGATAGACAAGAGGCTGATCCGTCTGCAAATACGCAAGGTGACCGCTGCCCTTGATACGGTTGCCAAGCAAAAGGAGACCCACCGCAAGCAGCGCTCCAATGCGCTCAAGCTGTGTTTGGTGGGCTATACCAATGCCGGCAAATCCACCCTCTTCAACGCTCTCACGGGAGCGGGAGTCTTGGTGGAAGACAGGCTGTTTGCCACTTTGGATTCCACCAGCAGGCAGCTGAAGCTGAGCACTGGCGCACCACTGGTAATCTCTGATACAGTGGGCTTTATCTCGCGCCTGCCTCACCATCTGGTAGCCTCGTTTAGAGCCACTCTGATGGAGGTGTTGGATGCAGATTTGCTCCTACATATAGTGGATGCTTCCGATGAGCGGTATGAGTATTATATCGAGCAGGTGAATGGCGTGTTGGCGGATATCGGAGCGGGATCCATCCCTCAGCTGGTGGTGTTGAACAAAAGCGACCGCCTGAGTGGTGCCATGATCCAGCTCATCCAAGCCCGTTATCCAGAGGCGGCAATCATCAGCGCCACACACAAACAGGGGATAGACGAGCTGCTGAACTCCGTGGAAACCAAGCTGTTGGACGCCCGCAAGCTGGTGTTGCAATTGCCCTTTGATCAGGGAAGTTTGGTATCCAAATTGCATGAAATCTCCATGGTGCACAAAGAAGAATACAACGAAAACGGCGTGAAGCTGTGGCTTTCCATCAGCGGCAGAGACCTGCATCTGGTGGAGCCGTACATTATAGAAGATACAAAATAAAACAGATAAAAGGAGAACCTTATGTTCAAGCAAATCACGGCGGCTGAAGCGGCTGCCATGATCGCTCCTCACAGCAGATTGGCGATTGGCGGATTCTTGGCAGTGGGCGCCCCGGAAGGGCTGATCGATGCCATCGTAGCCGCTGGTACCAAGGATTTACACATCATTGTGATCGCCTCCGATTGGGAAGATCGGGGGATTGGCAAACTGGTGGTGAACCATCAGGTGAAAAGTGCGCAGGTATCGCATCTGGGCACAAATAGAGAGATTCAGGCGCAGATGAATAGCGGCGAAGTGGCAATCGAACTGGTGCCACAGGGAACCCTGATGGAAAGGGTGCGCGCCTATGGCGCTGGCTTGGGTGGTATCCTCACCCCCACAGGGATAGGAACCGTGGTGGAAGAAGACAAACAGATCATCTCCATCGAAGGTAGGGATTTTATCCTGGAGCCCGCCATCCCCAGCGATTTTGCCCTGGTGCGCGCCTGGAAGGCAGATAAATGTGGCAACCTCATCTTCCGCAAAACAGCCCGCAATAGCAACCCCATCATGGCAATGGCGGGTCGCATCACCATCGCCGAGGTGGATGAGATCGTGGAATGTGGTGAGATCGACCCCGAACACGTGGTGACACCCGGTGTATTTGTGAATTACATCGTAGTGAGAGAGGAGGTATAAAATGGATAAACGCGCAATGATTGGAGCCAGAATCGCCAAAGAATTGAAAGACGGCGATTATGTGAACTTGGGGATAGGACTGCCCACGGAAGCGGTGAATCACATCCCTGAAGGCGTGCATGTGACCTTCCAGAGCGAAAATGGCATCATGGGCACGGGTCCCAAACCCGCGGAAGGCATGGAAGATGAAGATATGATCAATGCCGGCGGCGGCTATATCACAGCCCTCAAAGGTGCATCCTTCTTTGATTCCGCCCTCAGCTTTGCCATCATCCGCGGCGGACACGTGGACGTGACCGTTTTGGGCGCCTTGCAGGTGGATCAACACGGCAACCTTGCCAATTGGATCATCCCCGGCAAACTGGTGCCCGGCATGGGCGGCGCCATGGACCTGGTAACGGGTGCCAAAAAGGTGATCGTGGCAATGGAACACCTGGATAAGAAGGGCAATTCCAAGGTGCTGAAACAATGCACGCTGCCCCTCACCGCCAAGGGCTTGGTGAGCCTGATTGTGACCGATATGGCAGTGATAGAGGTGACTCCCCAAGGCCTGCTCTTGAGAGAAGTGACCGAAGGCTATACCGTGGAAGACGTGGTGAGAGCCACCGAAGCGGAACTCGTGATCCCGTCACATCTACTGGATAAGAATTAACTAAGAAAAGGCGTTATGCGCGAGGGGGGATGGACTTCCTTGTGCATAACGCCATAATCTATCATATCAGAGGCATTCGGCGGTATCTCCCGGATGGTATAAGGGTAGAGAATTCCGGGCAAAATACGCCTGAGCAGATATTTCTCCTTGACGTAATCTCAGCTTCGGGATTTGTGGTTCTCTCATGCAAAATATTAAGGAGTTATAGATGTACGCCATCGTAGAAATTAAAGGATTTCAGTACAGGGCAGAAAAAGACGCCATCCTGCGCGTCCCCTTGCTGGACACGGAGCCTGGCGGCAGCATCGAATTTGAGCGCGTATTGATGCTTAGAGACGATGCCGAGATCAAGGTGGGCCAGCCCGTGATCGAAGGCGCTGCCGTAGTGGCAGAAGTGATAGAACACGGTAAAGGTAAGAAGAAAGTGATATTTCACAAGAGACGCCGCAAAGGCTATCGCGTGAAAAAGGGTTACCGTGAACAATTTACCAATATAAAAGTGACCGATATCCGGTCCTAAAGAAAGAGGTGAAACATGGCACATAAGAAAGGTGTTGGAAGCAGCAGAAACGGTCGCGATTCAAATCCCAAATATCGCGGCGTAAAGAAATATGGCAACGAAATGGTATTGGCTGGCAATATCATCGTGCGCCAAAAGGGCACCAAGTTTCATCCCGGCGCAAACGTTGGAATCGGCAGAGATTTTACCATATTCAGCCTGGTTGACGGCTTTGTGAAATTTGAAACCAAGGCTCTGGGACGCAAGTACGTCTCCGTGGAGCCCTTGCCCGAGACACAGTAACGAAAAACCCTTCCTATTAAATGATAAAGAGCCCGCCATGTATGTGACGGGCTCTTTTCTATTTGCCTTGTAAAATCTTAGATGAGATAATACCAATACAGCAGGGGCGTTCCCAAGAGCAGGATGAGGATCTGGAGGGGCAATCCCATCCGCCAAAAATCCCAGATCCGATAGCCGCCCAGGCTCATCACCAGAGTGTTTGCCATATTGGATTTGGGGTTGAGGAAGCTGGCAGTGCTGCCAAAAGCCAAAGCCATCAGATAGGGATCGATGATATGCGTACTGCTTTGGGCAATGAGGATCACGATGGGGGAGAGGAGCACGCTGCTTACAATGGGGTTGATGAGGTTTGCCAAGAGCATGGCGGATGCCATCACCAAGCCCAGGATGAAGAGAGGCGAGAGACTGTGTGTCCAGCTCATAAACATGGCGGCAAGCTTGAGCGCCACACCGCTACTTTGCAGGGTATGGGCGATGGGAATCAGGGTAGCCATCAAAACAACTGCAGACCAATTTATGCTTTGATACAAATCCCGGGGGCTAATCACCCGGAAAATAACCATCAACAGCGCCGCCAAGGAGAGGGCAATGGGGATGGGAATCCAGCCCAGAGAGGCAGCTACAATGCTGAGGATAAAGGTGAGCAGAGATGCCACTGTACAACGCATGTCTGCCACTTGAAAGCCACGCTCCTGCAGAGGGAGGCAGCCCATGGCGGAGATCACCTCCGGCAATATCTGGGTGCGCCCTTGGATGAGCAGCACGTCACCTGTGCGAAAGCGGCTTTTGCCCACCCTGCCGATCGTCTTGCGTCCGGCACGCGAAACGGCAAGCAGATTAATGCCATAGCGCGAGCGCAGGTTGATCTCTGCTGCAGACTTGCCCACCAATCCGGAATCTGGAAGAACCACCACCTCTTGCATGGAGATATTGCGAGCTCCCTGGGCATCCTTATGAAACCTTCTGCCTCCAATCAATTTGGCACGGGTGTAATCCATAAAGGTGCGCAGGTTTTCCGAATCAGCTTCGATGATCAGGATGTCTTCTGGCATCAGCTCTTCATCGGGATCAATCACCTCCAAGAGCAACTTTTTGCGCACCAAGCCAATCACGGTGACCTCATAAGCGGCATTTTGCATGATCTTGCGCAAGCTGGAACCCGCCAATAGCGATTCCCTTAGCACCTTCACCTCTGTGATAAAATCCTCGATGGTAAGCTCGTCTTCCACTTGTTTCTTTTTGTGGCGTCCCGGCAAAAGCAGCCATGCAGTGGCGGTGATAAACAGGACTCCTGCCAGGGCGAGGATTAGTCCCAAAGGGAAGTACTCCCATACGCCAAAGCTTTTGCCGATGGTATCTTGTCTAAAGAATGAGACGTAGATATTGGACGGGGAAGCCCAAAGGGTGGTGAAGCCTCCCAAAATGGAAGCAAAGGCAAGTGGCATCAGCACCCGCGAGGGATGGATCCCCCTTTTACCACTTAGCTGTACGGCAAAAGGCAAGATGATCACCAAGGCGATATGATATCCCAAAAATGAGGTGAGAACCACCGTATAAAATGATAGTAGCAGCACAAATACAAGGGGATCATGCCCCAAAGCAGAAAGGAGGCGGGAGAGCATATCCAAAGCCCCACAATGATGCAAAGCATAGCCCAATACCATCATCGCTGCCAGGGTGATTACCGCGGGATGGGAAAAGCCGCTGAAAACATCTGGAGCAGGGATGAAGCCCAAAACAGCTAAGGTAAACAGCGCCGCTATCCCCACAATATCAGCGCGTAACTTGCCCCAAAGCCATAGAATAACAGCAGCCCCCAATATGGGTAACAACATATTTTGCATCATCCGCTCACATCGATTATTGATTGTCCTATTTTATAAAATATGCATTATTGGGGGCTGTGGCAAGCGATATTACCTCATATTTAATATTTAAATGCTCTGCACTTTCATTTTGCCATCTTGATAATCCAGCATGATGGGCTTGCCTGCCTGTAGCTTACCACCGAGAAGCGCCATGGCAAGCTCATCCTCTATCTCTTTTTGGATCAAACGCTTGAGCGGGCGGGCTCCAAATTGGGGATCAAAGCCGGCAGTGGCGATATAATCTCCCAAAGCTGGGGTCCATCTCAGCTCTATCCCTTTGCCGATGATGCGTGAAGCCAGAATCCGCAGCTGCAGCTCCACGATGGCGCGGATGTTTTCCTCTCCCAAACGGTGGAAGATGATGATATCATCCAAACGGTTGAGGAATTCAGGGCGGAAATAACGTTTGAGCTCGTTCAGCAGAGCGGGACGCAGCTCGTCCAGATCATCGTTTGGCGCATCATAAATCATTTGTGAGGCGATATTGGAGGTCATGATAACCACGCTGTGGCGAAAATCCACCGTGCGACCTTTGCCATCGGTGAGCCTGCCATCATCCAATATCTGCAGGAGGATATTGAACACATCCGGATGCGCCTTTTCTATCTCGTCAAAGAGGATAACGCTGTAGGGACGACGCCTCACGCCTTCGGTGAGGTAGCCGCCTTCATCGTATCCCACATAACCGGGAGGGGCGCCGATGAGACGGGCAACGGAGTGTTTTTCCATAAATTCACTCATATCCAGCCTGATCATCGCCTTCTCATTGTCAAATAGATAGGCGGCAAGAGTCTTTGCCAGCTCGGTTTTGCCCACACCGGTGGGACCCAGGAAGATGAAGGAGCCGATGGGGCGATCAGCATCTCCCAAGCCACTGCGGGAGCGGCGGATGGCATTGGCAAGGGCGGTGATGCCTTCTTCCTGACCCACCACGCGTTGCGCCAGAATCTGCTCAAGGTCCAAGAGCTTTGCCATTTCACTTTGCATCAGCTTGGATACAGGTATTTTGGTCCATTTGGAAACCACCTGTGCCACCAATTCCTCATCTACAGATTCACGAATCATGCGCTCACTGCCGGCTGTTTCCTCTGCCTTTTTTGCCAATTCTGCCAACAGCTTTTCCTTTTCTGGAATGATGCTATAGCGTAATTCGGAGGTGGTCTCATAATCCCCGTTGCGCTCCGCCTGTTCTGCCTGTGAACGCAAGCGATCCAGCTCGGCACGGATGCCGCGCTCCTCTTCCACACGCTGCTTTTCATTGTCCCAGCGCATGCGCAGGGCATCATGCTCCTCCTGCAGGCTGGCTATCTCTTTATTCACCTTGTCCAGACGGCTGGCGGAGAGCCCATCTGTCTCTTTGGCGAGGGAGAGCTTTTCAATCTCCAATTGACGCAGCTTGCGCGTGACATCGTCCAATTCATGGGGCAGGGAATCTATCTCCATGCGCAGCTGGGCACAAGCCTCGTCCATCAGGTCGATGGCCTTATCCGGCAGGAAGCGATCAGAAATATAGCGGTTGCTCAATACCGCGGCAGACACCAGGGCGTTATCAGTGATCTTGACGCCATGATGCACCTCATACTTCTCGCGGATTCCACGCAGGATGGAGATGCTGTCTTCCACGCTGGGTTCCTCCACCAACACAGGTTGGAAGCGTCTTGCCAGGGCGGGGTCCTTTTCTATATGTTTGCGATATTCATCGATGGTAGTGGCTCCGATGCAGTGCAGGGTGCCCCTTGCCAAAGCGGGCTTGAGCATGTTGGAGGCATCCACGGAACCCTCCGCCGCGCCTGCACCAACCACGGTGTGAATCTCATCAATAAAGAGGATGATGCGGCCCTCGCTCTTTTCCACTTCGGATAATACGGCTTTCAGGCGCTCTTCAAATTCTCCACGGAATTTGGCACCTGCCACCATGGCTGCCATGTCCAATTCCACTATCTCTTTATTCTTCAATGTTTCAGGGATGTCTCCTGCCACCACGCGGCGCGCCAAACCTTCCACGATTGCCGTCTTGCCAACGCCCGGTTCCCCGATGAGGATGGGGTTGTTTTTGCGGCGACGGGAGAGAATCTGCACACTGCGGCGGATTTCCTCGTCTCTGCCAATCACGGGGTCAAGCTTTTCCTGGCGCGCCAAGCGGGTGAGATTACGGGCGTATTTTTCCAAAGCCTGAAACTTGGCTTCCGGGTTTTGGTCTGTTACACGCTGGTTACCGCGCAGCTGCTGCAAAGCCTGCAACAACGTTGCTGCATCCATCCCGTTATTGCGCAAAATATCGGCGGCTTCCTTGCCTTTTTCCAGAAGTGCCATCAGGAGATGCTCCAGGCTAACGTATTCATCGCCAAGCTTCTGTGCGTCTTTCTCTGCCTGTTGCAACACCTCCAAAACTTCCTGCCCCATATACTGCTGTGCACCTGTAACTTGAGGCAGTTTATTGAGTGCCTCCAATAGGCTCATCTGCAGAGCTCCGGCATCTATTTCCAGCTTTTGTAAAACTGGCTGGATCAGGGTGTCTTCCTGTGCCAACATGGCAGATAAGAGGTGTATATTCCTAAGCTCCTGATGCCCTCTTTCGGAAGCCAGATGGTGCATGGCTTGCAGGGCTTCCTGACTTTTTATGGTAAATCTATCTGCGTTCATTCTTGCCTCCTTGATGCTATGAACTTGTTTCTTATAAACAAATTAAACGAAGGCAGTGTGGTTGTCAAGGGGAAACTTGGCAATCACAACCTGGGACTGCTAAGATTGTGTATAAAGGTTATGATTGTTTTGTGAATAAAGGAGTTTGCGTGTGGATGAGCTATATCTTGCCCATTAACCACCCTTGTCTCTCCTTTGTCTCGACAAGGGTGAGACAAGGGTGGTACAAGGGAGGCTAATGGGCAAGGACTGTTCTGGAATGCATTTTTATCTTGACAAAATCCCGCAAGGCGAAAAAGGTGGCTTCGAAAGGTGGCGAGATAGCTCAGCCGGTAGAGCAGAGGCCTGAAAAGCCTTGTGTCCCCAGTTCGATTCTGGGTTTCGCCACCATTTTTTTATGTCTGTAATTTTTGTGTCTTTTTGGTATAAATCAATCTTGTGAATATATGCCCTTGATTGCTTTGATCAGCTTTTCCGCTCTCTTCTCTACGCAAAATTCCCCTTGCATCCATTGTGATATTTCGCGCGGATCATGCTTCAGATTTTGCGCCTTACTGATGGCTCGGCTGAGGCTGCCCACATCCCTTGTAGCAAAAACCACCCCATATTCACCGATGAGTGTGGGAATACCTGCCACATTCGAGCCTATGGGCATACATCCCAGCATCATTGCCTCCATCAGCGCATTGGGCATGCCCTCAGAGATGGAAGGCTGGAGGTAAAAGCGTGTGTTGCTCAGCATTTGCAGCACCTTGCGATGCGAAAGACGATCATGCAGGAAGAGGTTGGTGGTTTCCTCCAGAGCGTGCTCCTGCCTGAACCTGTCATGATACTCTTTTTTGAGCCCAATGATGTGAATCGTATATTGGGGATTCTGTTTGGCAAAGGCAGCGATGAGGTCAAACCCCTTGTTATAGATATCATTATAGCGAGGCGTGCCACCCACACAGAGGAAATCGATCTTGCGCTCCTGCTGCAGTGAGAGGGTCTCAGGTGCCTCAATGGTGATTGCATTATGGATCACAATTGCCGGTGTTTTCAGGGATGGGATCAAGTTGAAAATGCCCTCTATATGACCCTTTGGATTGTAGTATGTATTTGAAGATTGCAAGAGGGAAGCGTGGTTGGCAATGATCAGATTTGTGTGTTTGAGGGCATAGCGGACCATGGCGGAACGCAGCCTATTGCAATAGGCTCCATAATTGAATTCCGGATAGCATACGGCATCAAAGCCACCGATGAAAATAACACTCTTAAAACCCCTGAGGCGTGCCGCCAATACTGCCAACGCGGCATGATAATCTGCAAACCATACTGCCACCAGGGTGGGGGAGGGACTTGCCAATATCTTCAGGAAAAGCTTGCATAAAGACCAGAGATAATGCAGCCTGCCGCTGCTCTGTCTGAGATTGATGGATTTTAAGGGGAAATGGCTTTGCAGGATGGACGAGTCCACCTTGGTAAAGGGACTCTCATTCGGCTTCACAAAAAAGATGCGTGGCTTCATTTCTCTTGTAGCACTCTGTCAAACACCGAAGCTAATTTTGCGCTCAATTCCCGGCGCTCAAAGGTCTTGATATACTCCCAATCTGGGTTGATGGCAAGCTCTTTATTCTGCCATAATTGGTAGATTTGCAGGAGCGTCTCTTCGATCTGGGCAATGTCTTCCTGGCTGGCAACAAACCCACTGCCTGCTTTATGCAGGATTTGGGCAGACACTCCTTCTGGATGGATTATCCCCAGAATGGGCTTGCCCGTGCGCAGGTATTCAAATAGTTTGCCTGGCATTTCTGCATCACTTTTAGCACCGGGTCCGGAGTAAAGCAACAGCAAATCAGCCTGTCTGATCACGTCTATTGTCTGGTCGTGAGGCAGGTAAGGGTGCAGCCTCACGATGCTGCGGATGGTGTGGTTTTGCTCGAATCCTTTAAAAACAAAAGAGCTGAAATTGCGCCCATAAATATGGATGCGCAGGAGGCGAGGGTCAATCTTGCCCCTGTCTATCAGATTCAGGATTGCCTGCCAGATAATGCCGGGATGCCTGCGCCCAAACAGCACCCCTGGATGCACGATTTGCAGCTTGCCTTTGTCTCTTTCCCGTTGGGGAGGCTGCCCCTCAAAGTCAGATTCATCATACCCGTTTGTTATCACGGTAAATTTATCCTCTGCAAGATGGGGATAGAGGCTCAGGAAATCCCTTTTATATGCTTTATTCACCACCACCACGTGGTTTGCCTCCTCCAAAGCTGCTTTTTCCAGTTTGCGTTCATATTTAGTAAAACTGGGTGGGGGAGGGTTGTCCAAGCGGCTTTGTCCCAAGCTCCAATCATCACGAAAACTGGCTACATACGGAATGCCATATCTATCCTTGATCCACTTTCCCAGCTGCATTATGGAAAAAGGCGGACCGGAGATAAAGACGAGATCAATCTTGTGTCTCTTGAGGATGCGCGGGATTTGCAGTTTGGCAAAGGGCAGCCACAGGATTTCCGCATCAGGCCTGAAAATATGAAACATCAGCCAGGTGACCACCTTGGGCAAACGCAAGCCCCAAAACACCTTATATAGCCAGTGGGCATCCAGGGTGAAGGTGCGGTAGATTGCCTGACCAGAGGGCATATCCTCCAGCAGACTCCTGTCTTTGGGATGCTTCACCAAAGCTGGATACGGCGTCAGCACCACACTTTCCCATCCGGAAAGGGGTAAATACTTGGAAAACTTGGTGCCACGCTGCACGCCAGAGCCTCCCAGGGGGGGATAGTAATAGACAATGTATAATACCTTTTTCATGTCTTGCTCCCTTTGCGCACAAAGAGGGTGAACATCCAGTAGGGGCGTTGCCTCATGGTGAGGAGATTGATGCCGTTAACTGCTTTGGTAAGCGGGTTTTGACGGGTCTTGAACTCTGCAGAACCGCAGGAGATGCACCTGTAATCCTCATCAGGAGTGTACCACTGTCCTAAGAATCTTTGCCTGAAATTCAAAAGCAGAGGATTATAATCCCGCTGTGACCTGCCAAACACCAGATAGCGTTTGAGGTAGAAATCCGGCTCCAACAGCTGCTCCATCCGCTGCTGTGTAAAAGACTGCAAATGCCCGTAAGGATGCTGTTGCGTATTGCAATTGGCACACAGAACCAGCAGGCGTTGCAGCTGCTCCTGATGGGGAACGCTAATGAGGATATACCTCTTTGCACAGCGTTTAAACTCAGCAATGGCAGTCTTTAGATCATCATCAGAGAGGTGCTCCAACACCTCATTGGAGTTTACCAGATCAAAGCTGGCATCAGGATAGGGGATGGAGGTGACGGATGCCACCTGATGAGGGCATTGCAGGTATTCAAGGGCGGTTTCTGAGATGTCTATGGCAGTCACAGGAAAATCCTGACACAAGAGATGGGTGACGATTCCAGAGCCACAGCCGGCATCCAGGATATTGCCGGTATCTGATGGGATGAGACCTCTAATCACCTCCGCACGGCGTGTTACCTGCTTGTCTTTATCATAGTTTTCCCATGTTTGCCTATCAGCAAAGTTCATGCTTTCGCCCTCTTGATGAAGCGGTCTGCAAAGCTGCGCAGCAGTTCAATATCATAGGGCAGGATTGCCTTAAAGAGATATCCAGTCAAGATATAGACAATGATAAATACACCCACACCCAACGCCTCTACCAGCCGGGAGGGGCGTATTTGCACAAAATAATAGCTCGCCACAAAAGCAATCACAGCCGCCAGTGCAGTCTTGATCAAAGGAACAGTAGGCAGCAATTTGCCAAGCTGAAAACGTAGCTTGAACTTAATCAACAGCATATAGAATAACACCGCCAACACCGTGACAACTACTGTGGCAATCGCCGCTCCAATCATCCCCATCGTTTTCACCAAGATCAGATTGAGGATGAGATTGCTGCACAAGAGAAAGATGGCATTATACATCACAACCCTCGTTTTGCCCAAAGCCATAAATACCATCCCAAAAGTAGCCACCCGCAGGGGCAGGATATATAGATAGACCCTGAAAAAGGGAACCGCCTCCCGGTAAAGATCAGTATAAAGCAGGGTGATAATCTGAGGGGCATAGAGGTAGAAAAGCAGAGCGACGGGCAGGATAAAGAGGGCGTTTTTGCGCACGGCAGCCCTGAATAGCAGGCTCATCTCGTCTTTGCTTTCCGCCTTGCTCATCCCGGGCAACAGCACGGAATTGACGGAATTGGTGAGGATGGAGATGAAGGGCAGCTCCATGGCACCTATGGAAAATACGGCAAACTGGGCAGGCGTGAAAAACGAGGAGACCACGATCTTATCCAACTGTATGCTCAGCATGCTGATGAGAGACGATACTCCCAAGGGCAGTGCGTATGCAAATTGAGCTTTATAAAAGGGGATATCCAGCCTCCATGGCGCCCGATACTGGTGCAGCTTGACCCTTGTAAACAGCCATTGCAGGAAGGATGCAGCGATGACGGCACTCACTATCCACACCAGTTCCCTCGTAATGAATGCAGCGCCTAAGATGAGGATGGCATCGGTGATCACGCTGAAGATGGTAAAGCGGGCTGCCGCTCCTGCATCCCCCAATCCCAGCATCACATAGCTATATAACGAGGTGGAAAACATCATCAGAGGATAAGCTGCGTAGATGATGAGAAGGGTGCTGAGCTGTGGATTTTGGAATCTAATTGCTATTGGCTGCCTCAACAGTAGCAGGACAAGGGCAAACATGACTGAGAGCAGCAGGCTGAGATTCATGATATTACCGATGTGGCGTTGCCTTTGCTGCTCGTCAGAGATTTTGGGCAAAAAATAGATCAGACTTTGGGGAATGCCCATCAACATCAGGGTGGAAATGGTGGTGTAGATCAAGAAAAGCTGCCGGTATGAGCCCAGATCCCCCTGGGTGAGTATTCTTGCCAACATGATGCCAATGATGGATTTGACGCCAAAGCGGAAATACTCCGCCAACGTGATTAATCCTGCCTGATGGCTGCGATCATTCATATACTGGAAAGCCCCGTCAGCACCACAGGTATATAATATTGATATCCGCCCTCTTCGGGATAGACGCGCAAGATATAGGTGCCAGCCTCAATTTGGGCACCATCCACCACTCCATCCCACAAATCTGTCACATTCCCCTGAGGATAATAACGCTTGCGCCTGAAGAGCAGCTTTTCACCATAAGTCCACAACTCCCACACCCAACTATCCTCATGGGGCAGGCACAATTCGAGCTGGTAATGAACGGATGTGGGGTTGCCCATAATCCGAGCGGAAAAGTGTTGAGGCAAGTCTTCTGGAGATATGTCTATATTGAAGGCGTTGCTGCTGGCATCCACAGTTGCCAATATTTCGGGGGTATAACACAACGAGCTGAGGTAGCGCAAAGCTCCGCCCTTCACGATGCCGCTATAACTGAAAAGAGCGATGCCTGCAAATTCCATCTTGCGTATCAGCGCAATACGGGGCACGAGGTCCAAAACGCTATATCTTTGGCTGGAATTGAATCTGAAGGGCATCAACGAGTCTCCATTGGCATCCCAAGCCCTCAAGCCAACCACAATGCGCGAATCCTGCTCCAAAGACTTCATAAATTCCAATTGTCTGGTAAATTCAGACATCTTGAGATGATAAGCCATGGGATACAGGCAATCCACAATCCCTTTTTGCAGCCAGTCACGCCAATCCTGAGCGTAGGCGCTGGTGGCATCGCGATAGTTTGCTATCACCGCCGCACTTACGATTATCGCAGGATTGATCTGCTTGATAGCCAGATAGGTTCTTTGCATAAATTCCGTGATAAGCTGTGTGCGCCATTGATTCCAGGTAAGATGCCCATATTGAACCCGATGATTGTTATAGCGCTCCACAGAAATGGGATGGTATCCCAAACTGGCACCAGGATAGCGGATATAATCCAAATGTAAACCATCCAGCTCTGGATAACCGTTTACGATATCACACAGTACATTCAATACATAATCCTGCACAGAAGGAATGCCCGGATCAATAAAGTAACCAAATTGTTCCACATTGGTCATCCGCCTCCGATTATTATCGAAGGTAATCCAATCATAATGATTACGGAAGATGTGGTTGATCTCCACCAGTGACGGCAGAGTGGGGGTGGCATTGAATACCACCACCCAGGCATGCACCCTCAGCCTGTGTGGCTTTGCCTTATCTATCGTATATTCCAGGGGATCAAAGCCATCATCAGCCAAAATATAGCTGCGTGGTTCGGGATTGGGAAAGGTATCATCCTTGCGGTTTTGAGTATAGAGCGCATCCGCACGATAGCGTACTTCGATAAAAAGATCAGTTTGCCCGGCAGCCAAGGCATCTTCTATCATTTCATCAATCTTGCCCGCACTCGTGATATCCCAGGGCATCACCCAGAGGGCACGGATCTCTGCCGAGGTCAACAGACTGGGCAGTAGGATGAGAACAAATAGAACCGCACTTACCAGACGCATCAACGTGTATCCTTGTCAATCTTGGTAACAGAGGCGGTCAATTGTCCATCAGAGAGGTGGATATATAGTTCATCATCCAATTCCACCTGCGAGGTGGAGCGGAGATGTCCCTTTCTGCTGTCCACATACGCAAACCCTCGCTTCAATAGGTTTTGCAGGGAGTTGAGGCGCAGGATTTCCTCTTTTTGAGCCAAGGCTGTCTTGTATTTGTTAATAATCGTGTCTGCCCCCATTTGCAAGCGGGAGGCTTCGTTTTTATCAAGGCTGCTGCGTTTTTCCTGTATCTGTCTCAAGAGGTTTACACCCCTTTGTAACAGCTCTTTTTCTGCGCTTTGCAGGCTTTGCGAGTAGGTCAGGGTAAACAGCGATAAATGCTCCAGCTCCGTGGAAGCCATATCCAAACGCTGTTGCATCCGCTCCAATAAAGCCTCAGGATGGGCAAGGGCAAAGCCATGCGCCAGCTCTGTATACTCTGCTTTTGCCTTGTCAAATTGCACCTTCAGCCTCAGCTTGATTCTGTCTTCAAGAGATGATAGATAGTTCATCAGCTCCGCTTTGTCTGGAACTGCCAATTCGGCAGCTGCAGAAGGAGTGGGAGCCCTTAAGTCTGCCACAAAATCTGCAATGCTATAATCAATCTCATGCCCCACTGCCGAGATGATGGGATGCACGCTTTTGAAGATCACACGTGCCAGAGCCTCATCATTAAAACACCACAAATCCTCTTGTGAACCACCGCCACGGGTGATGATCACCAAATCAATATCATCACGGCTGTCAAAATACCTTATTCCTGCAATCAGCTGCTGTGGCGCATCCGTTCCCTGCACCTGGGAGGGATACACTTCCACCTGCACTGGGAAGCGGCGCACAAGGATATTCTTGATATCCTGCAATGCCGCACCAGTGGGAGAGGTGACTATCCCAATCTTGGATGGATATGGAGGCAGGACTCGTTTGTGCACATTGTCAAACAGTCCCTCTTCCTTGAGCTTGTTTTTCAAAGCCTCAAAGCGCTGGCTCAGATCCCCTTTGCCGGAGAGGCTCACGTTGTACACGTTCAGGTTGTAAGTACTATTCTTCTCATAGAGGGTCAATTTGCCAAAACACACCACCTCCTGCCCTTCCTGCATGTCAAAATTGAGGCTTGCATTGGAGCGCTTGAAGAATGTACACCGCATGGATGCATTATTATCTTTCAGATTGAAATAGATATGCCCGCTGGAGTGCCGCACAAAGTTGCTTACTTCACCTCGCACATACAGCTCCTCGATTTGGGATTCAACCACCTGTTTGAGGTGCATGCTCACTTCATATACGGAAAAGACCAAGAGTTCGTTCATTTATCAGCCCAGATCATGGTGATTTATCTTTGATGGCGGCATAAAGTATGCCCCTGTGATAAGGAAAGAGGGAGCGGATAATGACACACCCGCTCCCCACAGTATTATTTAGCCTCAATACCGGCTTGCAAGGCTCTCAGGTTGTCTTCCACCACTTTCTCGCCTTTACGGTTGAAGATATCACGGATGGCATCCGAGATTTCCTCCACGGAAAAGCCGATGTGTTTGATGGCAGCGCCCAAGACCACGATATTCATTGCTCTGTTTGCCTTCACATCTTTGGCGATGGTATCGGCATCAATGAGCACGTGATTGGGTTGACGTGTGATTTCGCCATATATCTTTTCCAGATCGGGATAGACGGCGATGTTTTCAAAGGGAGTGCGGTTTGCAATAATCCAGCCTTCTTTGCCCAGGTAGGGCAGATAGCGCAAGGCTTCCATTGGCTCCACGCTGAGGATCATATCAGCTCCGCCAAAGGGAATGAGATCGCTCCAAATGGGTTGATCGGAGAGACGCAGGTGGGATTGGACGTCTCCGCCGCGCTGGCTCATGCCATGCACTTCCGCTTGCTTCAGATGCCAGCCGCGTTTGATGGCGGCTTGTCCCAGGATGGCTGCGATGGTGAGGATTCCCTGTCCTCCCACGCCGGCAAGTATGATGTCCTTTTTCATGCCTTTTTCTCCCTTAACTTCATGTTTTTCTTCTTGAGCGTCTGCACGCATTCACGGCGGGGTATTATCACAGAAACGCCTTCATAGGCGATCTCTTCCTTATAGATTTGCACCATTTCATCCCAGTTCTTTTTGATGGGGAAAAAGGTTCTGATATGATCGGGATGCACACCCAATCCCTTGCAAACTTCTTCCAGCTTGCCAAAGGCGGTGTATTCCTGTCCACCGGTCATGCCTGTGGTGAGGTTATCCAGGATCACGATCACCACGTTGGTGTTTTCATAGATACAATCCATGAGCCCTGTCATGCCGGAGTGGGTGAAGGTGGAATCCCCAATCACTGCGATGGCAGGATACAGCCCTGCATCTGCGGCACCTTTTGCCATCGTGATGCTGGCGCCCATATCCACGCAGGAATTGATGGCATTATAGGGAGGCATAAAGCCCAGGGTATAGCAGCCGATATCGCTGAATACGTGCCCACGTCCATACTCTTTGATGGCTTCATTGAGCGCCAAAAAGCTATCCGCATGAGGACAGCCCACACACAAGGCGGGAGGTCTGGGTGCCACGATCTCGGGGATGTCTTCGCCATAGGTGTCAGGCAAGCCCAAAGCACGTGCCACTTTGTTGGGATTCAGCTCGCCATCCCTATCCAAGGTGCCGTCCAGGCGTCCTTTGATGGGCTTCGTGCCGCTGAATGCCAAGCCTTTGATCATCTCTTCCACCACGGGCATTCCCTCTTCCAATACCAAGACGCTGTCACACTTGTCATAAAGCTGGTGGATGGCTTTGTCCGGTATGGGATATTGACAAATCTTGATCACGGGATAGGGGACGGGCTTTTCGCCAAATACATCCCGCAGATAGTTGTAGGCAAGCCCCGTGGTGATGATGCCCAGGGAGGTATCCTTTGCATCCAGCTTGATCTCGTTAAATGGGGAAGCCTCAGCTTCCTGAACAAACTCAGGCTGCAGGCTGATCAGGTGTTTATACTTCTTTCTGGCAATGGCAGGCAACAGCATAAATTGGAAGATATCTTCCGGCTTTTTCATGCTGTTCTGAGGCAGGGGCTCCCTTCTCACCACTCCGCTGCGGGAATGGGAAAGACGCGTGGTGAGCCTTATCATCACAGGTATGCGATACTTTTCGGAAAGCTCAAAAGCCCAAAATGCCATATCATAGCATTCCTGCTGATTGGAGGGTTCCAAGATGGGAATCATGGCAAATTTGCCATAGAGCCTGGAATCCTGCTCGTTTTGGGAAGAATGCATCGAAGGATCATCGGCTACGGTAACCACCAATCCTCCATTGGCACCGGTGAATGCTGAATTCATAAAGGGATCGGCAGCCACGTTCAATCCCACATGCTTCATACAAACCATGGCTCGCTTGCCGGCATAGCTCATGCCGATGGCAGATTCCATGGCTGTCTTTTCGTTGGAACTCCATTTGCTGTGCACATTGCCTGCAGCCGCTTGTTTGCTGCGCTGTGCATACTCCACGATTTCAGTGGATGGAGTGCCGGGGTAGGCATAGAATCCAGAGATTCCAGCATCCAGCGCACCTTGCGCCAGGGCCTCATCGCCCAGTAACATCAGTTTTTCCATCAGTTACTCCTTTTTCTATTTTTTTGTAATAATCCTTATCATATTGCAAACCAAAGTATTGCCCGAGCAATAACCATGGCTTTAAGCAAGAAAATCTTGCATGCCACCAAAACTCAGAATAGGGAAATCAGTCAAGGATTTTTACAAAAAACAAGCCCACCATTGCAGTGTTCTTGTTGCAATTTGAACCTGGTATCTCTCATCAAATACTGGTATATGATGCTCTATTAGCAGCTAAGAGAACTTACATCTTGATTACCTTTTGCGTGATCATAGTATCTCTGCCTTGAATCTTCAGCAGATACACCCCCGCCGGATTGTTTTTACCATCCCAGGTAATTGTCTGATTGCCTGCTTGCAGATATCCCAAATCCTCTTGATGGATTAAGCGTCCCCGGATATCATACACAGCCACCTGCAGCCTCTGCGGAGCTTTGTTGTCAAATTGCAGGGAAATCCGGCTCTGGAAGGGGTTTGGATACACGTTCATCAGTGCGGGCTCATTCATCAAGTCATCATTTGAGGTTGGCTTGGGCTGCAGCTTCAGATCAGAGGGCATCATCGCCACCGTGTAGGTCTTCACCGTGTTATATGAATGATCCAGTATCTTCACCGTACCATTATCCCCCCAGTTAGGTTTCAACACAGCCAAGAGGGATTGGTTGCCACACACTTCGGAGCCACCATTCAGGATGGGATTCACAGCTCCTTGGATTATCTCATGGGAAAAGGGGCTAAAGCTGTAGAGATATTCGCCTCCGGCATCGGATACCAAAGCCAGATCGGGGTTCACAATCATGATTCTGCCGGGAGTGCCACCAAGCGGGAGGGTTTCTATCAGAGTGTCGGAATTGGTATCTATCACACAGATCGCTCCCGCCATGTTTGCCCAATTCCCCGTGCAGGATACCAAAAGCTTATCCTCATAAGCTTCCAAATACTGCGGATTGGCACTCACCGGGATGGTCTTCACCAAAGAGAAAGTGTCCAGATCGATCACCGCCACCTCACTACCCAGATAATTCTGATTGTAGTCTCCCGCACAGCTCACATAGAGCTTATCACCCATCACCTGCAAGGCTTCCGGGGCTACACCCACGTTCACGCTGCTCTCCACACTGCCAGTCAACGCATTAACCTTGTACACCTTACCGCTAAACAACCCCGTCGCATACAGCCAATCACCATGCTTGATGGCGTCCCAGGGGTTTACGTTGTTGCCCAGATAGATGTTGGAAAGCGTGGCTCCCGTATCCTGGGAAAGCTTTTGGATGACGTTATCTCCCGAATTGACCACCCAGAGATAATCCTCATCGATTATCACTCTATTGGGAACGTTGCCCAGGCTGGCAAAGGTGTTATTCACCTGATCTGTACTGGTGTCAATCCGGCTCAGGGTGCGGGATTGGGAATTTACCACATACAGGATTTCCGCATGCATGGCGCCCAAAACAAGCAGTAACATCACGCTAAGTATTGTTTTTATTCTCATTTTATTCTCCTTTATTCATTTTATAACTGAGGGTCAAGCCCGCCATCCAGTTAAACCCCGGCTGGGGCGTGGCGGCATAGATTTCATAGTGCTTATCCAGGATGTTATTCAGCTTCAGATTCAGGTTCACTTCCACGCCCCGAATCTGTCGCTTCCAGTATATCCCCGCATCCAGATTATCGAATGCATCCAATGGATCTATCAGATTATCAACCGTACTATACTGTTCTCCCGTAAAGCCATAGCGCAAGGACGCTCCAAAATCTGCATGGTGAAATGCCAGCTCCACCCCGGCTTTATAGGCGGGAGTGTACACCAATCTTTTATTATAAGTGGGCAGATATGCTCCACTTTCATTCTTGCTCTTATCAATCGCCTTGGTTTTGGTAAAGGAAGCGGAGAGCGTGAACAGCTTGTCCAAAGGGATTTTAGCTTCCACCTCCAGATTGGAGATCTGGGCATTGCCCACGTTAAAGGGCTTCCAGCTCATCCCATTCAGATAATACTGTCGCCATTGGATCAGCTCTTCCACCCAGTTTTGATACCAGGCAAGCTTGATAAATGACGAGCCGCTATTCAACAGGGCATAGAGATTATAACCCAAAGACTTTTCGTCCTTCAGGTCCGGATTCCCTTGCGTTTGTGAATCCCCAATCCAATACATATCATACAGCGAAGGTCTGGAAAACCCGGTGCCCACATAGCCTCCCAAGGTGATTTGCGGATTGGTGGGCAGCTTCAATTCTTCCTCTAACCTCCAGGTGGCGTTGATCAAGCTGTTACCGTAATCCAGCCGGAAAGCAGCCCTCGTATCGCTCAATAGAGTAAAGGGAAAGCTCAGCTGTTGCATCTTCAGTGCCAAGGCGGCATTGTCCCTGTTGCCATTCTGTTTTCCACCTGCCAGCCTATTGATAAATTCATAATTGTAACGCTGCACCTCCAAATCCAAACCCAGTTGCGTGTCTTTATAGGCAAATCTATTGCCCATCCTCAAGCCTTGGTCTGTCTGCTTTTGCGTATAATTGCCCCTATTGATGGCAATGGTGGGTTGCATATTGCGATAGGTGCTGCCATCATTATTCAACCACAAGCTGTATTCCTGAGTAAGAGCATCCATCACAAAGGTACCGTGCAGCTTATGCTGCTGATATTCGCCCACCAGTTCCGCATCATCATACAGCTCCAAAAAGTTGATGGGACCCGGCAATTCACGGTCAAACCACCCCGCATTCAGGCTGTAATCAAGCTGCAGTTTTTCTTTGTTATAACCTGTCTTCAGAAAGAGATTGTGCGCTTTCTTACGGTTATGAAGGCGTGTGGGTGGATTCTGTTCCAGCCAGTATTCGGGCGTAGTGTAAGGGAAGTCATTCATAGCATCATAATAGGAGTATTCCCCCGCCAAGGAGAATCTTCTGTTTTGCACATTGCCCCCGATGCTTTGGCTCCACATTCCAAAAGAACCCACCCCGGTTTTCAATTCCGCTTCCCATGCCGGCTGGCTTGCCGCTTTCTTGCTGTGAATATGGATGATGCCACCGATGGCGGAAGAGCCCCCGTAGGCAGAGGCATTGCCCTTGATGATCTCGATATAATCCACTTGGTTCAAGGGGATTTTGCCAAAATCAAATGCCTCTCCGGAACTGCTGATCACCACATTGTCCATCAACACCAGGCTGTGCCGTCCCAGATTACCCAAAATAGATACCGTCTGCCGCTCTCCCGTCAAACGCAAGTCTGTACTGCCAAAAGCAGCACTCTCCTGCAAGAGATCTGCCACGCCCAGCGCTGGAGCATTGGTATCAGGATATATCAAATCTGCTCCCAAAGACGGACTGGGTGGCAGCTCTGCCTTCACCCACACGGTGGGCAACACTATCTCCTGGCTTTGCATCACAATTGTATTCCCAATACGGTGCCGGGAGAGGGTGATGCTATCATAGCCAATACGGGAGAAATATAGGGAGTCTGCCGGATTATCAAGCTGGAAATAACCTTGGGTGTCGCTGTAAATAAAACTACGCTTATCCGTCACGAATACCGATTCTATGGGCTTCCCCTTGGTATCCAATATTTGTGCCCTAATAGCCGTCACAGCCTGTGGCAGCAGCCACAATAGCCCCATCAAGGCGATTAACGCCCCGCCTCTCATAATCCGTCTCATTGGTTCACCTCATTTTATCTATTGTGACTTGAGATGAACACTTCGGTTCACACCAATCCTTCCGTAGGTGGAATACCGAACTTGTTGGCAGGTTTCCTGGCTTACAGCGGTTTGCAAAATATGCCTCAAAGAGCCTTCCCATCCCACAGGGACAGTGGCTCTTTGAACCTTTAATGCTGTTTACAGTGGCGGAGACCGCTTCCGTCTTTCACGGAATTCCCTATTACCTTGTGCAAAGCACCATCAAGTCACTATGAGACATTATATAGGCATTGGCAAATCGGTCAATCCTTATTTTGCCCATAATAATAAAAATGCCGTACCCACAGTGTGAATACGGCTTTTGAGATGGTTTATGAGGGTCTTATTGGATCAATGCCAACACCTTATTGGCATCTGTGATAAATTCTTTTAGTTCTTTGCCTGTAAATGGCTTTTGCTCCAAGAGGGAGAGCTTGTGGATATAAGAGCAAAGGGCTGTTACTTCCTCAGCTTTACCCGCTTCATCCAGTTCCAAGATTTTTGTGATGATGGGGTTCTCTTTGTTGATTACCAGGGTGTGATATTTCAGCATTTCAGACATACCTTCACCGCCCAATCTGCCCATATCATGCCAACGGCGCATCTGCTCGCTAAATACTATCATGGAAGGGATATCAGCACTCTTTAGGGATTTCACTTCCACGCTCAATTCTTTATAAGCGTGTTTCATCAGCTCATCCCAAGCAGCTTTGCCCAATTTCTTAACGGCCTCTGCGGGCAATTCAAAGGGCTCCAGCAAGGTTTGTTCGCCCTGATGATTGAGGTGGGGAGCCAAAATCTCGGCAGCTTCCGGATATTTCTTAAAGTATTCCTTGATGCTTTCCTCGCCAAAAGAAGCTTCCACCTTTTGCCCCAAACTGCGGTAAAAGATGGATTGCAGGTGGTGGATTACATCTTCATCAGCTGCTTCCGTCTGGTTTTCCAACAGCTCATTCACCTCGCTATCCACGCGGATAAATTCCACATTGTCCAAGGAGTGTTCCAGCTTCCCAAATACATGGGTATCCAAGGGTGTGGCCTGATAGATCACTTCAAGACCCTGCTCTTTCATCAGGTTCAAATAGCTCACCTGTGTATCTTCACTGGCGGCATACCAAATCCGTGTCTTGCCTTCATTTACCTGGTTGCGGGTCTTGTATTCCTCCACCGTCACATAATCTCCAGACGCTGTTTTGAAGATTACCATATCCTTCATCGCATTATAAAAATCATCTTCTTTCAGCAAGCCATATTTGATAAAGGCCTGGATGTCTTCCCAGTATTCCTCATATTTTTTGCGGTCTTCTTTGAAGGTTTCGCTAAAGTGGTCTGCCACCTTTTTGATGATATACTTATTGATTTTTTGCACCTGGCTGTCGTTTTGCAAAAAGCTGCGGGATACATTGAGGGGGATATCCGGAATATCGATGCCGCCTTTGAGCAGCAATAGGAAGTCTGGGATCAAATCTTCCAGGTTGTCTGCCACAAAGACGTTGTTACAAAACAGTTTCACCTGCCCCTTATAATAGTCCGGTTCATTGCGCAATTGAGGGAAATAGAGGATGCCTTTCAGGTTGAAGGGGAAATCCACATTGAGGTGAATCCAGAAAACTGGGTCTTTGTAATCATGGAATACATCCTTGTAAAATTGCTTGTATTCCTCCTCTGTCACATCCTTGGGTTTGCGGTTCCACAGCGCTTCCTGAACGTTTACCTGCTCGTCTTTATACATGATCGGCCAGGGCAGGAAGTTGCAATAACGCTCCAAGATCTCCCTGATCTTGCCTTCGTTTGCATATTCTTCAGATTCTTTATTGAAGTGAACGGTGATGGTGGTGCCCACTTCCTTGCGCTTGCCATCCTTCATGGTGTATTCTGTGCTGCCATCACACTCCCAAAAAGCCGCCTTGCTGCCTTCTTCCCATGAGAGCGAATCGATGGTCACCTTGTCCGCCACCATAAAAGATGAATAAAAGCCCAAGCCAAAGTGACCAATGATATTGGCTTGCACATCCTTAAATTTATTTATAAAGTCCTCAGCGCCGGAAAAGGCAATCTGATTGATAAATTTACGGATTTCCTCAGCGGTCATCCCAATGCCGGTATCTATTATCTGCAGGGTCTTCTTCTTTTCATCCAGCTTGATTTCCACCTTCATCTCTTCTGCCTTAAAATCAGGATCAGCATATTTACGCTTATTGATGGCGTCCATAGCGTTGGAAACCAATTCCCTCAAAAAGATATCATGCTGTGAATACAGCCACTTTTTGATAATGGGAAAGATGTTTTCTGTGTGGATGCTCAGTGCACCCTTTTCCACTTTCTTCTCTGCCATTATTATCTCCTTATCTGGTTTTTACTTACTTCTGATAGACAAGATATCCGGGTTCCGACTTTTGTCAAGCGTAAACTTAGCAGACGGTGGATGGGAGTGCTTATATTGTGGCTCCCCTATTCCTTCCCTATTAACCACCCTTGTCTCTCCCTTGTCTCACCCTTGTCTTGACAAAGGAGGCACAAAGGAGAGCAAAGGGCAACAAGTGGCATAACTATCTGAAAAATAGATGATAAAGCAATGCATCACCATTGGAGGCAGAAGATAATGTGATAAATGAAGCTTTATAGGAATGGATATTGCATCTTGGAAATGTTACAAGGCCGAAAGAGAAGAGAAGCTCTCGCAAACAGAAAACTATACAGACCGGCCACTGAGGTAAGAAATGACCAAGAAAACAATGTTATTTGTCTCGTTGATAGTGCTGCTCCTCATTGGAGCTTGCGCCAAACGTAGCACAGCCCCGGAACACAGCAAGATGTTGGAACTCATCAAAGAGGTGCCGATGATAGGCCCTCCCAAAGAGTTTAGCGCAGATGACAGGTATGTGTATGTGGCCACAGAACAATGTGGATTGAACGTGATAGACACCCAAACCTGGCAAAGCCGTTGGTGGGATGAGCTGCATCCCGGTGGCTCTGATTCCCAGCTGCGCCTCATCCGTCGCGCCTCCATGGTGCCAGAACACAATCTGCTCTTTTTGGGAGAATTTGACGCTGCGGACAAGATTCGCATTGTGAATACCAGCAATCAAGACTCTCTCAAGCTGCACGATTCCATCACAGGGGATACAGACAACCTGAAACAGATCATGTTCCGCGCCATCAATGACCCTGCCGGCAATGATATCATTGAAGGCTATTTTGGCGTCTCCCGTTCGCTCACCTACAGCAGATACGATGGTAATTTTTATATAGGCAGAACCTGGATCATTGAATATATCCCCGGCACCGTCTCCGGCTTTGATATCACAGACCAGCATGCGGTGATAGCCGTCTCCCAGCGCGGTTTGGTGATCTATGATCTTGAGACCCGTCAGCTTGTGGGGCAAATCTACGTTCCCGGTGAAGCCTTGGCGGTGAAGGTGAAGGGCAATTATGCCTATGTGGCTTGCCGTCAAAACGGCTTTAGGGTGGTGGATATCTCCAACCCTGCAGCTCCTGTGCTGAAAGGCTCATACGATACCAGCGGCTACGCCACCAGCGTGGATGTGAAAGATAATCTGGCGATTGTGAGCTCTGGCGGTGGCGGTGTGTATCTGTTTGATATCACCAATCCCGACGCCCCTGTCCTCAAAGAAAACCTCACCTCTGCCGGCTATACAAACTATGCTGCTTTCTGGAAAGATATGGCAGTGGTGGCTTCCCGTGATCAAGGGATGAGATTTTACCGTATTAGATAAAAAGACCTATTGGATGATATAGTGTGAGCGGTCTGAAGCGGGCTGCTCACATTTTTTGTGGGGCAAGTTTTAGTCGTAGAAGATAACGCTGGGGTTTGTGATATCTTCCCAAAACTGAAGCCATTCTGGCAGGTTCTCCTCTACAAGATTTTCTGATAAACGGGTGTTTACCACAAAAGAGCTGATGGGAATGCGGGCAAAATCGAAGGGCAAAGGAGTTTTGGAATTGGCAGGGAAGAGCCCCAGTTTATAGATCACCATGGTTTGTGCCTGTGTATCCAAGAGATAATTGATAAAGTTCTCTGCCATCAATGGATGGGTAGCCGCGATAGGGATGGCCGCTGATTCGCTGTATTGCCAAGAGCCTTCCTTGAATAAACTGTGGTTGTAGCTGGTCTGTAATTGCTGGGTTTCCTGCAGCCAATAAGCGGTGCTGTTATAGCCAATAATCATGCCAACTTTGCCGGCTTGCAAGGCGCTTACCGCCTCATCATAGCTGGAGTACACGTCACGGATATTCTTGCGGATGCTCTTCCACAGCATTTCGTATCCAGAATCCCCAAATAGAGCACGAGTCCAAAATAAGGTGCCTCTGCCCTCGCCATTATGCTGGGCTGAACAGATGCCCAATTGACGAAAATAGCGGGCATCCTGCAGCTCCCCAAAGGATTCCGGGGCTTTGGCAAACACCTCGGTATTATACACAAGGCACAGATTGGCATAGCCGTAGGGCACGAGACGCTTTTGGGCATCAGGGATCAAGTCCCTGCTGAGATTGAAGCGGGAAAAGCCCTCGATGGGAGCAAAAAGCGAGCGGCTTGAATCCAGCCATGTGAAGGCATTATCCAAGCCCATCACCACATCCACATGGGAGGATTTGCCCTCTATTTGCAAAGTATCCAAGAGGGAGGGGATATCCTCAAAGATGCGCAGCTTCACGGTGCAATTATATTTGTCCTTAAACTCTTTGAATACGGCATCTTCAAAGCCACGCAGGCGGATGTGTTTGGGTGCCCAAACGTTTAACTCGCTGGCAGGTAGCTGAGGTGTGTCAGTTTGCCCAGCCGGCTTTGGGCTGTCCTTCTTGCCACAGGCCCCCAGCATGATGAGGAGGGTGATGACAATCAGAAAGCGCAGGTGTCTTATCACATTGCTCCAAAGAGGATCCACGCCACAAAGAAATCCATGATGAGGATGGTGACGGCGCTATAGACCACGGTTTTGGTGGTGGCTGTGCCCACTCCTTCGGCACCGCCTTCGCTGCGGTCTCCAAAGTAGCAGCTGAGCGTGGTGATGATAAAACCGAACACAGCAGATTTGATGAGCCCACCCCAGAGATCGAAGGGCTGGAAATAGCTCTTCATATTGTTAAAGAAAGTATGCCAGTGTATGCCGTAACGCAGCCAGGAAAAGTACCAGGCGCAGATGATGCCCACGATATTGGCAAACACGGTCAAGAGCGGGAAGGTGATGATTCCGGATAGGATTCTGGGCATATACAAGAATTCTGCGGGCTGTATATTCATGCTGCGCAGGGCATCCAGCTGTTCACTCACCTTCATCGTTCCGATCTCTGCGGCGATGGATGCGCCCACCTTTCCCGTCATTACCAATGCCGTCAACACGGGCGCCAGCTCCACCATGGTGGATTTGGAGATCAATACGCTGAGGAGGTGGATGGGGATATAGCCCTTGGATTGGTAAACCGCCTGCAATGCCGTAACCAAGCCGGTGAAGGCGGCGGTGAGTGCAATCAAAAAAAGCGAATCAAAACCGATTCGCCTGAGTTGGATAAATATTTCCTGTCTGCGGATGAAGACAGATTTGAGCGCCTTCAAAGCCTGAGCGGTGAAAACCACATAATCACCCAGTGCCCAAAGGAAGCTATTGTTCATGGAAGGAATCTAAACTGCGGAAGAGGGTGTATTCTTTTACAAAGCTGAGGTCTACGGAGCCGGTGGAGCCATGCCTGTTTTTGCCAATGATGATCTCGGCAACGCCGGGCTTTTCGCTCTTTTCCTGATAATAATAATCGTCTCTATAGATAAACATCACCAAGTCTGCATCCTGCTCGATGGCGCCGGATTCTCGCAGGTCTGCCAGGCGGGGGCGTTTGTCATCACGGTTTTCCAATCCACGGTTGAGCTGGGAGAGGGCAATGACGGGGATTTTCATGTCTTTGGCAAGGATTTTGAGGGCGCGGGAGATTTCTGAGATTTCCTGCTGGCGGTTTTCTCTATCGCGGGGCAGGGTCATTAGTTGCAGATAGTCTATAAGGATGAGGTCCAATCCTCCCACTTCAGCAGCCAGACGGCGGGTTTTTGCCCTGATATCGAGAGGGCTGTTGGTGCCGGATTCATCTATGTAAATCTGCTTGGTGGAAAGCACGTCTGAGGCTTGCATGATTCGCCGCAACACCTCTTCATTCATCCCATAACCCTTCAGCATGTTTTCCATATTCACCTCTGCTGCAGAGGCAAACATCCTCATCACCACTTCATCAGCTGCCATCTCCATGGTGAATACTCCCACTTTTTTGGCTTGGTTCACTGCGGCGTTGCTGGCTATATTGAGCGCCAATGAGGTCTTACCCATGGCGGGGCGGGCTGCTATGATGATAAACTGGCCGGGACGGAAGCCTCCGGTGAGCTTGTCCAAATCTGAGAACCCGGAAGACACTCCCATTACGGGGACCTTTGAGGTGGCGATGGAATCTATGGTATGTAATACATCGCCACTGATGGAATCCAGCCTCACAAAGCCTTGGTGTGAAGGCAGCTCAGCTATGGCAAAGATGGATTGCTCGGCATCGTCAACCACGCTTTTCACCGGTTTGGTGGAGCTGTAACAGTTTTCAATGATTCCGTTACAGGCTACTATAAGGTGACGCAAAAGCGCCCTTTCCACCACGATATTGAGGTGGTATTCAAAGTTTGCACTGGAGACCACCAGGTCTGCCAATTCGCTGATGGCAGGTGTTCCGCCCACCTTTTCCAGGTGTTTGTTGCGTTTCAGCCTGTCCAGGAGGGTGAGGATATCTATTTCTATGCTTTCATTAAACAGCTCGGCAATGGTGCGAAAGATGAGCTTGTGAGCAGGCTTGTAGAGGTATTCCTCTTTGATCATTTCGATGCCTTTGCTCACCACATCGGCATCTATCAGCATGGCAGACAGAATTGCCGCTTCGGCATTGATATCTGCAGGCAGAGAGCGTTCGGAAATCTTCTGGGGGTCTGTGGGTGCTGTTTTCTTTGCCATACTGGGGCTCAAGCTTTGGGGTAGATCTTTTGCTCGTAAAAGCGGATCACAGGTGGGGGCACAAAGTCTGTCAAGGGTGCCTTCAGATCTGCAAGTTGACGCACCATGGATGAAGAGAGATACATATATTTGAGGGATGGCACCAGGAAGATGGTCTCTATCTGAGGCTTCAGCTTCTTGTTTGTGAGAGCCAGGGAAAGCTCATACTCAAAGTCTGACACCGCCCGCAGACCACGTATCATCGTGTTACACTCCATCTTCTGGGCAAAATCAACCACCAGCCCACTAAAGCTCATTACCTTCACATTGGGCATACCGTTCGTGGCCTCATTACACAGGTTCAGGCGTTCTTCCAGATTGAAATTGCTATCCTTGCCTGTATAATCTGCCACAGCCAAGATAACCTCGTCAAACATGTGGGCAGCCTTATTCAAGATATCCAGATGACCTAAGGTGATGGGGTCGAAGGTGCCGGGATACAAAGCGCGATGCATGGGGTTTACTTCTTCAGTGCCTGCAGGCGGATTGCTTCGATTTCGGCTATTTCTTTAGGGATGCTACGCGAGAGCACTATGTGCCCTTCCTCAGATACCAACACGTCATCCTCGATACGTACACCGAGGCTTTCATCTTCCAGATACAAGCCTGGTTCCACGGTGACCACATGGCCGGGCTCCAACACTGCCTCACGCCCGCCCACATCGTGAGTATCCATGCCCAGGAAGTGGCTCACGCTATGCATATAGTGCTTTACAATCTCTTGCGGCTCTTTGATCAAACCGATGGCAAGGGCAGCTTCGGTGAGCAATTCACGGGTACGGACGTTCATCTCGCCCAAAGTCATGCCAGGCTTGATCATGCTGATGATTTGCTTTTGCACATCCAGCACGATCTGGTAAATCTGGCGCTGCCTATCAGTGAAGCGTTCGTCAACGGGGAAGCAGCGGGTGATATCGGCGCTATAGTTTTCATAAGAGGCACCCACGTCCATCAAGACCAGTTGCCCGGCTTCGATGCGGCAATCGTTACGACCATAGTGCAAAGTGGCAGCATTCACTCCGGAGGCAATGATGGGAGCAAAGCCCCAATTATTGATTCCACTCTTCTGCATCCGATAAAAGAGCATGGCTTCCAGCTCATACTCATACATCTCTGCGGTTACGGATTCCATCACATCCATAATCCCTTGGCCGGTCACGTCAATCGCCTTTTGCAGGGCTTTGATTTCATGCTCATCTTTGATCATGCGCAAGGGGGATATCAGCTTGGTGATATCGGCAATGGCAAGCTGTGGATAGCGCTGGCGCAAGGGCTCCAACCGGAATAGGGGCAGGCTGAGAGGCATATTCAAAGACTGGGCTCCAAGGTTGCTCCACACTTTGGAAAGCAGCGGCGCAAACATACCCAGGACGCCATCATATTCATCGAGGAACTGAACCTTTTCCACTCCACTGATGTCTCTTGCTTCAGCAGGGGTCATTTTCTTGCCGTCCCACACCTCACGCTCGGGGATGCCACGCTCGATAAAGAGCATCTCACTGTGGGTTTCTCCCCTTTTGACTATCATCAGAACCGCCTCCGGTATCTTGAGGCCGGTGAGGTAGAGGAAGTTATTATCCTGTGTGAATTTGATCAGGTTTTCAGCGGGCTTGGCAAACACGATGGTGGCTTCACCATCCAAGAGTGAAGACGCCAGTTTTGCCCTGCGGTCAGCGAAGGGTATGTCTTTCATTATGGTACTCCAATTGGTGGGTTTATCTTGGTAAGGGAGCCGTGTAGGGCTTGGAAGTGGTGGCTAATCCAGTCTTTTTGGCGTGATTTGTAAAGGTGCTTACCTTCAGTTCCAGGGTTTCGTTCAGAGCAATGGGCTGGTTCATCTTATACAGCATTGTGCCATCACTGATTACAATTTTCACATCCCATGCCGTATCAGTGAGCGTCCAGCTGCTGATTGCTTCTGGCAAGAGACTTTCTGTAATGAGGTTTTCGCCAAAGTCAGTTTGGGTGCGAGGGCTGATATACAGCTCAGAAATGGTATACTGAGAATCGTTGGTGATACTCATCATGCCAGCGGTGGCATTGATGTTCACGGTGGTGGGCAGACCGGGGCTCACGGTGCGGGTCTCTGAATCCGGCAGCACATAATTGCCAGAATAATTTACTGTGACTGTGGTGGATTCGGTATAGTAACGGCTCCAGCCGCTGCCAGCTACGATCTCCATGGGTTGGCCATTGTTGATGGCTACCTCCACGGAGGCGTTTGTGCGGTTTCTAATGCGCAATTCACCGTCTTCATCGCATGCCATTAACAGCAAGCCGGCGAGGATAATGAGGGCAATAATCGAAAGTTTACGCATTGCTAATACTCCTTTACTTTGTGCTTGCCGCAGGTTTGGCAGCAAGTTTCTTTATTTTGGTATATTCAGGTTTTGCCAGTCTTTTTACCGTGTCTGAGGTGATGGTGCAGGATTCAATGGTGGGGTTATCAGGGATTTCATACATGATCTCCAGCATAAACTTTTCCATGATGCTGCGCAATCCTCTGGCACCTGTCTTTTGATCGATGGCAATGCTGGCAATTTCCTGCAGTGCATCAGGCTCCCATTTGAGGGTAACCCCATCCAGTTCAAAGTATCTTTCATACTGTTTACAGATGGCGTTTTTGGGCTGGGTGAGGATTGCCATCAGGGCGGCTTCATCCAGCTCGTGCAAGGCGCAGGTGACGGGCATTCTGCCTATCAATTCCGGGATGAGGCCATAACGCAGGAGGTCTTGTGAACTCACGTTCTCAAAGATATTGGTCTCATCCACTTTAGCGGAAAGCTTCACGTCAAAGCCAATCACCTTCTTATCCAGGCGTTCTTTGATGATCTTCTCCAAACCAAAGAAAGCACCACCGGCTATAAAAAGGATATTCTTGGTATCCATCTCGATGAATTCTTGCTGGGGATGCTTGCGTCCGCCTTTGGGGGGCACGTTTACCTTGGTGCCTTCCAGTATCTTCAGCAGTGCCTGCTGCACGCCCTCTCCGGATACGTCTCTGGTGATGGAAGGCGTCTCAGATTTGCGGCTGATTTTATCCAGTTCATCGATATAGACGATGCCCCGCTCGGCTTTTTGAACATCATAATCTGCAGCCTGCAGGAGGCGAACAAGGATGTTTTCCACGTCTTCGCCAACGTAGCCAGCTTCGGTGAGGGTGGTGGCATCAGAGATGGCAAACGGCACCTTCAGATAGCGTGCCAGGGTCTGTGCGATCAAGGTCTTGCCACTGCCGGTGGGTCCCATCATTAGGATGTTGCTCTTTTCCAGTTCGATCTCATCGCCGGGTGCTTGGCGGAAGATGCGTTTATAGTGATTATAGACCGCCACAGAGATGATCATTTTAGCGTTTTCCTGCCCGATCACGTATTGGTCCAAGTATTGTTTTATCTTGCTGGGAATGGGAAGCTCAAAATCACCCAGTTCCACGGCTGGCTCGCTGGATTCTATGATGTTATTGCACATACCGATGCATTCATCACAGATATTGCCGGCGATGCCGCGAATCAGGGTTTGAACTTCCGATTCAGCCCTTCCACAGAAGGAGCAGCTTAGGTTTTTATAGCGATCCAAACATTCCTCCTTGGTTTGCTTGGTGATTGTAATTCAATGTGCACACCATGGGCACTATTGTCAAGGGATTATTTGCGTTGGCTGATCACTTCGTCTATCAGGCCATATTCTTTTGCCTCGAGGGCACTCATAAAAAAGTTTCTATCGGTATCTGTCTCGATGCGCTTCAGGGTTTTGCCTGTATGCTTGCTCATCAGTTCGTTCATCACGCGTCTCAGATACAGGATTTCCTTTGCCTGGATCTCGATATCGCTTGCCTGGCCCTGGGCACCACCCATGGGCTGATGAATCATGATGCGGCTATAGGGAAGGGCTGTGCGCTTACCGGGAGCACCGGCTGCCAATAGCATCGCTGCCATGCTGGCTGCCATTCCGATGCAGATGGTGCTCACCTTGGGCCGGATATATTGCATTGTATCGTATATTGCCAAGCCGGAAGAGATCACGCCACCTGGGCTGTTGATATACATAAAGATATCACGCTCCGGGTCTTCGCCTTCCAGGTGCAAGAGCTGGGCCACGATGGAATTGGCAAGGTTGTCTTCTATCACTCCGCTCACAAATACGATCCTGTCTTTCAGCAGACGGGAATAGATATCATAGGCGCGTTCACCGCGTCCCACTTGTTCGATTACCATGGGGATATAATTCATTATTCCTCCGTTGTTTCTGTGTTAGATTCTGTGCTTTCATCCTGGTTCTGGGTTTCTACAGCTTCCGGTTCCGGGATATAAAATTCCGCCTTGGCAGCCAGGCCGCGCAGCATGGTCCACCCTGTGGCATCATACTTGATCCTGTCTGAACCCAGCAATTCCTGATGTTTTTCTTTCCATGCTTCCACGGGGATATCCTCCAGGATTGCCAGATGCTCATAATATGTCTGCAAATCCTCATCGGAGAGCGAGGGCTCCAGTATTGCGGTAAGTTCATTTTCCAGATATATGTTGATCATATATTGGCGCAGTTGCAAGCGGTATTGATGCTCATAAAACTGGCGCAGACGGCTGTCTGTTTCCTTCTTCAGGGCATCCTGAACCATATATTCAAGGCTGCGCTTGGGAAGCTCAAAAGGCTTGTCGGCATACAGTTTACGAAGGATGGCAGAGTTTTCCAGATCCATATTCTGATGCTGGACGCCAGCTTTGAGGTTGTCTGAAATCTCAGCTTTCAAAGTGGCAAGATCATCATAACCGGCATCTTTGGCAAATTCATCATCAATCTCAGGGATAGTCCTACGGCTGATGGAATTTATCATTATCTTGCAGGGATATTCGGTGTCGTTATCCAGATCGGGGAAAGCGTTCTTGCTAAGCAGCTTGATGGTATTTCCCATCAGATTGGCGGTGAATTCGTCTCCCACCTTTTTATCCACCAATTCCGGCAATGAGCGCATGGGCATGGAGTCGCCTGCCATCAGGACTCCCTTCACGGGCTCGCTGTTTTCTGCAGCTTCCACCGTGATATCACACATCACTATATCGTCTGCAACGGCAGTCTCCACTTCCTCTTCATACGCCCTATCCTGTGAAAGTCTGACAAGGATATTATCCACCTCTTCTTCCAAAACCATCGGAATGTGAGGAACCTTAAAGGGGTCCGGGATGGTGGCATCCACCTCTGGCTCGTGTTCTATTTCGATAACGGCTATAAAATCGCTGCCTTTCTCCCATTTCACGTCCATCACATAGGGGGTGAGGATATATTCAAGCTCATGTTCGTAGGCTGCTTTGCCAAAGTATTCATCGATGGAATCCTTGATAAAGTATTCGCTGATCTGGGGGCCGTATTGCTTTTCCACCATGGGAAGCGGCGCTTTGCCCATGCGAAATCCCTGAATCTGGACGTCGCGGGCACTTTTAGCCAAATATTTTTGATAGTCATTGTTGGCAGTTTCCGCATCAACCGTGAGGGTAATCTCTTTGGTGACCGGGTCAAGTTGTTTGATATCTACCTGCACTTTATTCTCCTATTTTTATTATCCAATATAATGATGGTGCGAAAGAGGGGATTTGAACCCCTACAGGAAAAACCTACTGGATCCTAAGTCCAGCGCGTCTGCCAGTTCCGCCACTTTCGCACATATTATTCAACTATGTTTTCTCACACTCCCCGGATTTATGCCATGGGAGCGTTGTCTATCAAGCGCGTACGCCCGATATATACAGCCATCAACATACGTGTATCTGCCTCTGCAACCTCTACTGGCAATAGGCTTTGCGGATGAACGCACTCTATATAATCTATTTGCCCGCCGGCTTTGTTGATAATCTCTGCGGCTGCTTTTATCAGCTGGCGGCTGTCACGCACGCCATCCTTGAAAAGCTGCTGGGAATGAGCAAGGGCTTGACTGAGACACAGCGCACGCTTGCGTTCATCTTTGTCCAAATAAGTGTTGCGGGAGCTCATCGCCAAGCCGTCATCTTCGCGGACGATGGGGCAGGGGACGATCTGGGTATCCAGATTGAGGTCTTGCAACATCTTTTGCAGGATCACCAGTTGCTGGAAATCCTTGGCACCCATATACATAAAGCCGGGCATAATGATATTGACAAGCTTCAAAACGATAGTGGTAACCCCGCGAAAATGCCCGGGACGGCTCTTGCCGCAATGCAGATCGCCTAATTTATCCACATCCACCCAGGTGCCATAATCTTCGGGATAGATATCGGACGCCTGGGGATAAAAGACATAATCCACGCCTCTGGCTTGCAGATGTTTCAAATCCCTCTCCAAATCGCGGGGATAGGTGGATAGGTCTTCGTTTTTGCCAAATTGGGCAGGATTTACAAAGATCGATGCCACTGTATGCGGATTTTCCTTAACGCTGGTATCCACCAAGGAAAGATGCCCCTCATGCAGGTAGCCCATCGTGGGCACGAAGCCCAGGCTGCCAGCGCTTTGCAGGCGGTGGCTGACTTCCTTCATGGCGGGGATACTTTCGATGAGTTGCATCAGAGTTTATACAGGCTTGTTATTTTCATCCAAAACAACGATGCGAGGCTGATGAACAGCGGCTTCGGCATCATCCAAAAGGCCATAATTGACGATGATTACAATATCGCCCACCATTGCCATACGCGCAGCTGCGCCATTGATTGCTATCTCTCCGCTACCTCTTTCCCCTTCAATGATATAGGTGGAAAATCTGGCGCCATTATTCACGTTGAATATTTCCACCTTTTCGGATGGAATCATTCCGGCGGCGTCCAGGAGGTCTGGATCAATCTTGATGCTGCCATTGTAATTGAGGTCACATTCGGTGACCCTTCCACGATGCAGCTTGGAAAGAAGCATATATCTAAGCATTTGTAACTCCATATTTTACAAGTGAAAGCCATGTTTTTGGGCATTGGCTCTTTGTCAAGAGCTTTCCTTGCATTTTTATCGGTAAGACCCAAAGTGAGTTTATCACTAATAATATAAGTGAAAATCACAAAATAAACCAATTATTCATTTATGCTACAGACAGCTTCCCTGTTAACCACCCTTGTCTCTCCCTTGTCTCAGCATGGGTGAGACAAGGGTGGTACAAGTGAGGCTAATGGGCAAGATGTGAGTTGGTAGGTGGTAAGCTCACGATCATAGTCATTTAATTATCATAATTCATTGCGAGCGTTAGCGAGCTCCCTAAGAGAGTCTCGGAAGAGACGATATTTCAGGTCAACTCAAACTATAGCTTTACGTTGCGAGTCTCGGAGAGACGGCATTTTAGGTTTTAGGTAATAGGTGGATTTTTAAGAAAAAGCCCCAAAACCTGAATGGGCTTTGGGGCTATAGGCTATTTGCCAGAGAGATGGATTACTTCATCAGAATCATCTTCCTGGTGCTGCTGTATTTACCAGCATTCATCTTGTAATAATAGACGCCACTGGAGACAGAGCGGTTGGAATTGTCGGTACCGTTCCACACAACAGTGTAGGTGCCGGCAGCTTTTGCATCATTGACCAGGGTTTTCACCAGCTGGCCTTT
>Ga0172382_10001778_pt1 | contig 37595 bp, 35 predicted proteins | sample Leawel138RmetaG_FD_122245 | JGI IMG/M metagenome (GOLD analysis project Ga0172382, IMG submission 122245) | Leachate microbial communities from a municipal landfill in Southern Ontario, Canada - Leachate well 138R metaG | ecosystem: Engineered > Solid waste > Landfill > Unclassified | place... | reverse complement strand
TGTATGAACCAGTGTTCGGGTTCGATATTGTAGTGGGTACGGGTCATGCACAGCCCGGCGGCACCCTCGAGGGCAGCCCGGCAGTGAGTATTCAGCTTTCCAATAAGCGACTTGAGATCGAGATTGAGCATTTGGCATTCCTTGCGACTAGATGACGTCCCGTGATGACACGGCTATCTCCAACATGCCGGGGCCGGTGCGGCGCTGGCCAGGACTGCAAGCCAGTCGGGTGTTCCACCCCAATATGAGTGGCTTCCTCCGATCGAGTACCGGCGTGTTGGGAAAATCCTGTTCGCGCACGCGGAGTCGGAACTCATAGTCGTGATCCAGGCCCACGTAGAACCTTGTCAATTCGTGGAGGGCCTGCAATGCCGACGTGCCTGGCGCGAAATCGCTTAAACGTTGTTCATCGAGCGGGCCGAGTATCACGCGAATCTTCCCCTGTGCAAACCAGCCGTTGCGTCCCAACAAGGCCGAGCGACCCAGGCAGGCATTGCGGCCTTTGGGATTCAGCGGGCTACGCAATCGGGTACGCACATCATCGACCAATGGCTGCCATTGGCCGATGAACTGCTCGATTGCAACCGGCACCTTGAAATGCGAGCGTAGGACCCGCTGGAGGCCAACCGCTGACCGTACGCTTTGGGTAAACAAGCCACCGTAGTAGATGAGCGACGCGTCACGGGTATGCAGTCTACCCGTCAGACCACCCGTGCCCAGCCCGATGAGGGACAATAATGCTTGCGCATGTGCATCACGCCAGGAGGCATCGTGATCATGCAAGCGAGCACGTTCATGCTGGAGCGGTAATCGATATTTGCAGCCGGCTTGAAAAAAGAGGGAAATGGACCTGTGCGCGAAGAGGTCAAAAAAGCGGGCCATGGCCTCGTCCCGCTGCTTGGAACGCTTGAGTAGAAGCTCGGTGTAGTGGTAGGGCAATACACCCATAGCGCCCGTGAGACTCATGACATTCACAAGCATGTGCCATTGCCATGCCTTGTGGTCCGAGGCTTTCTGGCGCTTGATGTGTACTACTTCCGCAGCCGGGAATGCGAGTGAGCTATTGCCCGACAGGCGAATACATTCTGTTGCGGGTGGGGAAAAACGAGCGACGGGATTTTTGCCGGCACTTGAAGTACCGGTGTCGCGTTGGAGCACGGCCGCGCGTTCCAGCAGGCGCATGGCTTGCTGGAACTGATAGGCGTACGGCGCATCGACCAGCCTCTGTACTACAGAAGGACTTTTTCGCCGGACCGGGGTGGGCATACTTTCAAATATCCTTCGCTGTTCGTGCGCTTTACCCTAAGGCGGGTGAATGAATTCAGGGAGCAGTACAAGGCAAAAAAATGCTCCAGAACGGAAGCAAACAGGTAAACGCTATTGCCGCTTAGTTGGGAATCATCGATGTCCACCGTGATTTCCGTGCCCCGGCACATTGCGGTACGCCCGCCGATGGTCAGGGGAGCCGTGATTGGGCGGGTCGTTACGCGGCTAAGGGACTCGATCTGTGCCCGGTTTGCGGCCGTTTCCTTGAAGTCGTACAAACGGAGGATTTCTTTCAACGCATTGGTGGCGTCACCACCACGGCCGGTGAGGGACAGGTGATTGAGATTGAGGTGCGAAAGCAGGCGCCACCGGGCACCATTGCCCATCGCGGGACGCACCGCCGGTGTTGGTTGGGTAACACAGCGTATCCGTGTACACGGAGGCGCCTGATCCACACACAACAATTTCGGGTGGTGCGCGGAAAACGGCAGCTTGGCCGGCTGATCGCGATTGCTACAGAGTGCACGGATATTGAGCGTGCGATCATCCGGGTTATTCGGGTTCAGGTGCAGATCCACAAGGCTAAGAAAGACGTCAGAACCATCGTCACGTGGGTAAGTCCCTGATTTGGCGGGCCGGCGACGAGCAAACCAGTAGGCGCGGTGCGCGTTGTCCTGTTCGGCGTGATCGAGTCCGTACAGTGGGGGATAGGTTTCCTTCTCGCCGGTCGAACTCGACGCAACCACTTCCTGAATGGCATACACCTCATACCCCGTCGGACGGCGCAGGTCCGGGAGGACATGGTATTCCGTCTCGGTATGCTGCACCTTGATGGGATCGATGCGATGGGGAAACAGGTTTACGACCGGTGTACACCCCATCTGAAACATCTCCGTGGAAACGTTTCGTTCCAGTTCCATGTCGGAGCGATTGAAATAGATATAGAGCTCAAGCGTGTCGCTCACGTGCGGCGGCAGCACTTCAGGAGGTATATCGATATCGATGAACATGAACTTCTCAGGGAATATGAAATATTCCGTGAGCAGGCGGTAGCCAATGAACGAGGCGTCGGGATACGGTAGCAAGCCTTCGTTTTCTGAGAAGCCGACCGGTTTTATGGTGTCGGGCGGCAGCAGCATCGCGTGTGTATCCGCCTCCCCGGACGCGATGAACACCGCGGAGCATTCCTTGAGCAACATCTCATAGAGCGGATTGATATGCTGAGGTTGGCCCTTGAGATACAGGCGGATCTTGTTCGGTCGAACGGCCGCGAACGAATTCTGCTCCTTGAAGGTGGTGAATGAAAGTCGCAAAACGCCGGCCGCATTCTTGAGTCGTTGGGAACCGGGCGTGTTGAAGGGGCGGCTGAGCAATGCGGCATGCGAAAGAGTGAAGGGGTGGAGTGTGGTTTCATAGGCGGTGGCGAACCGGCAGGTTTCCCCTTGGAACGGCTCCGTGTCGAGCAGGGTATTGCGTTGCAGGGTGTAGGTGCCGTCCAGCTTTTCGCTGTCTGCCTGAAACTGCACGATGCTCATCGATGGGATGGGGCGCTGGTAGTGAGGAAAGAGAACTTCGAGCAAGGCGTCGCTTAGTTCAGGAAAGTCATCATCCAGTTTGTGTTGGATCCGGGCATTCAGGTAAGCAAAGCTCTCGATGAGTCGCGAGACATGCGGGTCTTCGATGGTGTCGGTACCGATCCCGAGGTGCCCCGCAATTTTGGGATGCTCATGTGCAAACTCCGCACCCATCTGGCGAATGAACGCGAGTTCCTTTTCGTAATAGGGGAGCAGTTCGTCAGTCATTGGCATCTCGCACCCGCACCGAGCGGGTTACCGGTTCGAGGGTGGAGTCGAACACCACCAATTGGGGTTTAGGATCGGCGTACATCACGGCCTCGATGCGGAAGTGTACGGTGCTGTTGCTGCCGTTCATGTTTTCGACCGGGCTCACTTTAACCGACTTGAAACGCGGCTCGAAATCCATGAGTAGCTGTTCGAGTTGCCCGATGAATTCCCGGAGCCGCGCCTTGTCGAAAATGTTGATCGTGGCAAGATCCGGAAGCCCATAGTTCATCAGGGAATTGTTGAGCTGTGGAAAATCGTCTCCGGGCGCAAGCATGCGTGCACGCGTGTTGAGGAGATTCTCCAGATCGCGGCGTTCACTTTCCCGCAGTTCAGCCAAGTACTGGTAATCATGGTGACCGGTTACGCCAGAGACACCAGGAGTGTGATCGATGAGGCGGTCGAGCACGGACGGTTTAAGCTGTTTCGTTTTATCGATGTACGCCATGGGGTGAGTCGTCAGGCCGTCTGAACCAGTTCCGTGGCAAGCTCGATTTCGGATACCATGTGGTCGAGTTGGTAATGGGGGCGCAGGTGGACGGTGCAGTGAAAGCTGCCCGGCTTTTCGGGATGTTCTTTTACGTGCACAGCGGCTTCGCGTAGTGGATAACGAGCCTGCTCCTTCCAGTCAAGATCCTCGCGGCCTGTCGTGTATCTGAAAAGCCATTCGCGGAGATGATTTTCACATTCGCCGGCAGTGGCGAAAGAACCGATACGGTCGCGGATGATCACCTTGATGTAGTGAGCGACACGCGATGCGCACAGCACGTGCTGAAGCATGGCTGAAAGGCGAGCGTTGTCGTCTCTGTCCGTGGTGTAGTCGCGAGATGGGCGATGAGCCGACTGGTTACTGTAAAAGGCTGCGAAAGGTGTGTCGTAACACTGACATAGGGGGATGAATCCCAGATCACTCAATTCGCGCTCCTTGGTATCGGTGATGACGACATCCGTGAGGGGTTTATGTGCGATCTGCGCGGTATCCGTATCGAAAGTGTCGCAGGGAAGATTGGCTAGCAGCCCACCACCGAGATGATTGCGGGCGACCCCACGGATATGACCGAACCAGGCGGCAGTGGCAAATTCACGGATCAATATGGCAGCGAAGGCATAGACAGCGTGTCCCCAGCAATAGCTATCCCTGCCGCCCGTCATGCAATGTTCGTGGAAAAACACCCCTTTGTAGCTCCCGGGCGTCTTTCGATAGGGCAGGCGCATCAGGATGCGCGGTAAGGTGATGCCGACGAAACGTGCGTCCGGTTTGCTGCGGAAAGTGTTCCACCGGAGGTATTCCTGCTGCGAGAAGATCAAAGAGAGATCGAGAGGCTGGGCCAGGGTGGAAAATTCTTCGATGCCGAACAGCTCAGGTGAGGCCGAAACGATAAAAGGCGCGAACGCCGCGGCAGCAATCTGCGCCATGCCTTCCAGCGCCGCGATGTCATCGGTCGAGTGCTTCCTGGACGAGCGGTGGCTGACTTCATAGTCGCCGATGAGGACGCCATAAGGCTCACCACCGGGTGTCCCGTATTCTTCACTGTAGACCTTGTGAAACAGTTGGCTCTGGTCAAATTCGAGAGCTCTGCCGATATCCCGCGCAACTTCAGACCAGTGTATGTCAAGCATCTTTAGCTTGATACTTCTCGCTCCTTCCGCTTGAACGACCAGGTACCACAACCCTCGCCAAGAGGCTTCCAGTGCCTGAAACCGTCGGTGATGAATGATGGCGTTGAGCTGTGCATTGATGCGGTGGTCTATGTCCGCGATAGTGCGTTGTATGGTGTTGCTGAGATCATCGGACGAAGCGAGCAGGGCGCGTAACGTGGACGCCGGCAGCCAGTCGGGGAGGGCGCATAGTCCATCCAGTTGTGTGGCGGATTCATGCATGGAGCTGGCATGTGGGGGCGTTACACCAAGGTCCACCATGTCCACTTCCTTGGACGCTTCCATTGCTTCGTTTCCGATGTTTACAGGAGGGCCGCATGCAGGTATTTTCGCCTGCCGGCCCCGGAAAGGAGGAAAAACAAAAACCGTACCCGGAGGATACGGTTTTTGTACCGGAACAGCTTGCTCAGCCAGACTTGGGGATGCTTGCGACCAGCCGCATGGAGGCGCTCAGTTCTTCCATCTGCAACCAGGGGCGCATCCAGGCAACGGCACTGAACACACCCGGCTGCCCAGGGACTTCCTTGACTTGAATGCTGGCCTCGGCCAGTGGATACCTGGCCTTCATTTCGGCACTGGCACCCGGGCTTGCGTTGACGTAGCTGGAAATCCAGCGATTGAGCCATTCTTCGGCGTCGCTCGCCTCCATGAATGAACCGATCTTGTCGCGAGCCATCACCTTGAGGTAATGCGCGATTCGCGAAGTGGCCATGATGTAGGGTAGGCGTGCGGAGATGGCCGCATTGGCGGTGGCCGCCGGATCGTCGAACTTCTTGGGCTTCTGGGTGGTTTGGGCACCGAAGAAGACCGCGTAGTCGGTGTTCTTGTAATGACACAGCGGCAAGAAGCCGAGCTTGCTCAATTCCGCTTCACGTCGGTCTGTGATCCCGATTTCAGTCGGGCACTTCTGGTCGGTGTCACCATCGTCGCTCACGAAGACGTGACTGGGAAGGCCTTCAACCTTGCCGCCGCCTTCGGCGCCACGAATGCTCGTACACCATCCGTATTCCGCATAGGAACGTGTCAGCGTGGCACCCATGGCATAGGCTGCATTCATCCAACAGTAGTCATCATGGTGGTTTTCCAACTGCCTACCTTTTTCGTCGAGGGCGGTTTCCTCGAAATTGAAGGCCTCGACGGGTTTGGTCGCTTGTCCGTACGGTAGACGCGCCAAGACACGTGGCATGGCGAGCGTAACGAAGCGCGAGTCTTCACTGTCGCGGAAACTCCTCCACTTCAGGTACTCGGCAGAATCGAAAATCTTCTCGAGATCACGGGGTTTGGACAGTTCGGTGAAGCTGTCGAAGCCGAACATCTTGGGGTCGGCAGCCGCAATGAATGGGCAAAAACCCGCGGCAGCCACGTTGGACATGCTGGTAAGCATGTCGATGTCGGCCGGATGGTTGGAGAACTCGAAATCGCCAATCAGAACGGAATACGGCTCGCCACCCGCAGTGCCAAATTCGCTCTCGTAGATCTTCTTGAAAATCTGGCTTTGATCAAACTCGACGGCCTTCTCGAGGTCTTTGCCGAGTTCTTTCTTGCTGATGTTCATCATGCGCAGTTTCAGGGCTGCGCTGGTCTCCGAGTGCATCACCAGGTAGTGCAACCCGCGCCATGAACCTTCCAGCTTCTGAAACTGTTCGGTGTGCATGATCGCGGAGAGTTGCCGCGAAATGGCGTTATCGATAGCGGCAATGGCGTTATTGATGGTGACAGTCAAATTGCTGTCCCACTTGATGGTGCCGGCCGTGGCTTCGCGGGTCAGTGTCTTGAGCAGTTCTTCTGTCTCATTCCTGCTGGTCTGCTTGGTAGCGCTGATAGCCTGCTCAAGGAAGCTCACATTCTCGAGCGTCGCCGTTGATTGGTCCTGAGTCTGTTGGGCGGCCGTGCTCATGACTTGTCATCCTCCTCGCCGGATTGCGCGCCAAGCTCACGTTGCAAAGCTGCAAGTGAATCGGTGCTGCTCAATACCTCTTCCAGAAGAGTCTCCAGCTTGTCGGAACGGTCGGCCTTGGTGAGAAGGTCGCGCAACTTGTTGCGAGTGTCCATCAGCTTGCGTAGCGGCTCGACGCTCTCGACGATCTTGTGCGGTTCGAAATCTTCCATGCTCCTGAACTGCAGATCGACGGGCATTTCGGTGCCATCGGCATCGAGGGTGTTTTCCACCTTCAGGTGCAGGGCCGGAGCGATGTTGTTCATTACCTCATTGAAGTTGTCACGGTCGATCTGCGAGAACTTGCGATCCTTGAGCGGCTTCTTGTTATCGACGTTATCGCCGGAATAGTCGCCCATGATGCCCATCACGAAAGGAATCTCCTTTTCCTGGATGGTGCCGTTCGTCTCGACGTCGTAAGTGATGTGTACGCGAGGTTTGCGTACCCGCTTCAGTTTGTCGTGAATACTCTCAGACATGGCAAGTCCTCTTTGGCAGCCGGATTAATCGTCGTTGATTGTCACGCCGGTGAGTTGGCTGAAATGCTCTCTTGCGGATGGATCGGGAATGAGTTCACCGATGAGGTGTTCCAAAGGCATCGAGCCCCACTTCACTGCCCGACGCAATATGTATGAAATCGGCGAATGGGGTTCCGTTTCGAGAAAATAGTTGGATATTTCAGCGAGCCGACGAAACGCTTCTTCGCGTGTCTTGATTCCATCGACGTTTCGCTGAGCGACGTGGGTCAGCTCGACGATGGACTCCGTCGTATCGGTCTCCTGGCTTGGCTCGGAAGCCAGGGGCAGCTTGTCCTTGGCAAGGTGATTGATCGCGCCAAGGCACTCTTCAAGGATATTGATGATGTTGCGACAGGGGGGAGCACCACTGCTGCCGCAGTTGTTCGTGAGGATAGCGTCGATTGCCTTGTAATCGGCTATGGCCTCCGCGATATCGTCGCGGATATCAATATAGAACTGCGGGTGGGAGTTGGAGACGGCACGCTCAATGTCATCTTTGCCGAATTCCAGTTTCGCAGCGCGCTCCGCGCGGGCCTCGGCGTCGACCAGCCTTTCGATTTCCAGTACCTGCTGATACTGCCAGTAGCTGAAGGGGCCGGGATCGTTGCCGTCCGTGATGGGAATGTTGCGGATCGGTGCGATCAGTACGCCTTCGGTGCCTTCGCCGTTGAGACCGGCCAATGGCGCCACGCGGGTTGCGAGGCCGTCTTCGTCAGGCAGAGGATAAAGCTCTTCCCAGTATCGTTCCACGAGCCCACGAATCAGCTTGAAGCCATCGCGCAGCCCCTGGAAGCCGTATCGCCGTACCAGGGCCTCGGTCAGCCAGCTGGCCAGTTCGAGGTCCTTTGCCTGGTGTTCGAGCACGGAGGGCGCGACTTCGGCAACCACGCGCCAGTGCGTGTGGGCTTCGCCGTCATCGCGATCGAACATATATTGTCGTTCGGCGGCACGCGCGGCTTTGCGAGCTTCTTTTACGGAGTAGTAGGGTGAACTTGGCGAGTGATCGCCTCGCGGATCGCTTCCGGCGGGATTCTCGCCCGAGATGGGCTTCAGCAAGTCATCGATCGGGAGGACGGGCCTGGATGCCATCTGATTGAAATTCCGTATCCTTGTCGTGCACTGACTCAGCGCGGCCTATGGCGCATGGGTCTCCCTGCAATAGGCGCTATTTATAAGGGATTGAAATTTGCTTGTAAAGTCGCCGACAGAGCGGTGCGGAAGTCGAACCGGCCGCCACCGGTCCCGGGTTTCAATTGATCTCGATGCTGCTGCAGGGAGACATGGAGGCTGGGTTGTACGGAATTTGCGTACAGCCTGGCACCTGCGAAGGGGGCACTGTGGTCCACAAGATTTTTCTTCCGGTGCTTGGAACCGACAGCATAGATGGGTAATATGCCGCTCTAGCTTGGTGCGGTGGTGAGTGATTGCGGGTAGTCACCGCGCCGCCACAAGATCCCTGACCGAAGCCATAGCGCGGCAGTTGGAATATTCAGGGAGTCTCAAAGGGAAGCGTCTCATCAGGAAGATGATCTATGTCGTTGTTGCTCACCATCATCACAGCACCCGCTTCCGTTTTCGTCAGTGAATCCAGCAAAACGTTCGGCGCCGAGGGTGGGACGATTGGACGTGGCACGGACAATACGTGGGCGCTGGAAGACCCCGATCGCTTCCTTTCCTCACTTCACTGCAGGATCAGCAGTGAAGATGGCAAGTATTTCCTCGTCGACCTAAGCACGAACGGCACCTTTCTGAACGGGGCACCAAGCCCGATGGGCAAGGGCTGCAAGTTGCCCTTGCACGATGGTGACACCTTTTCAGTGGGTGACTACCAGTTCTCCGTAAGTCTTTGGAACCCCGCTCAGTCGCCTTTCCTGCCGGGCGAAACCGACTCGCGAGCGCACGGGAGCCGCGAAACCCGCGAAACCCTTGACGTGGATACGCACGATCCGCTGCGGTCCGATGTGGCTGACAATCACCGTTATGCCGCCCCACTGCCGGACAGCTTGTCTCCTTCATCACCTGTAGGTATAGGTGTATTGACCGGTGAAACAGACCCTTTGGCGGCTCTCGATAGCGCGCGAGGAGGGCTATCAGCCGAGTCATTGTTCTTCTCGAACCCGCTGGACGTTCCCTGCTATTCGGATCAGGCACAAGCACCCAATCAACAAGTAACCTGGCCCTCCGCCATACCGGAACCGGAGTCGGCAGGCGTGATCCCCAGTGACTGGGACGCGGAAATGTTTCCGTCCCACGACCCATCACAGACTGTTCCTGCTATCGAGGCCCCTCTCCCCGCATCCATGATGATGCCGGATGCACGAGAGCAGTCGCAGCGGTGGAGCCTTGAAGAAGACTTGATGGGTGAGCCGCATCATGCGCAGGAAAATCCGGCACGAAGCGGGGGGCGTCAAAAGGGGGCGTCGGATGACCAGCAGGCCGCCTGGGCGGCGGCCAACGCCAGGGTGGAAGCGGAACTGAAGCTATTGAAACAACAGCTCCGGGCGCCAAGTCCCAACGTCGCAGCGAATACGACGGTCGATGCTTCCCTGTCGGAAGCCATGGGTTTGCGGGGGCAACCGCTCTGGGGAGAGGGCCCGGCTGGCTTGACCGAGGTCGCTGGCCAAGTCATTCGCGAGGCAGTGAAAGGGCTCATGCAGGTGCTCGGCTCCCGCAACTCCATCAAGAACGAGTTCCGGATGAGCGTGACCACGATCCAACCAGTGGAGAACAATCCACTGAAATTTTCCGCCAATGTGGATGACGCGTTGGAAAACATGTTCCTGAAAAGAGGCGACGCCTATCTGGGGCCTGTCGAGTCGGTACGTGAGGGATTCGAGAGTGTCGCCGAGCACCAGATCGCAATCATCGCCGGAATCCGTGCCGCGTTCAAAAGCGTCATCGAGCGTTTCGAGCCGTCGGGGCTGGAGGCGCGGTTTCAGAAACAGCGCAAAGGCATGCTAATTCCAGGGAACCAGAAAGCCAGGAATTGGGACATGTACACCGATTACTACAGTGAGTTGATGGGCGATCTGGACCGATCGTTCCAGTACTTGTTCGGCGACGAATTCGTCCAAGCCTATGAAGATCAGTTGCGAAAACTGGCACTGGCGAAGAAAGCAACGTCAAAATCCAACGACAGGTGAAGCGGGTTGTCATGAAGTTACGATTGATTGTCAATGGTTTGCTGGTGGTATTGGCAACAACGAGTATCACGTCGTGCACATCCTTGAACGGGGCCGTGGGTACGTATTTCAACATGGACACCGACCTGCGGGTCGAGTTTGCGGTCGCGTCGGATATCAACCCGGACGAGGCCGGCAAGGCATCGCCGCTATTCGTTCGCATGTACGAGCTGAAGACACCGAAGTTGATGACTGAGGCGGACTTCATTCGTATCTATGAGAACGACAAGGATGCGCTGGGTGCTGACCTGGTTGCGGTTCACCGGTTACGTCTGTTCAAGCCAGGCGAAGGTAGAACAGAACATTATGTCCTCGACAAGGAGACCCGCTATGTGGCCTTTTTCGCCGAATTTGTGCGCTTCAGGGATGCGGAGTACAAGGCGATCGTCCCGGTCGTGGCAAATAACGTGATACGTACATCAGCAAAGGCGCACGTCACAGGGAACACCATCGCGATAGAGCAACAGTAAGCCGAAGGATTCAGCCACATAGCGGTGAACAGCGCGAGGCGTTGGACCGACTTGGTGCGACGCAAGCACAGAACTCAGGATTGGCGCACGGATGTCGTTGAACAGCAAGGTAGTTTGGTCAGAGGGTATGTTTCTGAACCCGCAGCACTTTCAGCAGCAGGAGCGCTATTTGGAGCGTTTGATTGAAGGGAAGTGCACGGCGTACGGAGCATATGGCTGGGGGCTGCAGGAGTTGGAAGTCGATCAGCAGTTGCTTGGTCTCGGTAAGGTATCGATCGTGCGCGCAAGAGGGGTGTTCCCCGATGGTACCCCCTTCAGTATCCCTGAGGTGGATGAGCCCCCGGCGGTGTTCGATGTCCCTGAAAATTTGCACAACGCCGTTCTTCATTTGTGCGTGCCCGTCAGACGTCCCGGTGCCCTGGAGGTAATGAGTGACATGGACGCGCCGGGCATGGCGCGGTTTCAGAGCGTCGAGCAGGCGACCAGAGATGTGACCAATGAATCGGGGGAAAGTGTCACCATAACCGTGGGGAAGCTGCGCCTCAGGCTGCTGCTGGACAGTGACGATCTGGGTGGCTATGCGTCGATCGGGATCATGCGGATCGCCGAATGCAGGCAAGATCGGAACATCTCGCTGGACGACGGATACATTCCCACATGCCTTGACTGCGGCACATCACCGCGACTTTCCGGATACTTGTCGGAATTGAAGGGGCTGTTGCATCACCGTGGTGAGGCGATCGCGGCCCGCCTCGGAGATACGAACCGTGGCGGCACGGCGGAAATAGCAGACTACATGTTGCTTCAGCTAATCAACCGACTCGAACCTGTAGCCAACCACATGTCGAATATCCGGGGACTCCATCCCATCGACCTGTACGCGGAATCACTCCAGATGGTTGGCGAGCTGTCCACGTTCGTTGCAAAAAATCGCCGCACACCTCAATTCCCGGCGTACCTGCACGACAATCTGCAGGCCACTTTCTCTCCGGTCATCGCCGAGCTACGGAAGTGCCTGAGCATGGTTTACGAGCAGACGGCTGTCTCGATGAAACTGGTCGAGAAAAAGTACGGGATAAGGGTGGCCGAGATCGTAGACCGATCGCTGATAGACAGCGGCATGTTCGTGCTCGCAGCACGGGCCGACGTCGCTGAAGAGCGATTGCGCGTCCACTTGCCGGCTCAGCTCAAGATCGGACCGGTGGAGCGCATCAGGCAGTTGGTCAATGCTGCCATGCCGGGAGTCGGCATAAGGCCGCTACCCGTGGCCCCCAGGCAAATCCCTTACCGCGCCGGTTTCACCTATTTTCAGTTGGACCCCCGTAGCCCTTTTTGGACCGAATTGAAACATTCGGGCGGTTTTGCCTTGCATGTGGGCGGTGATTTCCCGGGACTTGAAATGGAGTTCTGGGCGATTCGGCAAAAATAGTGACCCATGGCTGCACTGCATGGTTGGCGATACGGTGTCGCCGAGCCGCACCGCACGGTGCAGGCATGCGGGTCGTGACGATACGTCACGATCGAGCAGTGACGGCGGTCCACGGGAGTGAGCTTAACAGGCCTTTTGTCTTCGGAGACATGGATGCCAATGGATAACTCCGACGAGACGGTGTTCAGATCACCCACTATCGGTGGTGACCGCACCATCATTCGTCCGACGCCCGGTGGGCATGGGTCCGGAGGACGCGTGTCGACCGCTACCCAATCGGTCAGCCGGAGCAACCGCCAGGACTTTTCCCGGGCCGCTGTTGCGGAACCTGGTGCGTCCATGGCTACGATCAGCGGCTTGAATCCGTTGGTAGCTGCTGCATCTACACTGATCGCGGTCTACGCAAAGACACGTCAATGCCTGACTCATTCCGATGTTGGAGCACTACACCAAGGTCTGGTACGCACGATAAGAGACTTCGATACGCGCGCGAGGGACGAAGGAATCAGACCAGAAATAGTGCTCGCTGCACGTTACGCCCTCTGCACGGCCTTGGACGAGGCGGTTCTAAACACCCCGTGGGGTTCGGAAAGCGGCTGGCCACAACGTACATTGCTGAGCGTGTTCCACAACGAGACAGCCGGCGGTGAAAAGTTTTTTTTGATACTGGAACGCGTAAAACAGCAGCCTGCAGCGAATCTGCACATGCTTGAACTCCTGTACATCCTGCTGAGCTTGGGCTTTGAAGGCAAATACAGGGTGATCCACCGGGGGAGGGAAAAGATAGAGGAGCTCCGCGATGAGCTGTTTGGCATAATTCGCCAGCAAAAAGGCGACTACGAACGAGAGCTTTCCCGCGCGCGCCAAGCCGTTGGCGAAAGGCGAAACAAACTCGAGCAGTGGGTGCCACTCTGGGTGGTCGCGAGTGTCGTAGGTGCGCTCCTGTTTCTGGGCTATTCCGGCCTCCGGATCTGGCTGTTCAACGCATCCCTCCCGGTCGTCACGCAACTCGAAACATTGGCCGACCCACGGCCAGGCGGACCCAGCGCGCCGGCCGATACATCCCTACCGATGTGATTCATCAGGATTTTCGCGTGGCTCGTCTCGCAACGATCGGAAATGAGTGCGTTAAACATCAGGACTTCATCCCGTCATGGGCGGCATGCTGTGCTTGTATGGCAAACGATTCTGGCGTAATGGCTGCAAGTGTGACGGAAACCGGGAACATGTGAATGGCGATGGATGTGCACGCCAGAGTCTGACGATGATGAAGAATGGATTGAATTGGCTTCAGGAAAGAAGATGCAATGAAGAAGAAGGTCATTGAGTTCTTCCGGAACAGAATTGTCATTGCGATCTTCGGCCTGCTTGCCCTGTGTGCGCTGATCTGGTTTGCAGGGCCTTATGTGAAGTTCGGTCAAGAGAACACGGCACCGCTCGGTGGCGTGGTAGCGCGCCTGCTTGCCATCGTAGGCGTCGTTCTGCTTTGGGGGCTGAACAATTTACGTGTCCAACTAACCCACAAGCATCAAAACGACCAACTGGTGGAAGATCTAGGAAAGAGCCAGAAAGAGATCCTGCCAGACCACGGAGCGGAGCAAACGGCTGAGGAGTTGCGCCAGTTGGGTGAGCGGTTTTCCGAGGCGCTCGCTACGTTGAAGCGGCTCAAGTTCCGCCGCGGAGGCCGACAACAGGCGTTGTATGAGTTGCCTTGGTACATCATGATCGGCCCCCCGGGTGCAGGGAAGACCACGGCGTTGCTGAACTCAAGCCTGGAGTTTCCGCTCGATTCGGCGCGGGAGAGGGCGGGTATCCAAGGGGTTGGTGGAACCCGCAACTGCGAGTGGTGGTTCACCAATGACGCCGTATTGATCGACACGGCCGGCCGATACACGACGCAGGACAGTGATCGTACCGTCGATAGCAAGGCATGGGAGGGATTCCTCAGCCTGCTGAAGAAGCACCGTCGTCGACGTCCCATCAATGGGGCTATCGTGGCAATCAGCATCCGGGACCTGTTACTGCAGTCGAGTGACGAGCGGGCGCAGCAGGCGAAGGCGGTTCGTATGCGTCTGGACGAGTTGATGCAGCAGCTCGAGATCCGGTTTCCGATCTATGTGATCCTTACCAAGGCTGACTTCCTTTCGGGATTTTCCGAATATTTCGCGGATCTTACCCGCGAGGAAAGGGAACAGGTCTGGGGGATCACTCTGCCGGACGCACCAGAACCCACGCAGGCCCCGGATTTCGGCTTTCTTCAAAATGAATACGGGGAGCTGCTCAAGCGTCTGTACTCACGACAAATCCCTCGCATGCACGCGGAAAGGGATGGTATGCGCCGTGCGGCAATTCAGGGATTCCCGCAGCAAGTGGCCACCCTCGAAACCGCCGTCATCGATTTCGTGAAACAGGCATTCGCCCAGAACCGATATCACCATCAACCCTACCTGCGGGGAGTCTACTTCACCAGCGGAACCCAGGACGGCACCCCTGTAGACAGGATCATGACCTCGGTCTCGACGATCTTCGGTATCACTCAGGAAAGTGCCCACCCCGGGCTTAACCAGGGGAAGAGCTTCTTCCTCGGTGCCCTGTTCAGGCGAATCATCCTGCCGGAATCCGAGCTGGCAGGGTCGAATCGAAGATACGAACTCACCGTTGCATGGGCCCGACGTGGCGCATATGCGGCCATGGCGTTAGCCTCCATCGCCCTTCTCATGGCGTGGGCGGGAAGCGTGTCGCGACATCATGCGTTGATGTCAGATGTGCAGACACACCTGGAGGAATTCAGGATGGCATCGCGGACTGCCGGGGCGTGGGAAAACTCACTCTCCGCTGCCCTGCCGGCACTCAATGCGCTTGCCAAAGCGAGCATCGTATACGACCAGGAACAACATCCCTGGTTGTCAGGTATGGGGCTCTACGACAGGCAGGTGAATGTCTCTGCTGACGCGGCTTACCAGGCACAATTGAGATCGTTGTTCTTGCCCCGGCTCATTGACTACCTTGAGCAAAAAGTCCGGAACAGCCAGAGCGGAGGCGAGCTTTACGAAGCAGTCCGCACCTATCTCATGTTCAACAAGGTCGAGCACATGGATAAGGTGTTGGTGGCGAACTGGTTCCATCGTGAGTGGGCCGGACAAATGCCGGAGGATGCATCACGGAAACGGGCGCTGGAAACCCACTTGGCGGCACTGCTCACGAATCATCTGGAGCCGTATCCGTTGGACGTCGACCTGCTGGCATCGGCGCGGACGATGCTTCGTCAAGTGCCGATCGAGCAGCGTATCTACGCCAGATTGGCGTCAGATCCCCGCCTGACGTACAAGATGGACATGCTCAATCAATTCGGGAAATCGGTGAGAGACGTATTCGTCGTCACGGCGGACTCAGAGGACGAGTTGAGTCTGCCGCGCATGTTCACCCGGACTGGTTACGAAGAACTGGATCTCTCGCCTGACTCGCCCTTGATCGCCGAAGCCATCAATGAAACCTGGGTCCTGATGGATAGCGGGCAGGGCGTGGAGTTTGTTCAGGTGGATCGTGATGAAATCAGCGAAAAAGTGAAGGAGTTATATTTCGCGGATTACATTGCTCATTGGGACAGGTTGTTGTCCGCGCTGGTCGTAAGAGAATTCACTTCCGTTACGCAAGCACGAGATGCGCTCTCCGTGCTGACGGACCCGGTTTATTCACCTCTGCGGAACATTTTGCGTGTGGCGGCCGACAATACGACGCTATCGAACAGGTTTCTGCGGAATATGCAGGGTGAAGCATCCCAAAAGGTACAGGGTGCCGTGGCGAAGGTTTTACCAGAGCAGATGAGTGGCACGAGAGTAGATCGTGAGTACCGAACACTGAACGCCATGGTACGTGAGAGTGGAGCGGAGCCGGCTCCTGTTGTCACGATGATGCAGAAGCTCCAGGATTTGCAGGCATTCCTTTCAGAGATCACTATAGCGCCTGAGCCAAACAAGAAAGCGTTCGAGATCGCGAAAGCAAGGTATCGGGCGGGTACCGGCAATGCCATCACATCCCTGCGCGCCTACGCGGCCGCATTACCGAAGCCAACGGACCGGTGGCTACGTTCACTGAGCGATCGGGTATGGCAGGTGGTGCTCGCATCGGGAAAGACTTACGCGGCGTCGGAATGGAAGGCGCGTGTCCACGGAAAGTATGCGAGGGCCCTGGAGGGCCGTTATCCGCTTAACCGTACATCGCGGGTTGACCTGGCGCTGTATGACTTCAACGAGTTCTTCAAGCCAAAAGGTGTACTGGACGGCTACTTCGAAGAATTCGTGGAACCCTTCGTAGATACCCGTCGCGGTTTGGCAAACCGGGTCGTAGATGGATGGTCGATGGGATTCTCTGAAACCGCTCTTGCGCAGATCGCCCGCGCACAGAAGATCAAGCGGGTATTTTTCAGGGCAAGTCCCGAATTTCCAGGAATTTCCTTCCGGCTCATGCCGGACAAGATGACGAAAAACGATGCCAGTTTTCAACTGGAGCTGGGTGGGAACAGTATTGCATACAACCACGGCCCGAAATTCTGGAACTCCCTGAACTGGTCAGGCGTAGAAGATGCCGGTCGTGTACGCATCGTTTTCCAGGATCTGAATGGGGACTTCCACTCTTCGGAATACGATGGGCCTTGGGCATGGTTCAGGTTGCAGGATCGTTCACGCTTGCAGAAGACCAAGCAGCCGAACGTTTACAAGGCAACCTACACGGTGGCAGGCGATGATGGTGAGCACCGTATCGAGTATCTGATAAAGGCCGATAGCGTAGATAACCCTTTTGGGGAACATCTGCTGGCGGCTTTCAGGTGTCCGGAGCACATTTGATGGTGATGGCACGTGGTGTAGGTGTCTATGGAAAGTGGCCCACCTACGGCGATTTCGTATCACGCAACCTGGGTGCTGATTTTGTTCGGGCCTGGGACGAATGGCTATCCCAGTTCATCCTCGCATCCAAGGCACAGTTGGGATCCGACTGGCTGGCTATTTACCTTACGAGTCCGATTTGGCGATTCGCGCTTTCAACAGGCGTCATCGACGACGATACATACGCAGGCCTCATGCTTCCGAGTGTCGACAGGGTCGGCAGATATTTTCCTTTGACCGCCGTGAAGACCTTGCCTGCCGGGACTAACCCCGTCGAGGGTTTGTTGTTCCAGTCTGACTGGTTTGAACAGGCCGAACAGGCCTTGCTGGCAGCCTTGGCCGGTGAAGTTGAAGCGGACGAGTTGGTGAGGGCCGTGAGCCGTGAAAGCAAGGAGCAACGGGGTGGTTACCGGGCCACTGAAGAGCAGGGGCAGCCGGGGGCGATGGTCTTCGATATCCCGAGTGTCGACCGCGCACACGTAGAGGCCCTGTTACCGGCGTTGGCAAGCGCTGGGTTGGGGGCACGCTCTTCGGGTTTCAGTTTGTGGATGACCAATGGCTCGGACCACGTCAGGCCGGTGATGTTGAGCTGTTCGGGATTGCCTCCAATGAGCGGCGTCGCATCGATGCTGGACGGGCAGTGGGGCCAACGGAACTGGAAGTCACCGTTTAGCCGGCAGGTGGATGCGTGAGCCAATGAGTGACAAGACGATCAGGCGACCGATGCGCTGGATATCGGCGCAAGACAGCAACGTCGGTAGCGTACGGGAGATCAATGAGGACGCCATATTGGTCCATCCGAGGATGGATCTTTGGGCTGTTGCAGATGGCATGGGCGGGCACGATGCAGGCCACGTCGCCAGTAGCATGGTGGTCAGGGCCCTCGAGCACCTCTCTCCGAAGGATTCCCTGGATGTCCTCGTCGATGCGGTAGAAGACTGCCTGTTGGAAGCGAATCAACGCATCATTGAGTTCGCCGATATCATGCTCGATGGAAGGACCGTCGGAAGCACGGTGGTCGTCCTGATGATAAAAGGTCGAGTCGGTGTTTGCGTGTGGGCGGGGGATTCTCGTTTATACCGCTGCCGTCGGGCGGAGTTCGTGCAGATTTCGCGTGACCACAGCAAAGTGGAGGAGCTCGTGGAACAGGGATGTCTCTCCAGGGCAGAAGGGGCGGTGCATCCGGATGCCAACGTGATCACCCGCGCGGTGGGCGTCACCCCCAGTCTGAGTCTTGAACTCACCGCATTCGAAGTACAGCAAGGCGACACCTTTCTCCTCTGTAGCGATGGCTTGTATAACGTGGTTCCCGCCAGCGAGATACGGGACGTGCTGCTGAACTATTCGCTCGAGACATCGGTGGAGCACCTGATGCAGAAGTGCCTGAACGGCGGCGCGACTGACAACGTGTCGCTGATCGTGGTGCAAGGCGATCAGGGGGGCGTGTCCCGGACAACCAGCCTGTCCGGAGAACAACGACCCGTATGACTGCAAGTTCCGACAAGACCAGGATTGCGGTTGTACCGGGGCTTCGCGTCACGGGTGAAAACCGCAGAGTGGAAGAAGGGGCGGGTGCGGCAAGGGTTGCCAACAAGCAGGGCGCCACCGGCGTTGCAATGAATGTCACCCGCATAGACGAACGACAACATGAGCACGCCTTCACCCACGAAGGTGATGATGCGACGCGAATTGCCATTCCGCAGGTCACCCCTGACCGGACCAGGATCAGGCAGCCTGACGGGAAAGACCGGCCGATAGAGAATCAAAGTTCACCGAGCATTGAAGCGGCTGCACTCGGTCATGAGGTGCTTAAAGGACGTTTCGTACTCGAGGAGGTACTCGGCGCAGGTGGGATGGGGGTCGTCTACAAGGCGAAAGACCTGTTGAAGGTAGAGGCGAAGGACCGAGACCCCTACGTCGCTATCAAGGTGCTGAGCGACGAATTCAAGTCTCACCCGGAAGCGTTCATCGCGCTTCAGCGTGAATCCCGCAAGTCACAGCGGATCGCCCATCCCAATATAGTGAATGTGCACGACTTTGATCGTGACGGCGATACGGTGTTCATGACCATGGAATACATGGAAGGAACACCGTTGGACAAGCTCATCAATCAGTACAAGGCGACTGGACTCCCGACAGATGATGCTTGGGCGATCATCGAAGGCATGGCACTGGCCTTATCGCATGCACACGGAGAGAACATCGTTCACTCGGACTTCAAGCCGGGAAATGTATTCATTACCAACAAGGGGGTGGCAAAAGTCTTCGATTTCGGGATCTCCAGGGCCGTCGCCGTTGCGGAGCATGCGCGAGAAAACCCGGAAGACAAAACCTTGTTCGATGCCGGTACCCTGGGTGCGCTGACACCAGCCTATGCAAGTCCGGAAATGCTTCAGGGCAAGGAACCGGATGTGCGGGACGATATCTTCGCTTTGGGCTGTGTCGCTTATGAGACGCTCACCGGCGTCCATCCGTACGGCCGGGTTCCCGCGGATGAGGCGGCACAACAGGGACTTAAACCGCGGCGGATTGCCGGCATAAAGAAGCACCAATGGAATGCCATCGCGAGAGCGCTAGCGCTGCGCCGTGAAGACAGATGCGCATCGGTGGAGGAATTCCTTCGCGCACTCTCACCGGCGAAGCATCAGAGGCTGCGAAATGGAATCATCATTGTGCTCGCCATGGGGCTCATTGCCAGCATTTACGTGATGTTTTTCCGCGCTCAACCACTGGATCCCATGAAGGAATTCAATCTCCGAAACGAGTTGGAGTGGAAAGTCAGGGTGGATTTCTACAAGGACCATCTGACTACCCTGCTGCAATCACCCACGTTCGACGAAAGCTGGCAGGCGGCAGTGTGGAAGGATATCTCGGACCTGTCGAAGCTCACGCGCAATCAAGATCCATGGGTTGCCGAGCACCGGGTGCGTGTATACAGGATGTATCTGGAGGAAATCGATGCGGCGATCACAGGATGGAAGCTGAAACATGCGAAAGAGCTTCTCGAGGGTGCGCGACGCTATACCGACGACCCGTCTGAAATCGAACGACGATTTGCGGCTTTGACAAAAGCCTTTGCGGAATTCGAGGCAAGAAAGGCCGAAGCGAAGGAGGAGAAACCAGCTGCGAGGGTGAGCGTCGCTGGCTCCAAAGCAGAGGTGACAGAGAGCAGGAAAGCAGCAGATCGCTTCAAAATGGCCTTGGCGAACGCAAACTCGCAGCTGAAATGCGAAACCCGGCTGAACATGCCTGAACTCGAATCGGCCATCAAAAAGCTGCGACAGCTCGACCAGGCCAGATACAAGGAATTGGAGCCCAGTATCGTGGCCGCCCTGGCGGACTGTATTACGGGAATCGGGAAAGAGTCCCCCAAACGAGCGATTGAAGCGAAAAATCACGCTTTACGCATCTTTAGCGGTAATGCGTTTCTGGCGGATATCCAGATCAAGCCACAAGAGGTTTGTGACCTGTCACTGGCCGGATTGGGGGCAAGGGGGCATCGGGCGATCTGCAAGGATCCCCTGCCTGGGGATATCACGGGCCCCGACTTGGTGGTCGTTCCTGGCAAAGGGAATATGCCGCCCTTCGCCATCGGGAAGTACGAAGTGACCTTTCATGAACTCAACCTGTTCTGCCAAGGAACCAAGGAATGTGCGCCGTTAGAGCAACGTGAACAAGCGCTTCCCGCAGTGGGGATCTCCCTGGAACTGGCGCAGAAATACCTCAAGTGGTTGAGTGCAGGCGCGGGTCAACGGTATCGATTGCCAACCCGCAGCGAATGGGTTCACGCCGCATCGACCTATCGAAAGGTGCTGGACCCGAATCGCAATTGCAAACTGTCGACACGCGGGATAGAAAAAGGCGACGGCCCGGTGCGGTTTGATCTCGGCGCACTGAATGCGTGGGGCCTGGTCAATCACGTCGGCAATGTCCAGGAGTGGGTATATGACAAGGGTCGGAGACTGGTTGCGGTCGGCGGCTCGTTCAGTGACCGTATGGATACCTGCGACGTTGGTACAGTGCGTGCGCACGATGGTAGTCCGGATACCCGTACCGGATTCCGGGTCCTCAGGGAGATCAGGACGACGCATGAGTGACGAACGGTATGCGCAAGCGCTACGAACGCTGTGTGGCGAGTATTACAAACAGCACGTGAGTTTCGCGGAATATCGCGAGCACAGAAAAATACTGCTCGATGCCATGGACATGGAATTCAATGATGTTTCACCAATGGAATCCACTGGAGACAAGCAATCCGGCGGCTACTTCAAATGTACGCTGGGACTCATGGGTTTGAAGGCCTGGATTGCCGACAAGATGCGAGGAAACGGTGTGTGACGTCCCCGATGCACGTTGGGAGCAGCATTGCCGTATTCATGGAACACGTAATGTAGTTGGGCTAACGGTGTACGTCTCTCGAGGGAAAATATGGAAATAGTGAAATTTTTCCAAACAGGCGGGGTTTTCATGTACCCGATTTTGCTGGTGTTTGCGGTGGGCCTGGCAATTGCCATAGAACGCTTGCTGTACATCACCAAGACGCAGGGGAATACAAGCAGGGTATGGAAACAACTGGTGCCGATGCTGATGGCTCAGGATTTCACACGAGCAACGAAACTGACCGAAAGTGTCAATACGCCACTTGCCACCATGCTGAGCTATGGGTTTGCGCGCCGGAATGCAAACGCCAGTCGTGAAGGCATCGAGGCAGCGATGGAAGAAGGGATGATGGAGGTGATGCCAGAGCTTGAGCAGCGCACGCATTATCTCGCAACCTTCGCCAATATCGCCACCTTACTGGGGCTGCTGGGCACCATCATCGGTCTCATCCAGGCATTTACTGCAGTGGCCGGCGCCGATCCGGCAGACAAGGCAGAACTTCTTTCTGCGAGTATTTCGGTCGCCATGAATACCACTGCATTTGGACTGGTGGCCGCAATTCCGTTGATCCTGATCCATTCCTATTTGGCATCCAAGACCGCACGCCTGGTAGACAGTCTGGAAATGGCAGCAGTCAAGTGCCTGAATCTCGTGGCGAATAACTGAGCAGGGAAGTGGCCGACGCGTGAAACGGATGAAACGGAATATGATGCAGGAGGCTGTGGAGCTGAATATCACAGCGTTTCTGAATCTCATGGTTATCCTGGTTCCATTTCTGCTCATTACCGCCGTGTTTTCAAGGCTTACCGTACTCGAGTTGAACCTGCCATCGAAGGATGCAAAGGTGGAGGAGTTGGAGAAAATTGATCTCCAGCTGGAATTGACCTTGAGATCGAGCGGGTTCGATATCCGTGATACGAACTTGGGGAGCATCAGGTTTTTCGCGCGCAATGAGCAGGAGACGGATTGGAAGGCATTCTCCGATGTCCTGCTGGAAATCAAATCGCGTTTTCCCGATGAGGACAGCATCACGCTGCTGTTGGAGGAGACCATAGACTACAAGACCCTGATTCAGGTTATGGACAGGGTCCGGTCTGCTCAGGTTACCAATGTCACATCAGTGGAAACGGTCGAGCTGTTTCCGAACGTTTCCATCGGGGATGCGCCGCCCCTGGATGGGACATCGGAGGTAATCAACACGGAGACGCGCCCACTATGAAGATGTCACGGCGCGCCAAACGCATGGAAAGACACCATGCAAGGCACAAACAGCCTGGGCTGAACATGGTGTCACTCATGGATATCTTCACGATTCTGGTCTTCTTCCTGTTGGTGAGTTCCTCGACGGTTCACCAGCTACCGAGCAGGAAAGACATTCGATTGCCGACGTCAGTTGCGCAGCGAGTGCCACAGGAGACACTGGTCATCACCGTTGCCCCGGGTCAGATACTGATCGATGGCCGAAAAGTCGTGGAAATATCCGAGGTGCTGGCGGACGATTCAACCCTTATTCCTGCGCTTGAACAGGAATTGCACTTCCAGGCGACGAAATCCAGGATCGCGTCCTTCACCGATGCAAGCGAGCAAGGCAGAGCGGTCACCATCATGGGCGACGAAGACATTTCCTATGCGTTGCTAAGAAAGATTCTTAACACCTGCCGTGAAGCCAATTACACACGGGTCGCCTTTGCGGCCCTGCAAGCGTCGAGGGTGGGAAGGGACGCATCGTGACGCTCGTGCGATACGAACAACTGGCACTCAACTGGTCCCCGGAGAGGGGAAGTGACCGGCATTTCAAGCGGATTGCAGTGATTGCCGTCGGTGTGTCGGTATTGCTTGGCGCGTTGTTGTCCAGTATCGAGCTTCCGAAAGAGCGAAGGGAAGCGCACAGGGTCGTCCCCGAACGCATCGCGAATTTCATCATGGAGCGAGACAGGCCTAAGCCTAAGCCTGAGCCGCAGCCGAAGCGGGAAGTGCCGAAGCCCGCACCCAAGCCGGTGGAGAGGCCGCTGGAAGCGCGGACCAGCGAGAAATCCGCTGAACTCAAGAAACCACTGACCAAGGCTCAGAAGAAGGCCCGGGACAAGGCGGCGGAGAGTGGGTTGCTCGCCCTGAGTGGTGAACTCGCCAGCTTGATGGACACATCTCGCGTGAGTCGCGAGTTGGGCGGTGCTGTCGTTTCGCGTACCGGTGCGGTGGAAGCGGCGGGTCACGATACGACTTTGTTGACAGCCGATATAGGTAAAGGAGGTGGTGGCGTAAAGGCCGGCGAGTACACCTCCGGCGTGATAAGGAGCAAGCTCACGCAGCGGGAGATCACCCAAGTCAGACAGTCGTTGGTCGCGGATACCAGCGCAGACCCGGCGCCGCGCGCGAGGGCGCCCCGTTCCGGCAACGTGCGCGTAGAGGAAGAGATCACGGTCGTTTTCGACCAGAACAAGAGTGTTTTGTACTCCATTTATAACCGGGAACGCCGCAAGAATCCCGATTTGAAGGGAAGGATCGTTCTTGAAATCACGATTGCGGCCAGCGGTAAGGTGACAGCAATAAGGGTGGTGTCGAGCGAACTGGGGGATCCGCAGCTCGAAAAGCGGCTACTGAGCCGAATCAAACTGTTCGATTTCGGGGCACAGGACGTGAAGCCGGTTACGGTCACCTATCCCATTGAATTCCTGCCCTCGTGAACCTCATGGGCCGGCCGGGAAGTCACGGCCGGACCGGGCCGAATGCACACTGCGCACGTGGCCGCTTGCTGGCACCGTGACCCAGTGGAACCTTTGTCGCGGTGCGGCATCACGCGGCGGCGGTTTTCATTCGTGCGCCGTGGCGGACCGGCCGCCGATGCCTCTCAAGCGTGCTCGGCAAGGGGGACGATCCAGATGCGTCGGAATGCCACCGGGGAGCCGTGGTCCTGGAGCAACAGGGGACCCGGGGCGAGCAGGTCCTGATCCAGGGCGTGCTGGGTCGGGGCAGGCAGGGCCATGTTGTTGTGGATGACGAGCCCGTTCTGCAGCGCAGTGATGCGCGCCGCTTCGATCCCATCAACCATCTTGCGCGGTGAGCGAAATACCACTTCGAAGGTCTGCCAGGCCGAAGGTGCTTTGGCGGCGTTCACCAAAGGGGCGGCGACCCCGTAGATGGCGCCGCAATCGGCAGGCCCCGGTTTCTTCACACCCCAGGAGTCGAGGATCTGAAGTTCGTAGCGGCCCTGCAGGTACACACCGCTATTGGCCTTGTCCTGGCCTCGGGCGCGCGGCATGTCAGGGCAGCGGAATTCCAGGTGCAGGAAGAGGTCGCGGAATGTGACGCGCGTCATGATATCGCCCGTGCCCGGGACCACCTCGAGGAAGCCGCCTTCCACCTTCCAACGAGGCCGTCCACCTTCGCGCGCCTGCCAATCCGACATGATCCGGCCTGCGAACAGCACCACGGCATTGGCGGGTGGTGTGGTGCGTGTTTCCACCGATGGTTCCTCGGGTCCGCTGGGCGTTCTTCCCTTACCTTAGAACCGCGTACCGGGCCTGCAAGGCCGGGGCGCGGTATACAGGTGGCGGAGCTTGATAGTAGAATCGTGGCCCACGTGTGGCGGTTTCCCGCCGTTCTCCGCCAGCCATAACCAGAACATGAACCTGAACTTTCTCGATTTCGAGCAGCCGATCGCAGAGCTGGAAGCCAAGATCGAAGAACTGCGCTATGTAGGTGATGATAACGAGATCAACATCAGCGAGGAGATCGCTCGTCTCGAGGCCAAGAGCCGCAGCCTGACTGAAACCATCTTCGCCAATCTCAGGCCCTGGCAGGTGGCACAGTTGGCGCGTCATCCGCAACGGCCCTACACCCTCGATTACATCCAGCACCTGTTTACCGATTTCGAGGAATTGCACGGCGATCGCGCCTTTGCTGACGATCCCTCCATCGTGGGGGGGCTCGCGCGCCTGGACGGCAGGCCGGTCATGGTGATTGGTCAACAAAAAGGCCGTGATACCAAGCAGAAGATCTACTGCAACTTCGGCATGCCGCGCCCGGAGGGCTACCGCAAGGCCTTGCGGCTCATGCATATGGCCGAGAAGTTCCACCTGCCCATCCTTACCTTCATCGATACCCCGGGCGCCTATCCGGGCGTGGGTGCGGAGGAGCGCGGCCAGAGTGAGGCCATCGCCCGCAATTTGCAGGTGATGTCACGCCTCAAGACACCGATCGTCTGCACGGTCATTGGCGAAGGCGGTTCCGGCGGTGCGCTGGCCATTGGTGTGGGCGATCGCGTGATGATGTTGCAGTACAGCACCTATTCGGTCATCTCCCCGGAGGGCTGTGCCTCCATCCTGTGGAAGAGTGCCGACAAGGCGCCGGAGGCCGCGGAGGCCTTGGGTATCACCTCCGGGCGGCTGAAAGAGCTGGGTCTGATCGACCGTGTCGTTCCCGAGCCGCTGGGCGGTGCCCACCGCGACGCGGCGGCCGCGGCCCGCAATGTCAAGGATGCTCTGCTGGAAAGTCTGGACCTGCTGGAGAAGACCCCTGTGGACCGATTGTTGGACCAGCGCTATCGCCGGCTCATGGGCTACGGCAACTTCACCGAGGCCTGATGCGGACGCCGCGGGCCCGACGCCGCGATACACTCCGCCTCATGGGCTTCGACCCCGCTCTGCTGCTTCCCATATTGCGCCGGCTACCGCCGGCGCAGCGCTATCTGGTCGCCTTCAGTGGCGGCTGTGATTCGTGCGTATTGCTGCATGCGCTGGTCGTATTGCGTGGACAACTGACCGCACCGGTCGCGGCCGTGCACGTGGATCACGGCCTGCAATCCGGGTCAGAAGCCTGGTTGCAGCGCTGCGAGGCGCAATGTGCAGCATGGCAGGTGCCTTTCGTCGGCAGACGCGTAAATGCCCGTGCCCGAGCCGGGGAGAGCGGGGAGGCGGCTGCACGTAAGGCCCGCTACGACGCCATGCGGGCGTTGATGCAAGCGGGTGATGTGCTGCTCGCCGCCCACCACCGCGACGATCAAGCCGAAACCTTCCTGTTGCAACTGCTGCGGGGCGCCGGCCCGCGCGGGCTGGCGGCCATGCCTGAGTGCACGCCGTTCGGCAGTGGCTATCTGGCACGCCCGCTGCTTGGTTTCACACGGGACGAAATCTGTGCCTACGCCAGTCGCGCCGGGTTGCACTGGATTGACGACCCCAGCAATTTCGACACGGTGTTCGATCGCAATTACCTGCGCAATGAGGTAATGCCGCGCTTGCGCCAGCGCTGGCCGGCGGCGGGCCGCGTGATTGCGCGCGCGGCCACTCACCAGGCCGAATCGGTGCAACTGCTGGACGCCCTGGCCGAAATCGACGCCGCCCAGACCGGGGCTGGGGAGGCATTGTCGGTAGCCGCGCTGCAAACACTCTCCGGGGCGCGCGCGCGTAATCTGCTGCGTTGGTGGATCCGGAGCCGGGGATTGCCCGTGCCCGATGCAACGCGGTTGAGCCGCATCCTGGACGAGGTGGCGGGCGCGCGCGTGGACGCCGAGCCTTGCGTGAAATGGCAGGGTGCCGAGGCGCGTCGTTATCGCGACGGGCTTTTCGTGCTTGCACCTCCGGCCCCCATCCCTGCCGCGGCCTTGCCATGGGAGCCCCACAGCGAGCTGGTCGTGCCCGGCTTGGGCATTCTGAACGCCGTCCTGGCGCCCGGCGGACTTTCACCCGAGGTGTGTGAAGCCGGCCTTACGGTCCGCTTCGGCGTAGCCGGCGAGCGCTGCCGCCCGACAGGGCACGCGCATCATCGGACCCTCAAGAAGCTCTGGCAGCAAGCGGGCGTACCGCCCTGGGTGCGTGAGCGCACGCCGCTTCTCTATGTGGAAGGTAGGTTGGCGGCAGTGGCCGGTCGCTGGATCTGCGCTGAATTCGCGGTTTCTGCGCGCGAAACCGGGTGGTTGCCGATTTGGCGACCGTTCGGCGTTGAAACCAAGGGCGAAAACGGGGACAATTCGTCGGGCCCCGCGCCTTAGTCACGATTCCGCCCCCGGTGCAGGAATCGGGCTAGTCCTTCCCGTCTCAATCCGAAGCCAACTTGATGACCAAGTACGTTTTCATCACGGGCGGTGTCGTTTCTTCTCTCGGGAAGGGCATCGCTTCCGCCTCCCTTGCGGCTCTCCTCGAAGCACGCGGTCTCAAGGTCACCCTCCTCAAGCTGGACCCGTACATCAACGTGGACCCGGGCACCATGAGCCCCTTCCAGCACGGCGAAGTCTTCGTCACCGAGGACGGCGCCGAGACCGACCTCGACCTGGGCCATTACGAGCGTTTCGTCCGCACCACCATGACGAAGCGCAACAATTTCACCACCGGCCGCATCTACGAGAACGTCATCCGCAAGGAGCGTCGCGGTGACTATCTCGGCGGCACGGTGCAGGTGATCCCGCACATCACCGACGAGATCAAGCGCTGCATCAAGGCCGGCGCCGAGGGCTATGACGTGGCCATGGTGGAGATCGGCGGCACGGTGGGCGATATCGAGTCCCTGCCGTTTCTCGAAACCATCCGCCAGATGGGCGTGGAACTGGGGCACGACAACGTGCTCTACATGCACCTGACCCTGCTGCCCTACATCCCCACCGCCGGCGAGCTGAAGACCAAGCCCACCCAGCACTCGGTGAAGGAACTGCGCTCCATCGGTATCCAGCCCGACATCCTGGTGTGCCGCTCCGACCGCCCGCTGCCCGAGGACGAAAAGCGCAAGATCGCGCTGTTCACCAACGTGGAAGAGCGCGCGGTCATCGGCCTCGAGGACGTGGACACCATCTACAAGATCCCGCTGCGCCTCCATGCCCAGCGCCTGGATGACATCGTGGTGGACAAGCTGCGCATCAGCGTGCCCGCCGCGAACCTGACCGAGTGGGAGAATGTGGTGGAGGCCCTGGCCCATCCCACGGGACAGGTGACCATCGCCATGGTGGGCAAGTACGTGGACCTCACCGAGTCCTACAAGTCCCTGTCCGAAGCCCTCATCCACGCCGGCATCCACACCCGCACCAAGGTGAAGATCGTCTACGTGGACTCAGAGGAGATCGAAAAGCAGGGCACGGACGTGCTCGAGGGCATGGACGCCATCCTGGTGCCGGGCGGCTTCGGCGAACGCGGCGTGGAAGGCAAGATCCGCACCGTCCAGTATGCGCGTGAGCACAAGGTGCCCTACCTCGGCATTTGTCTCGGCATGCAGGTGGCGGTGATCGAATACGCCCGCGACGTGGCGGGCCTCGAAGGCGCCCATAGCACGGAATTCCGCCAGGACTGCGCCCATCCTGTCATCGCCATGATCACCGAGTGGACCACTGCCGAAGGCACCGTGGAGAAGCGCACCGCCGGTTCCGATCTGGGCGGCACCATGCGCCTCGGCGGCCAGCAGTGCCGCCTCGTGACGGGCTCGCGTGTGCGGGACATCTATGGCAAGGATGTGATCGTGGAGCGCCACCGCCATCGTTACGAATTCAACAATGGTTACCGTCAGAAACTGATCGATGCCGGTCTGCGCGTGACGGGTACCTCGCTGGACGAGAACCTCGTGGAGGTCATCGAACTGGCCGACCACCCCTGGTTCGTGGCCTGCCAGTTCCATCCGGAGTTCACCTCCACGCCACGCGACGGCCACCCGCTGTTCACCGGCTTCGTAAAGGCCGCCCGCGAACAGAAGGAGCGCCAGGGCCGATGAAGCTCTGCGGTCACGAGGTCGGCCTCGACCAGCCGTTGTTTCTCATTGCCGGGCCCTGCGTCATCGAGAGCGAGGGCCTGGTGCTGGACACCGCCGGGCAACTGAAGGAGATCACCTCCGCGCTCGGCATGCCGTTCATCTTCAAGGCCTCGTTCGACAAGGCCAACCGCACCTCCTTGCGGAGCTATCGCGGCCCCGGCATGGACGAGGGTCTGCGCATCCTCGACAAGGTACGCGACACCTTCCAGGTGCCGGTGCTCACCGACGTGCACGAGGACACGCCGCTGGGCGAGGTGGCCGCCGTGGTGGACGTGCTGCAGACGCCCGCGTTCCTCTGCCGCCAGACGAATTTCATCCAGGCCGTGGCGCGCCAGGGCAAGCCGGTGAACATCAAGAAGGGCCAGTTCCTGGCACCCTGGGACATGCGCAACGTGGTGGAGAAGGCCCGCGAGGCGGGCAACGACCGCATCATGGTCTGCGAACGTGGCGTGTCCTTCGGCTACAACACCCTGGTTTCGGACATGCGGGGCCTGGCCGTCATGCGCGACACCGGCTGCCCGGTGGTCTACGACGCCACCCATTCCGTGCAGCAGCCGGGCGGGCAGGGCGCCAGCTCCGGCGGCCAGCGTGAATTCGTGCCCGTGCTGGCGCGGGCGGCGGTGGCCAGCGGCATCGCCGGGTTGTTCATGGAGACCCATCCCCGGCCTGAACAGGCCCTCAGCGACGGGCCCAATTCCTGGCCCCTGTCGCGCATGAAGGAACTCCTGGAAACCCTGCGTGAGATCGACCAGGCGGTGAAGGCACGGGGTTTCATCGAAGCTACACTTTGACCGGATCGCGCCGGGAAGGGGCGTGATACGGAAACCGGGCGCAAGCCCATCGGGAACATCCAAAAGCAATAAGCAGGACTACGGAGTTTTCATGTCTCAGAACAAGACCCAGATTGTTGACGTCCGCGCCCGGGAAATCATCGACTCCCGCGGCAATCCCACCGTCGAGGCCGACGTCATCCTGGCCGGCGGGGCCATTGGCCGCGCCGCCGTGCCCTCCGGTGCCTCTACGGGTTCCCGCGAGGCCATCGAACTGCGCGACGGTGACAAGAGCCGGTTCCTCGGAAAAGGCGTGCTGAAGGCGGTGGACAACGTCAACCGCGCCATCCGCGAGGCCCTGGTCGGCAAGGATGCGCGCGAGCAGGCCGAGCTCGATCGCATCATGATCGAACTGGACGGCACGCCCAACAAGGCGAACCTGGGCGCCAATGCCATCCTGGCCGTGTCCCTGGCCGCGGCCAAGGCCTGCGCCGCCGCGCTGGACCTGCCGCTGTACCGTTACCTGAACCAGACCGACAAGACCTTCACCATGCCGGTGCCGATGATGAACATCATCAACGGCGGCGCGCATGCGGACAACAGCGTCGATCTGCAGGAATTCATGATCATGCCGGTGGGTGCACCGAGCATGTCGGAGGCCCTGCGCCAGGGCGCGGAGATCTTCCATACCCTCAAGAAGGTGCTGCACGACAAGGGCATGGCCACCGCCGTGGGCGATGAGGGCGGCTTCGCCCCCAACCTGTCGTCCAACGAGTCGGCCCTGGAAGTCATCCTCGAGGCCATCGCCAAGGCCGGCTACAAGGCCGGCGAGGACGTGATGATCGCCCTCGATGCCGCCAGCTCGGAGTTCTACAAGGACGGCCAGTACGTGCTTGGCTCCGAGAACAAGAGCCTGTCCTCCGCGGAATTCGCTGACTACCTGGCCGACTGGGTCGACCGTTACCCGATCATCTCCATCGAGGACGGCATGGCCGAGCAGGACTGGGACGGCTGGAAGCTGCTCACTGAAAAGGTCGGTGGGAAGATCCAGCTGGTGGGCGACGACCTGTTCGTCACCAACACCGCCATCTTCAAGGAAGGCATCGACAAGGGCATCGCCAACTCGATCCTCATCAAGGTCAACCAGATCGGCACCCTGACGGAAACCCTGGCCGCCATCCAGATGGCCAAGGATGCCGGTTACACCGCGGTGATTTCCCACCGCTCCGGCGAGACCGAGGACACCACCATCGCCGACCTGGCCGTGGCCACCGGCGCCGGCCAGATCAAGACCGGCTCCATGTCCCGTTCCGACCGTATCGCCAAGTACAACCGCCTGCTGCGCATCGAAGAGGCGCTGGGCGACAAGGCCGTGTATCCGGGCCGCTCGGCTTTCTACAACCTCAAGGGTTAGAAGAGCCAAACCGCGGAGGCACGGAGACCACGGAGAAGAGAAGGGGTGAGAAAGCGGATCCAATGCGGGCATGTCTTGTCCCGCCACATGGCGGGAAGTCTAGGCACCTGCTTCCGGCATGCGCACCCTTTCACGTTTCACTCCGTGTCCTTCGTGGCCGCCGTGGTTAATCGCTCTTGACGACGGGCAGCTGGATGAAGGCACTGCTTGCATTGCTGCTCGTGGTTTTCATCCTGCTCCAGTACCGCTTGTGGCTGGGCGACGGCAGCGCTATCAAGGTCTGGCAGTTGAAGCAGGCCATTGTCCGCCAGCAGCAGGAGAATCATCAGCTCAGCGAGCGCAACCGGGCGCTTGAAGCCGAGGTGCGTGACCTCAAGGAAGGCGTAGCGGCCATTGAGGAACGCGCCCGCATGGAACTCGGCATGATCAGGGACGGCGAGACCTTCTATCAGGTGGTGGAGGAGTAGCTTGTCCATGTCCAATCCCCGTTGTTTTGCTGTGGTGCCCGCAGCCGGTTCCGGCCGCCGTATGGGTGCGGGACTCCCCAAGCAGTACCTGACCCTGGCCGGTCGTACCGTCATCGAGCACACGTTGGTGCGCATTGCCACGCACCCACGCATTGCCAATACCGTGGTCGCAGTCAGCCCGGGTGATCGCTGGTGGCCCGAGGTTGCCGCGCGTCTCCCGGATGTGCCGCTTGAGGTGGCAGAGGGCGGTGTGGAACGCTGTCATTCCGTACTCAACGCCCTCGATCGCCTGGCCGCATCCGCCCGTGAAGAGGATTGGGTACTGGTGCACGATGCGGCGCGGCCATGCCTTCGAGCCGCGGACATCGAGCGCCTGGTCACCACGTTGATGGAGCACCCGGTGGGTGGCCTGCTGGGGCTGCCCGTGAGCGATACGGTCAAGCGTGCCGACCCCCGCGACGAGATCCTGGAGACGGTCAACCGTGAAGGACTTTGGCGCGCCCTCACTCCGCAGATGTTCCGCTTTGGCCCCCTGCGTGAGGCCCTGCGTACCGCGCTGCTCGCAGACCGGCTGGTCACTGATGAGGCGGCGGCCATGGAGCTGGCCGGACACTGGCCGCGCATGGTGGAAGGGCAGGCAGACAACATCAAGATCACCCGTCCGGGGGATCTGGCCCTGGCCGAGCTCTATCTGCAATTGCAGGCGCGGGAATAACAGAAACTCAACAGAAGCAGTGGGGGCAGAGGACGCAATGGGCCTGTCGCACGTCTTCGCGCAGAACCTTGGTGGTGACGAAACACAATGACGAGTCTGCGCATTGGGCATGGCTTTGATGTACATCGCTTCGGCGAGGGGGATCACGTGGTGATCGGCGGTGTGCGGATTCCGCACGACCAGGGCATGGTGGCGCATTCCGATGGCGACGTGCTGGTCCACGCGCTGTGCGACGCACTGCTCGGGGCCGCCGCGTTGGGCGATATCGGCAAGCACTTTCCCGACACCAGCATGGATTTCAAGGGTATCGACAGCCGCATCCTGCTGCGCCGCGTCATGGAGGTGTTGGCGGCCAAGGGTTATCAGGTGGTCAACGTGGACACCACCATCGTCGCCCAGGCGCCGCGCATGGCGGCCCACGTCGAAGCCATGGCGGCCAATCTGGCGGAGGATCTGCGTGTGGCTCCGGAGGCGGTGAACGTGAAGGCGACCACTACCGAACGCATGGGTTACACGGGGCGCGGTGAAGGCGTTGCCGCCTATGCCGTGGCCCTCATCGAGCGCACCTGATGGCGGATTTTTCCCTGGATTGGGCCTACGCCCATGGTGGCGCCGCCGCCCGCGGCATGCTGCGCGCCACGCCCGAGGACTTCGTGGTGGAGGAAGACCTCGGCTTCGCACCCGATGGCCAGGGCGAGCACGTCCTGGTCCAGGTGCAGAAGCGCGGCGCCAATACCGAGTGGGTAGCGCGCCAGCTGGCGCGGTTTGCAGGCGTGCGCCCCATGGATGTGAGCTATGCGGGCCTGAAGGATCGCCACGCCCTCACCACCCAGTGGTTCAGCGTACATCTGCCCGGGCGCGCCGAGCCGGACTGGTCCGGCTTCGCCTGCGACGAATACCGCGTCCTGGCCGCCGGGCGGCACACGCGCAAGCTGCGTCGTGGCGCCCTTGCCGGGAACCGCTTCGTGATTCGGTTGCACGCACTGGCCGGTGACACGGGCGTACTCGCGGCGCGCCTGGCGCAGATCCGTGAGCGGGGTGTGCCCAATTATTTCGGCGAGCAGCGGTTTGGCCACGAGGGTGGCAATCTGGCGCGGGCGGCGGAACTGTTCGCAGGCCGGCGCCGCGAGCATGACCGCGCCAAGCGGGGTATGTATCTTTCGGCGGCGCGTTCCTACCTGTTCAACACCGTGCTGTCACACCGGGTGGTGCAGGGCACCTGGGACCAGGCCCTGGCCGGTGAATGCCTGGTGCTCGACGGTAGCGCCAGCTTCTTCCGCGCCGAGGCCATCGATGGAAAGCTGCAGCAAAGGCTGGTCCAGTGGGACATTCACCCCAGTGGCCCCTTGTGGGGCCGTGGCGCACCCCCGTGCGGCAGTGCACTGAACGCCATGGAGGCGGACCTGCTCGCACCTCATGAGGCCTTCCGCAAAGGTCTCGAACAGGCCGGCATGGAACAGGAGCGCCGTCCGTTGCGGCTCGCCGCACGTGACATGGCGTGGGAGCTGTCGGGAGATACCCTGACGGTGTCCTTTGTCCTGGATGCCGGCAGCTATGCCACCGCCGTACTGCGCGAGGCCGTGGATACCACCACGCAACCCTCTCCGTAGGAGCCCGCCTGCTCAGGGTTACAGGCGACGCAGCAATACATACACGGCGCCGGTCCCCCCATCGGCCGGGGGTGTGGACGCGAAGGCCAGCACCTCGTCGCGTTGACGCAGCCAGTGATTGACCTTCACCTTCAGTACCGGTTGCTTGAAGGCCGAGCCGTTACCCTTGCCGTGGATGATGCGCACGCAACGGGTGCCGCGCGCCCGGGCCGCGGCGAGGAACTCGACAATGGCAATGCGGGCCTCGGCAACGCGCATGCCGTGCAGGTCCAACTGGCCACCCACGCTGTAGGCGCCGCGGCGTAGCTTGCGCATCACCGAGTGCTGCAGGCCGGGGCGGGCGAACAGCAATTCCTCTCCCGTTTCACACTCGGCTTCCAGCGGTGGGTCATCCAGCAATTCGCGCATGACCGCCCGCTCGTCCTCGAGCCGGCGCACGGGGGAGGGCGGCGGGCGGGGCCCCGAGAGCGGGACGCGATCGTCCTGCAGCGGGCGGGCATCGGCCACCGCCGCACGGAACAACTCAGCCTCGTCCTCGGAAAATGCCATGTCTGCCTGCCCGGTGGGTGTGAGGTCAGTCTACCGCGGGTGTCGTAAACGCGGAACCGGCTGTGCCGTGGTGCCGGGGTTTTCGGGTATAGTTAACCGGTTGATCCCTCAGACCTTGCCCGTTCATGAAGATTCTTCTCAGCAACGACGACGGCTATCTCGCGCCGGGGCTTGCCTGTCTTGCGCGCCACCTAGGGAAGGTTGCAGATATCGTCGTGGTGGCGCCCGATCGTGACCGCAGCGGTGCCAGCAACTCACTGACCCTCGACAACCCCCTCCGAGCCCACGTGGGCGAGAACGGCTTCATGCGCGTCGAGGGTACACCGACGGACTGTGTCCATCTGGCAGTGACGGGCATGCTGGACCAGGAGCCGGATATGGTTATCTCCGGCATCAATGCCGGCGCCAACATGGGCGATGACGTGATCTATTCCGGGACCGTGGCCGCGGCCATGGAAGGGCGCTTTCTGGGCCTGCCGGCCATCGCCGTCTCGCTGGTGGGCAAGGAGTTTCGTTACTACGACACTGCGGCACAGGCCGTGGTGGTCCTGGTCGAGCACCTGCGCCGCCATCCCTTGCCCGCGGATACCATCCTGAACGTGAATGTGCCTGATATCCCCTGGGAGGAGATCCAGGGATTCGAGGCCACCCGCCTTGGTCACCGTCACAAATCGGAACCCGTCGTGCAGATGCGCGATCCCCGTGGACGGGTCATTTACTGGATCGGTCCCGCCGGTCCCGAGCAGGACGCAGGTCCCGGCACGGATTTCCATGCCGTGCGCCATGGCCGCGTGTCGATCTCACCCATCCAGGTGGACCTTACCCGTCACGGTGCGGTGCCTACGCTGGCCCATTGGCTCGGGGGGCTCGCCTCTTGAATACGGATGTGCGCCTGCGCGGTATTGGCATGACTTCGCAGCGTACCCGCGAGCGCCTGGCGTTGCGGTTGCGTGAGAAGGGTATCGTCAATGAGCGCGTCCTCGACGTGATGCGCCAGGTGCCGCGCCACCTGTTCGTGGACGAGGCCCTTGCCACCCGCGCCTATGAAGACATTTCCCTGCCCATCGGCAACGGCCAGACCATCTCGGCGCCGTTCACCGTGGCGCGCATGACCGAGATCGTCAGTCAGGTGCAGCCTTCCAGGGTGCTGGAGGTAGGTACCGGCTCGGGCTACCAGACCGCAGTCCTGGCCAACCTGGTACCGGAGGTATACAGCGTGGAACGCATTGGGCCCTTGCTGGACCGGGCTCGCCGCCTGCTTGCGGAGCTGAGGGTGCGCAATGTGCGCTTCAGACTGGCCGACGGCACCCTCGGCTGGGCCGAGCACGGACCTTTCGATGCCATACTTGCGGCCGCAGCACCGGCCGAGGTCCCCGGGGCACTGCTCAAGCAATTGGCCGATGGCGGTGTCCTGGTGATTCCGGTAGGCCAGGACCGCAAGCAGCGCCTCATTACGGTGCACCGCCGCGGCCAGGACTTCGTGCGCGCGGAACTGGACCCGGTGACCTTTGTTCCCATGCTCACAGGCACCCGCAGGTAGACCATGCGACTCTTTTCTACCCTTTATGACCGTGCCCTGGGCTGGGCCGCCCATCCCCATGCCCCGCGTTATCTGGCCGGACTGAGCTTCGCGGAATCGTCATTTTTTCCCATACCACCCGACGTGATGCTTGCGCCCATGGCCTTGGCACAACCGGCGCGCGCCTGGTACTACGCGGCACTCACCACCATTGCCTCCGTGTCGGGTGGTGTCGCGGGATACATCATTGGGTTTTACGCCATCGATTTGGTGGAGCCGCTGCTACGCCAGGTTGGCTATTGGGATTACTACCTCACTGCCCGCGACTGGTTCCAGCGCTGGGGCTTCTGGGCCGTGCTCATCGCCGGATTCTCACCTGTTCCCTACAAGGTATTCACCATCGCGGCAGGCGCCGTGGGCATGTTCATGCCGGTGTTCGTGCTGGCCTCGATCGTGGGGCGGGGCGGGCGGTTTTTCCTGGTATCGGCCCTCATGCGCTGGGGCGGTGATCGCATGCGGGAAGTGCTCCGCACCTACATGGATCGTGTCGGCTGGGCCATGGTCGTGCTGGCCGTGGTCCTGTACTTTGCCCTGAGTAATGGTACCTAGGCCCCGCCGGATCATTCTCCTGCTGCTCAGCGCGGCCTGGCTGGTGGGTTGTGGCGAGATGCGGCCCGCCGGCAGCGGTCATTACTACTTGCGCCATCAGGTGAAACCCGGGGACACCCTCTATTCCATCGCGTGGCGGTTCGGTTATGACTATCAGGAGGTGGCGGCCTGGAACCGAATCCCGCCGCCATACCGGATCTACGTCGGCCAGGAACTCCTGATTCTCGCCCCGGATCGCGCCAACGTGCCCGCCCCCCGAACCGCACCGGCGGCCTCACCTCCCACGCAGCAGGCATCCCGGCTGCCGCAAACGCCCAACCCCGTATCCGACACCGCGGCCAAACCGGTGCAGCCTGCAAAGCCCGTCCAGGCACGCACGCCTGCGCCCGTCCCGGCCGGACCCATTCGCTGGCTCTGGCCGACGGAGGGCAAAATAATCGCGCGCTTCGCCGCGGGCCAGGGTCGCAAGGGAATCGATGTGAGCGGGCGCGTTGGGCAACCCGTGCGGGCTGCCGCGGATGGTGAGGTGGTTTACAGCGGTAACGCCCTGATCGGCTACGGGAATTTGGTCATCGTCAAGCATGATGAGGTGTTTCTGAGCGCCTATGGCCATAACCGGCGGCTTTTGGTCAAAGAGGGAGACAAAATCAAAC
>Ga0172382_10001777_pt1 | contig 37603 bp, 31 predicted proteins | sample Leawel138RmetaG_FD_122245 | JGI IMG/M metagenome (GOLD analysis project Ga0172382, IMG submission 122245) | Leachate microbial communities from a municipal landfill in Southern Ontario, Canada - Leachate well 138R metaG | ecosystem: Engineered > Solid waste > Landfill > Unclassified | place... | reverse complement strand
TCTCTGGCAAGCCTTTCTATGCCTGGCACGCCAATGTGGATGATGATGCCGATCTGGAAGTGGAATTTGTGAGTGATGCCTTCCTGGGCGGCTTTTCAGGCCTGTGGAATGATATCCAGCTCACTGCCGATAATCCCACCCCCATCACCGCTCCCAATGGCATCGTCACCGATGATAACGTCTTTATCTGGCCCACCGCCGCCCTCGGACCCTCCCCCATCGCCGGCAAACGCCGCATCTATATCTCACAAAGAAACAGCGAATCACACGCTGCCAATGGCGACCCCAGCGAAAACGTCTATCTGGCTTTTGCAGATTTTGACGGAGAGATGATTGAGGACGCTACTCCGCTTACCTGGAATTGGACCAGCGTGCCGGAATATAACGCCTGGAACGTGGATGATACCGCCCTGCGCCGCCCCTATACCACCATCGCTGCTGATAACGCCGGCAACGTATACTACGTGGGCTATCACATTGCCCTCACGGCGGATAGCGAAGATATAGACGAGCCCGATCTGGACGTGATGGTTTGCCCCAATTATGGCGAAGGCGAATGGACCAGAATCAGCCGCTTTAGCAAACTTCCCACCTGGAACCCACCCGAAACACCCACCGGCGGACCCGGATACTTTACCGGTGACAGCGGTCTGCCCTATGAAAACCACGAAATCGCCTTCAGCATCCTCAATTCCGGTCATATCAATGCCGTTGTGGATGATTATGGCAGAATCTTCTTTCCCGGCATCTGGGGCCTTACAAACAACGAAGGCAAATACTATCCCGCCATGCAAACCGTGAAGTATATGATCTTTGATACCAATAGCAACACTTTCGACATCCGCGAAGTGTATCCCCAAAAAGACCCCTCCAACGATGCAGATGAATACTGGCAACCCTGGGATAACGAACCTCCCTGGGGCGAAGCCGAATACATCGAATCGGGTGGTCAGTGGTATCTGGATATTGCCACCATCTGGCCCTTCCCCCACTGGGATACATCCGCCCACAGTGATGCCATGATGTTCCACTACAACAGCATCAAAGTGTCCAAGCCAAACGATCAAGGCATGATGGTGATGGTGTGGCAGGATAGCCAAAGAGCACGTTGGTACCACGAAAACAACATTGATGATTACAGCACCTTTGCCAATACCCCTGAGATTTACATCTCTGTGAGCTCGGACGTGGGCAATAGCTGGAGCGAACCCATTGTGCTAAACAACGTGGAAACACCCCAATTTAACGACATCAAACCCATGTATGTTTACCCCGCAGACCAAGTGATCTTCACCGGTATGCAGGGCAATCAGAAGGTGGGTAAGATTGGCTTTATGTTCTACAACGATTACACTTGGGGTTCAAACGTAAACGCCCCCGCCTACCATCCCAATCCTGACGGCGGAGAGGTGATGTTTATGGAATTGCAGGTGACCTTCCCCGAAACCAGCAGCGACGATCCCGTGGCAACCCCCACTCCCAAGCTGCTGCATGCAAACTATCCCAACCCCTTCAACCCCAGCACCACCATCAATTTTGATATGCCCAAAGCCGGCAACGTGAAGCTGAACGTCTATAACGTAAAGGGACAATTGGTAAATAGCCTTATCAACGAAACCCGCGGCTTTGGCAGCCACAGCGTGGTATGGAATGGAACCGATAACAAGGGTCAAAACGTACCCAGCGGCTTGTATTTCTACCGCCTGGAAACCGAAAACCACAGTGAAATCCGTAAAATGATGCTGATGAAGTGATATAATATCTGACGATATGTAAAAAAGCCCCCGACACTGCGTTGGGGGCTTTTTTTAGGGAACAGTGAACAGTGAACAGGGGGGCTTGCTTCGCAAGCTTTGAGTGATATTATGACCGTAAGATATCGTAAATATAGAAATATTGTTATAGTTTAATAAAAGCCGACTTTAGTCGGCTTTTATTAAACTATCCAGCGAGTAAAGCGAGCCACCATCGAGCGCAGCGAGCCCCCCTGTTCCCCTGACCTCTGGAACCTGGTCCCTAAATACTGTAAGACCTTCTTTAACAACCGGTTAAAACCGGTGAAACCACCGGCTGAAGCCTGTGTTACCGTCACAGAGTCCCCTGTTCACTGTCCCCTGACCCCTGCGCAAGCCCAGCTTGCGCTCCCCCGTTAACCACCCTTGTCTCTCCTTTGTCTAAGCAAGGGTGAGACAAGGGTGGTACAAGGGAGGCTAATGGGCAAGCGCACGCTGTGCGTTATTTCAGATCTGCCTCGCTAATGGGAATATCCAAAGCCTTGGCAATCCCTTTGGCATATTCCGGGTCAACGTTATGGCAGTTTTGGATATGCTTGATCTTGATCGCCTTGGGGGCATCCCCCATGTGTCTGGCAGTGTTCTCAAAGAGGGCTTTACGCTGCTCTTTATTCATCAGTTTAAACAGTTCCCTGGGTTGGGAGTAATAATCCTCATCCTCGCGGTGGTTCCAGTGGTCTGCCGGGCTTTCCACCTGCAGGGGCGGTTCCTTGTACTGGGGCTGTTCATCCCATTCGCCAAAGCTGTTGGGATTGTAATGCAACAGCCCGCCATGGTTGCCATCCACGCGCATGGCACCATCACGATGATAGCTGTGGGCGGAATTTTTGGGGCTATTCACCGGTATCTGATGGTGATTGATTCCCAATCTGTAGCGCTGTGCATCTCCATAAGAAAATAGCCTTGCCTGCAAGAGACGGTCTGGTGAAAAGCCTATGCCCGGCACGATATTGGCAGGGGTGAAGGCCGCCTGTTCCACATCCTGAAAATAGTTTTCCGGATTGCGGTTCAGCTCCATCACTCCCACTTCGATGAGGGGAAAATCCTTTTTGTACCAAACTTTGGTGATATCGAAAGGATTGTAGGGCAGCTTTGCCGCCTGCTCTTCCGTCATCACCTGGACAAATAGCTTCCATCGGGGATAATCCTTCTTTTCTATACTCTCAAAGAGATCCCGCTGGTGGCTTTCCCTATCTGTGGCGATAATGGCTTCCGCCTCTGCATCGCTCAGGTTTTTGATGCCCTGCTGGCAGACCCAGTGAAATTTTACCCAAGTCTTTTCGTTTTTGGAGTTGAACATGGCAAAGGTGTGGCTGCCAAAGCCGTGCATGTGTCTGTAGGAATAGGGTATCCCTCTGTCGCTCATGGTGATGGTGATTTGGTGGATTGCCTCCGGCAGGTTGTTCCAAAAATCCCAGTTGTTTTTGGCGCTGCGCAGATTGGTCTTGGGATCGCGCTTTACAGCATGGTTCAGGTCTGGAAATTTGAGCGGATCACGAATGAAGAAAACTGGGGTGTTGTTACCCACGAGGTCCCAATTGCCTTCTTCGGTGTAAAACTTGACGGCGAAACCGCGGATGTCACGTTCCGCATCCGCTGCGCCTCTTTCACCTGCCACCGTGGAAAAGCGGGCAAAGATATCGGTCTTCTTGCCAATTTTATCGAACAGCTTTGCCTTGGTGTATTTGGTAATGTCGTGAGTGACGGTAAAGGTGCCAAATGCTCCGGAGCCCTTGGCATGCATCCTTCTTTCGGGGATTACTTCCCTATCAAAATGAGCCAGCTTTTCCATCAGCCAGATATCCTGCATCAGGATGGGGCCTCTCTTGCCGGCAGTATAGACGTTTTGGTTATCAACTACCGGTGCTCCGGCAACTGTCGTTAATTTCTTCTTTTTAGCCATGTTTATCTCCTCATGGTGCTTTAAGGTTTGTGTATGTTGCTTGCGGGCGTATATTCCCTTAGTTTTGACGTGTAATTATGTAAGGCTCCCATACTTAAAGGATTTGTATCACTGTTCTTACTCCCGACATAGCTGTGGCTGGATTCAACATAAGACCTAAAAGATAAGATGTGACTTGAGTAAGAATTCATATAAAGAATATAAGTGATTTCGTGGTTTTGCCAATCAAAACCAAAGGCTGGAGCTGGAGTTAGATATCTTTGCCGTGCCCCCTGTGTTCCTCCCGTTCCAGGTCTTTCTTTCTCAGGCTGTCCCGCTTGTCATAGGTGTGTTTTCCCTTCACCAGGGCGATGGTCACCTTGCATCTGCCTGCCTCATTGATGAATATCTCCAAAGGAACGATGGTCATGCCCTGCTCATCCACCCTGGTTTTGAGGCGGCGGATTTCGTGACGGTGCAGCAGCAGCTTGCGCCGGCGCTCGGCATCATGATTGAAGTAGGCGCTCTTTTCCCAGGGGCTGATGTGCAGGTTCAAGAGCCAGCATTCGTCATCGATGATGCGCGCATAGCTATCCTTAAAATTCACCTTTCCGGCGCGGATGCTCTTTATTTCCGTGCCTTTCAACACGATGCCTGCCTCGTATTTTTGGACGATAAAGTAATCGTGTAAAGCGCGTCTGTTTTTGATCATGGTCATTGTGAAAGCTCCTTGAGGATACGCTTGCCATAGTGTTTTGCCTTGGCAATCAATTCCGTCTCATCCACTTGCGACAGCCTGCCATCCTGCACCACGATGTTGCCACCCACCACCACGTCCCGCACGTTCCTTCCGTTCATGGCATATACTATGTGGGAATAAGCGTTGTAAAGCGGCTGGCAACAGAGGCTGTTGTGATCCAATATGCAGATATCAGCATCCTTGCCAATCTCCAGAGAGCCGCGGCTTTCCTCCACGCCCAAAGCACGGGCGGCATTGATGGTCACATGCTTTAGTGCCTCGGCGGCGGGCAGGAAGGAGGGGTCCTCATTGATTGCCTTGTGCAGGCGGGCGGTATTGCCCAATTCTGCCAATAGGTCCAGATCATTGTTGCTGGCAACCCCATCCGTGGCGATGGCAAAGTTGATGCCTTTATCCGTCCAGCCTTTGAGGGGGGCGATGCCGGAAGCCAGCTTTAGATTGCTATCAGTGCAAGAGGCGATGGAGGCGCGTGTATCCACCAAAAGATCCATTTCAGATTCATCCATCCAGATGCCGTGTGCAATCAGGAGAGGGAGCTCCAGCATGCCCAGTTCCTGCAGATATTGCACGGGACGCATCCCCAGCCGGGCAAGGCAGGTGTGCACCTCTTCCTCTGTTTCGCTGAGATGAATATGCAACAGCAAATCCAGCTCCTGCGCCACCTCTACGGATGTCTCCAAATCAGACCTCAAACAGGCATAGATGGAGTGTGGAGACAGGTTAAAATCCACCAGGGGATTATCCCGATATTCCTGGCGCAGGATGCGGAGCTGATCTCCCGGCTTGTGTCCCTCAGGCAGCCTGGCGCTGATGATCGCCTCTCCAATGAGGGCACGCAAACCCGCTTTGGTGCAGGCATCGGCAATGGCTGGCATCTCAAAATACATGTCATGAGTCATGGTGATGCCATTCTTGAGCATCTCGGCGGCCCCATGCAGTGCGGCATCATGTATCACGCTGCTGTTCAAGATCTTGGCTTCCATCGGCCAGATATAATCCCTCAGCCAGATATCCAAGGGCAAATCGTCCGCCAAACCCCTAAAATAGCTCATCGGCAGATGACTGTGGGTATTGATGAGACCGGGGATGGCGATGCAATCCGTCCCATCCAGCGTCTTCGGGGCTGTCCACCTCTTCTCTTCCTGCGGGCAGAGGTCTATTATTTTACCGTCTTTCACCACTATCTGATGGCGGTCAAGCTGACGTAAGTCTTTATCCATGGTGAGGATGGTGTCCATATTGATAATCAAATCTGCATGCATGGTCATGGCTTTATTCCTGTATCAAGCGGGCGGCATCCGCGGCGGGGAAGATCCCCTTTGGGGTGATGATGCCGGTGATATAGCGTGCCGGAGTGATATCAAAGGCGGGGTTTAATGCTTCGCTACCGGGATTTGCCAATTGGCAATCTCCAATCTGCTTCACCTCGCTCTGGGAGCGTATTTCAATGGGGATATCCTCCCCTTTGCTGCAGCCAAAATCAAAGGTGGATAAAGGTGCCGCCACATAGAAGGGAATGCCGTGCGCATGCGCCAACACAGCCTTTTCGTAGGTGCCTATCTTGTTGGCAATATCACCGTTGAGGCAGATGCGGTCGGCTCCCGTTATCACCAAGTCTATCTCCTTTTTATAAAAGTAATAGCCTGCGGCAGAATCAGCGATGATGGCATGGGGGATGCCTTCCTGCTCCAATTCCCAGGCGGTGAGGCGTGCACCCTGCAAACGGGGACGCGTTTCATCCACATAGACGAATATCTCCCGCTGTTTCTGCCTTGCTGCACGCAGGGGAGCCAGGGCGGTGCCCCAATCCACCGTTGCCAAAGCTCCGGCATTGCAATGGGTGAGGATGCGACTGCCATCTTTGATGAGTGGCAGACCCATCTGTCCTATTTGGCGGCATTCCATTACGCTGCGCTCGGCAAATTCTCTGGCGCTTAGGATTGCCACCTTGCGGGCATGCGCCAAATTGGGAATAAACTTGATGGTGCTCTCATACACCTCTTCCAGGCCGTTGATGAGGTCGATGGCGGTGGGGCGAGTGGCTTTCAGCTCTTCAAAAGCACTGCGCAGATAGTGGCGAAAGCCCTCATCAGGTGCGCTCTGGGCAGCTAACGCCATGGCAAAGGCTCCTGTGGCTCCAATGGCTGGCGCACCGCGCACCGTCATCTCCACAATGGCTTTTGCCACTTGGCGATAATCTGTAAAACCCAGCGTGGCAAAGTGGAAGGGAAGCTGATTTTGATCTATCATCATCAGGCGCCCTTCTTCCCACCAAACGCTGCGATAATCTATTCCATTTATCTTCATTTGCTATCCTTATTATATCATCCATCACTTGGGGATGGGCATATCATCTTTGATGCGGATGGCGCTGGCATGCACCAGGTTATCTCCGCTCACCAGATACACGTCCCCCTGTATGTGGCTGATGATGCTGGCATTGATCCACCAGCCGTGGAGGGCTTCCTCTCTATTTGCGGGAGAGCGGTGAACGCCCTCACTATCCTTGGCATCAAAGAAGTAAATGTCGCTTTGAGGCTCCAAATCTTCCGTGCTGGCGATGCGCGTCCTGGCATAGAAGGAGCTGTTTACCTCGCTGCTATCCATGGAAAGGATAAAATCCGCCGTATTATACTTGGGCTCATACTTTACCAGCTTGCCCAGGCGGGCATACACCCAGGGACTGTCTGCCAAAGAGGCTTCCGCCACCAGATAATCGGCTGCCCCCACATAGTGGGTATCCAAGACCACGGCTCCGCTTACTCCATCTTCATCAGAGGATGACGCCACCATTATCACATCCGGCAAAAAGCGACGCACCCGCAAACGTGGGATACATCCCCACATCAGCATGGATGCCAAAATAAGAGTCAAGATCCAAGTGACTGCAGTTCCATTTGTTATGCGCTTCATAAGGCTGCATCTCCTTGTAAATAGTTTGCAGGCATAATCTCGGAAGATGCCTGTATCTGTCAAATCAAATCTGAAATTAGCCCCCAAAATCCCCTTTCTTCATACAAACAAATGCTTTGTATTGATAGGGCACACACCAGTGTAAAAATATTTTTAGCCAATTGGTATCTGCTTATATATTATAGTATTACCAGAGTATGGCTGTTTCCTACAAATTGAGATACAGCCCCTTAATCCCCTGATATACATGTAAATCCCAGTTTGCAGAAACACGCAAGGGATTGTGCTGCCAAGATTTAGCCACTTGACAAAAGAAGGGCTTTTTAAAAAACTGAATTCGCTCTCACCAAGGTAATCGGATAGCGAGATAAGTTTTTGTTTTTCAAGTCATAGCACGGTTCCGTGAGGAGTATGTGGATAAGATGTGGATAACTAATGGACATTGTAAGTTAATTCTTCACCACGCCACGCCTTATTCATTCAAATATAATATAGTTAGCAGTGTCTAACCCATCTCTGAGACCGATGGTGGACATTGTGGATAAAAAAAGATTTTTAAGCAGGAAAGAGATGATGGATCAGGACATTTGGCAAAACATTTTAGATAAACTCGAACATAACATCAAGCCCCAGAGCTTTCGCACCTGGTTTACGGAAACCAGTCTGATAGACCTCAGCGATACGGAAATGACGGTGCGGGTGCCCACCCAATTTGCGGCAAACTATCTCAACCAGAGCTATGCCAACGCCGTGGAAGAGATATCCCGCAGCCTTTACAACCGTAACTATCAGGTAAAATTCGTGTCCACACCACCCTCCAGCAGCGGCAGCAAGGCGGATATACCGGAATCCAAAGGCAACCGCGTGGCAGTGAATACCAAGCTGAACGAGCGTTTTAGCTTTGAGCAATTTGTGGTGGGGCGCAACAACAACTTTGCCTACAGCGCTGCCAAGGCGGTGGCGGAATCTCCAGGCTATACCTACAATCCGCTTTTCATCTATGGCGAAAGCGGGATGGGCAAGACCCATTTGATGCAGGCGGTGGGCAATTATATCCACATGGAAGGGCGCAATTGCAACATCTATTACACCACCAGCGAAGCATTTACCAACGAGATGATAGATGGCATCCGCTCCAATAAAATGCCTGAATTCCGCGCCAAATTCCGCAAAGTGGATATCCTCTTGGTGGACGACATCCACTTCCTCAGCCGCAAAGAAGGCACCCAGGAAGAGTTTTTTCACACCTTCAACGCCCTTTTTGACAATAAAAAGCAGATCGTGCTTACCTCAGACCGCCCACCCAAGGATATCCCAGACCTCGAAAACCGCCTCGTCACCCGCTTTGAAAGCGGCCTTCTCTGCGATTTGAAGAGTCCGGATTTTGAAACGCGGGTAGCCATCCTGCGCAAAAAAGCAGAGCCGGAAAACATCGTTTTGCAGGATGATACCTTCAATTTTATCGCCGAATCCATCTCCAGCAGTGTGCGCGCCCTGGAAGGCTCCCTCATCCGCATCCTCGCCTATGCCAGCTATAACAAGCTAAATCCCGAAGATATCGATACGGAGATGGCACAAAACATTCTCAGTGATATGATTACGGAAAACCGCAAGGAAATATCCCTCGATAATATCACTCAGGAAGTGTGCAATTTGTGGGGCATCACGCCCACGATGATCATGGAAAAGACCCGCCGCAACGTGGTGGCATTCCCCCGTCAGGTGGCGATGTATCTTGCCAACCTCCTCATTCCCCAGCTCTCCCTAAAGGATATCGCCCTCTATTTTAACCGCAAGGACCACACCACCGTGATCCATGCCAAACGTATGATAGAAAATCAATTCCGCGAAGATAAGGACCTGCGAGCCCAGATCGAGCTGATCATCAAAAACATCCGCAAATAGGAAAGCGAAGAGGCCTCCGCTCCTCCCATTCATTGCCTATGGAATTGGCTGAATTCGTGTGCCTCCAGGGGTATTACCACGCTTTCCAGCCCCAGACCTGAGATATAGGCATCCAAATACCTTAAGACCGGATATTCCGTATAATAATGCCCGGCATCTATCAGGGGAATGGTGGCATCCAACATCTGATGATAGCTAAAATCTCCGCTGATATAGATATCCGCTTGGGCTTGTGCCGCAGCCAAAAGCGACCCTCCCGATCCTCCACAGATCGCAATCCGCTTTAGAGGAGTTGCCGTGTCCTTCCCCGCTGTCCACAGCCGTGGGGCTGGATTATGCAGGTTTTGGCGAACTCGCTGTATCAGATTATCCATATTAAGGGGCTCCGGCGCATCGCACAGGAGACCCAAGCCATAGCGTGGATTGTGGTTTGCCACCGGGAAATGATATAGAGCCGGCGTCTGGTAGGGATGAGCCCTGCCAATCGCCATCAAGACGGCATTCAGCACCGCTGTATCAATCATGAATTCCAGCTCCAGCTCCTCCACCTTTTGCAAACCTTCACCCTTGATGAAGGGGCGTGCATCTTCCCCGGAACGGAAGCTGCCGATGATGGGATGCACGGTGCTGCAGCTATCATAAGAGCCAATCACCCCGCCTCCCGCGGCAAATACCGCCTCCTGCACCGCCTGTGCATATTCCGGCGGCACGGTCACGCTGAGATGATGCCAGCTTTGCCCCGTCTGCAGGGAAAGGGGCTCCATCACGTGCAAGCCCAATGCCTCTGCCAGGGCATAATTCACGCCCTGGGGCACCACATCCAGATTGGTGTGCATGCTGATGACGGCAATATCGTTTTTGATGAGGCGCAAAAGCAGGGGATTGGTGATATTTTTAAGCGGTTGAAATATCACCGGATGATGGGAAAGGATCAGCTGGGCACCGCTTTCCAGCGCCATCTCCACAGCGTGCGGCGTCACATCCAAAGTGATAAACACGCGCTGCACCACGCTTTCTTTATCTCCCACCAAAAGTCCACAATTATCCCACTGATACGCCAATGCCACGGGTGCCAGGCTGTTCAGACGGGCAAGTACATCCTTGATCTTGATTGTTTTACTCTTATCCATATATTACACTATAACAAAGCCCGCCGAGGCTGTCAATAGCTTTTCGGCTGGGGAGAGCTTCCTGCCAGCCAATCCATATACTGGAGAAATGCTTTTTATGCTCCGTTGTTAGCTGCTCACCAATAAACGACCACGACTAATTTTTGATCTATCTGAACCGATTCCACTGCATATTATCACCTCACTGGGGTTTGTGAGGCCGATGCAACAAAACGCATCGCCATCCTTTGCTATCTCCAAAGACAGCAACCGCTTCTGATTGGCTTCTTGCCAACTGATGATATCCTGATATAGGCCTCGCATGGTGGCGTTCTCAAAATAGACCACATTCATTGTGTTATCGTCTTTCATTTGGTCTCTCCTTCCATTTTTTCTATGCTTTTTGTCACTCCTTGCCTGTTAACCACCCTTGTCTCTCCTTTGTCTCGACAAGGGTGAGACAAGGGTGGTACAAGGGAGGCTAATGGGCAAGGCACTCGAACAGGGTGTCAAATCGCTTTTGAACTTATTCCTTAGGCAATAGGCCTTCCATGCAGGGACCAAACCATAAAATTACATCACATATCTGGTTAAGAAGGGTATCTACAGTGTATTGTGTAAGATTACCTGTGCTGATGCTTTCTATATCTACGGATTTGCTGCTGGAGTGGACAACGCACTCACTGCTGATAGAGTAAATTGAGATACATGCATTTTGGATAACAGCATTGTAGCCTATATTGAATTTTTCATCGTAAGTTTTAAGTCCGTACAAAATGAAGGGTCTATACTGAAGTTGAGCCTTACGCCCATAATATTTCCAATAATCTGCATTATGTTCCCCTAAATTATATGCCACCATTTCTAATATATTTTCCAACAGATTCCTCAAGTCAAAGATGAATTCCCTATGGTTATCTTTGTCATAGTGCTTAATCATATTAACAAACTGATTTACGCTATTTTCATCAAGATGCTTCCTCAAGATGTTGCTTTGGGTTTTGTATACATTCTGGATACTAAATTTCTTCATGTCTGCCAGAATATCACTGATCAGTTTTTCTTTGGGTGAACCTTTTTCAATGATATGATCTTGTCTAAATCTATCTATATCAATCAGAGTCTGTAATTGCGGAGAACCACGCAAAGCATCCGAGGTATTTGCCGTCAGATAATACACCTTGTCTTTGTATGAGGCATCCAGTCTTACCAAAACTTGCAACAAGAGATCTCCCTCTCGTTCATGAAATTCCAAGACTCTCTCTTCATTGAAATCCTGCCCTATTTCATTAAGTTTACTTACCATGATCTGTAACTCATCCACATACTGGTAAAGGCTGAGATTGCGGTCAATTATAATCAGATCATAAAAACTGTGATTGGTGATTACAAGCTCCAGTGCTCGAGGAAAAGTGTGTGCAATATCGAGTTCAGTGCAGGGTTTGCACGCTTCAATAATGTCAGCGGCAAACAAACGGTCTGAGTTCTCAAGTTCAATTAGGGCTGCTGGTATGCGTTTATCTTTTTTTAAAATAGGTTCAAAGAATTTCCTGATTGTTGCGATGTTACGGGTCAATTCATCTTCAATATACAGGATTTTAGCCATCGCTCCTCCAGAGATTTTTGAATTCCAAAGAAATCAAATACATGGTATCAGTTTTTGTTATTATAGGGGAACACCCCAATATATTGGCAAAGTTTTCTATAACAAGCGTACCCACACCAGTAGTCTTTGCCCGAACATTAGGGTCAAAGCTGTTTTTCACCAATAGTTTCAGGTTGACTTCATGTGTGGTGAGGGTTATATTCAGCTCGCGATTTGCAAATGGAACATAAGAAGAGTATTTAACAGCGTTAAATATGATCTCTTGGAAGAGGATAAGCAATTTGATGGCGGAACTTTTTTCGTTGCCCACATGGTATTGTCCAGATTCATCCAGATTCAACTCCAAGTGAAACATATACTTCTCCAGAAAGTCTGCAATCTGTGATGCGCTTCCGGCAGATACCTCATTCCATTCTTGCTTGATCTTAGTGTAGGCGACATTATCAAGAGACCTGGGAAAAAACTGCTCGGAATAGGCAGGGAAATAACGTGTATCAAACATATTGCTAATCGAAAATCTGAGGCTATCTATAATCATGTCTTGCAGAGTCATACTTTCTGTACAAGGATTGGAAACGTCCCACTCAAGATCTTCCAAAGTGGTTTGGAAAGAGAGATTGATGGCATTCACAATTTCACGTATAAGATTGGCTCCTTTAATGGCGTTGTCAATAACCACCGCTTTTTGAGGAAGCTCTTCACGCAAGTTTATCAGTGGATCGATAACAGCCTTGAGCATATTTTTGATACTATGTGAAAGTTTGGCTAAGATGCGATTTCGCTCTTCAAGCTTGGCATTGGTCTCGATAAGCTCTTTTTCTTCCATAGTTTTCTTGATCAGGTAAGAGATAATGCTCACCAAAGTATCAATCCTTTTTATAATTACCGCGATATCGTGATCATTATCAATCTGTTGTCTATTATTTTCAAGATAATCTTTTATTGTTTTAAAATCCTCTATGTTTTGATGGTAAATGTGCAATTTTGCCGCATAAACATTGGAGTTATCGCATTTGTTGGAATTGATTTTTTCGATCTTCAGAACTTTTGGTAATTCTATATCTGTACTGAAGTCCATATATACTCGGAAATCATCAAAGCTAAAGAGACTCCACAACTCATAACAAGTCTCTGCGTTTTCAACCGCAGTCAAATTCAATAAAAGCTGCGTATAATCTGGCCTTATAGGATCATAGTAGGCAAAGTTTATGTCCCCAAGTAAACAGTGATAAAGACCTCTGGCAGAAGCAAACACATGATCCATATCATAAATATCTACTTCGTTAAGATAGTCCTCATTAGACGATTCAATATAATCGACACATTCCTTAGCGGATTTTACAATGGAATATAGACCATGCTGGTCATGCAATTCAATAATAGAATTCAATAAATCAAGATCAACTTTATCTGCTTGCTTCTCATTCCACTCCTTGAGTAGTTTGACTAAATCTTCTAACAAAAAGATCTGTTTTAAATTTCCACCAATAATTTTATGCGTGTCATTCTCTTTACTGCGATTCAGGAATCTGTGTAATAGCTTATTAACACATTCAACAAATGGTTTGGGTCGTATAAAAAACGGAGCGTCAGCAATATTGGTATTAATAGAACGTCCAAACATATTAACAAGATTAATAAAAGTTTTAATAACATCAAAAAAATAAAAATCTCCCTTGTCTGTATTCTCATAAGCTTCTTCCAGCATAGCTATGATATTATCAGTATAATCTTTCTGATCTTCTTTCTTCTCCGTCATGTTTACCTCTCGCTGTTATTGATATGTATATGGTAATAGATACATTTATCGTTCCAAACCATTGAGTTCGGGCATATAGCACGCCATGTCAACGACTTATCAAGAGTCACCTGTATTCTTAACGGCAACATAATGGTAATAATATTTACCACCCATGGTGGATTTATTTACCTTCCAGCGCCTTCAGCCTTGCCCTGAAGGTATGTGGTTTTAATCCCAGCAGGCGGGCGGCTTCGGAAGCGTTATTATTTGCCACTTGCAAGGCGGCTTTGTAATAGGCAGGGATAATCTCGTTTTCAAGGTCAATGCCTTCGGGTGGAATCTCGATATTTTGTGTATTGGCTGCGATGTCCGTAAGAATGATATCTTCAGCTTCAATAATCTCTGATTGGCAGTGGATATATGCCAGCTTCACTATGTTTTGGAGCTGACGCACGTTTCCCGGATAGTGGAAGGAGAGCAGCTTCTTTTCCGCCTTTTCATCAAAACGTTTTTGGGTTTTATTTTTCTGGGAAAAATCCTCCAGAAAGTGACGAGCCAACAGCAGGATGTCAGTGCCTCTATGCCTCAGGGGGCTAAGGCGGATCTGGGCTTGTACGATGCGATAATACAGGTCTTCACGGAAAGTCCCTTCCCGTACTTGCTGAACCAAATCCTTGTTACTGGCTGCCACAATCCTCACACCCACCTTTTTTATCTTGCCTCCCACGAGCTGGATTGCGCCCTCTTCCAACACTCTGAGGAGTTTCACCTGCATGGGCAGCGGCAAATCACCCACCTCGTCCATGAAGAGGGTGCCTTTGTCTGCCTGGCTGAAATAGCCTTCGTGGTCTGCAATGGCGCCGGTGAAGGAGCCTTTTTTATGACCAAAGAACTCGCTTTCAAAGAGGTTTTCGCTGATGGAGCCGCAATTGACAGCTACGAAAGGTCCCTCTTTGCGGGGGCTATTGTAATGTAGAAGCTTGGAAACCACCTCTTTGCCGGTGCCGCTTTCCCCGCCGATGAAAACGGGGATGTCATACTTTGCCAGGTTATCTATCTGTTCTTTCACCTGGATGATTGATTGATGCTCGCCGATGAGCTGGGAATAGCTATCCAACACCCGTTTGCGGAGTATCACGTTCTCGCGGGCGGCTTTGGTGAGTTCAATCTTGGTTTTTCTTTCCGTATTGATATGGGGAAAATCATCCAGAGAGAAAGTGACGTCCTGTATGCCTTCTTCGCGGGAGGATTGGATCAATTTGGCATCAATAATCCCACCCATCACGATCAGAATCCAACAGGAATGCATGGTTGGCGTTCCGGAGGTGAGGGAGATTGTATATTCCACGTCCTTGGCGCCTTCTTCCTTTAGGATGTCTTGGACGGCGGCAACCATGGCGGGATACACCATGTTGTAATCGATTGGATTCAGGGATTCTGCCTCTTGATATCTAACCTTGAGATTGGGAAATTTCTTTTGGCTATAGAGCAGGATCTCTGAAGCGTAGGGAAGATACCGGGCATCGTTATATAAGATATACAGATCATCAAACTCCCTCTGATTGAGGATGCTGATGATGGAACCCTCTTTGCCTTCGCTGAGGTAGCAGTCGTTATTGCCAATAAAGGTAATCAAGATTTTCTTCATGCTGCTATTATTTTTATTCGCTTGGATTAGTCAAGAATAAAAAACACCTCTTGATACAAAAATAAGGTGAAAAATATGGCTCTCGTTAAGACAGAATATAAGGCGTAAATATTGATATGAAACCAAACCCTCAATAGGTGCGTGATGTCAAATGATGCATCTTTTTATATCGTCATACTATTCATGTGCTTGCATGGAATTCAATGAGTGTTATTCTTGAAAACATGTAGCGTTTCCCTATGTAGTATAGAGGGGAGTATTTGTGGAGGCGGTGGGCGCCCTGCCGTCTCCATATAATGCGTACCCGAAAAATTGCTTGACGATTAGGTGGTGGTTGATTTGCTGAATTAAATAGTGGTTCCAGGTTGTCTTGCCGGGCGTGTGCCGGGCGTTGGCAACAAAGGAGTGAAATCCCATGAAGTATTACCTTCTCTTAGCCATGATCATCCCGTCGATCGGATTGTGTTTAGCCACAAATATTTCTCCTGAGAGGCAGGTGCTCAATCTGATCGCCTTCACCCGTCTTTGGGGCTATGTGAAGCATTGGTGCCCTTCTGATGAAGCTCAGGATATCGATTGGGACCGTTTTGCGATCCACGGTTCCCGCCAGATTTTGTCCGCTGCCACTGATGAAGAACTTAGAGATGCTCTGGATGCATTATTCCACCCCATCGTGCCCAATTTGGAGCTTTTTGGACACGAGCGTCCCCCATCCGTATTCCAGCCTCCCATGCCGGGTCTGAAACAAACCTTTTGGCAATACGAAGGTTACAATAATACCGGTCAAACATCATCCTACAGGTCTATCCGCACCAATCGTCCCCTCAGGATCCCGAAAAACGAGGATTACCCCCATAGTTGGGCTAATTTTGAGCTCCAAATGCCCCCAATTGGGAAGGGTGTCTACAAAATGAGGCTGTCTTTCAGGATTTGCCAGACGCGGGAGGGCAGCCCCGCCACAGCGATATATCTGGGCTGCGGCGACGCCAGAGCGGAAGATTCCCTGCTCAGCACTGCCTGGACCGACAAGAGTTACATTCTGGAAGAAGGTCTGGATGCCACCCAGCCACTCCAGCTGATATTCATGAGCTTAGACAGTCTGCAATTGGACGACCTGCAGGTGGAAATCTGGCAAGACGATGCCTGGGTACTGAAGTTCAGGCAGGATTTTTCCCTGGACGAGCCCGGAACCCTCCCCTCTGGACTGAATGTAAGCATTTCGTCCCTTTTCAGTGGAATTGGGCAAAACGTGGACGTCTTGGTGGAGGAGGTTGATGGTCAAAGAGTTCTGGCTGTGCACAAGTCTGAATCCGAACTGCCTTACACCCTTGGTATAGTTGACCGGATCTTTCCAGAGGAACCCCAACCCAACGAGCTCTTGGAAAAAGAGTTGATACCCGGCGTTAACTGCCGTTTTCCCCTTAGTTTGCCTTGCGATATGCACCACAGCTATCCCATCCCCGATTCCGCAAAACTGGAAGCCCTGAAGCAAAGCTATGCAGATGCCGACCCCGAGGATCGCACCGATCCCCACGTTTGGCTGGCAGGGCTAATCAAATATTGGAACGAACTCAGCTTTTTTTACCCCTATTTCGAATATGATATCTGCGACTGGGATCAGGAATTGCCACTGGCACTGGAGCGGGTGCTGAGCAGCAAGGATTTCGCCCAATATAAACAGGCTTTGCTGCTGCTGATGTCGTGCACCCAAGACGGACACGCCTTCCTGAGTGATCAAGCGCACAATTCCAAGATGCCTCTCTTCAATACCTATCCCATCGGAGGAAAATGGATAGTGAGCAAGGTTTTGGATGATTCTTTAGGCATCCCGGCAGGTTCGGAAGTAACCGAAATGAACGGTACAAACTTTGCCCGGCTGATGAGCGACAACCGACCATATTTCATTGCGGGAAACCCTCAAACAACAGATATGAGACTCTTTAGCAGATATTTGAAGACCTATGCGGACAGCGTGGCTACCTTTTCTTTCATTACTCCGCAGGGCAAAAAGATCAAGCGCAAGCTGGAGTTCCATGAATACAAGGGCTGGAATTGGGTAACCCCCGATGTGAAGATTGTGAGCTATCCAGACGGGATTGTCTATATCAACCCCAATGCCATTACGGATGAAGAATTGCAGGCTGCCTTTCCCGAACTTGTGGCTGCCCGTGGCATCATCCTCGACCTGCGTTATTATCTCTCCATTTCCACTGGATTCATATCCAATCTGCTGTCGGAACCCGATTCTCTTGCCAACGTAAGCATCAAACGTTATATCCGCCCCCACGAGGAACTGCTTCGGGAAGAAGTGGATAAGCCAACCTGGGGATGCAAACCTACGGAACCCCATATCGGCGCCAAGCTGGTGGCCCTGTGCGGGCCCAACAGCCAAAGCTATTGCGAGATGTATTTAGCTGTGTTGCAGCATAACAGACGCGCCACACTGGTAGGACAGCCAACCTCCGGAGCCAACGGTGATGTGATCGCAACACCTCTGCCTGGAGGCCTGAATGCTTATTGGACGGGGATGCTGGTGCGCAATGCCGATCACAGCAGGTTCCATGGAGTGGGTATTATCCCGGACGTTGAAGTGGAACAAAGCCTGGACGACATTGTGCAGGGACGTGACGCTGTTCTGAAAAAGGGTCTGGAAATCCTGCGGGCGCAAATGGATTGAGAGAGGGATTCGCCTGCCTCTGATTCAGGATATAATGCATCACAGGTATCCAAGGTCCAAATTTTGGGAGAGCAAAAATAAATCTTGACAAATACAGCGGATAGGTGCTTTTTGTAAAGCATCTAAAAATACAGTATCCTGCCTTTATAATGCTTTGTCTTACAAGGTGATGACTGTTATAGGTATTATGGGGTTGGGATTGGGAGTATGATTATGAAAGCTGCACATCTTGATGTGGGCAATGTAACCGATATTGGTTTAAACCCTGCCCTGGAACATAATGAAGACTATTATGGCAGATTTGATGGGGAATATGGCACCCTTCTCATCGTTTGTGATGGAATGGGCGGAGGTCCTGGAGGTGAGATCGCCTCCCGCATCGCCGTGGATGCCATCCAGTCTTATATTGCGCGTTATCATATTCCCACCGAAGAGAATATGATCATTGCTCAGAGCTTTGAGCATGCACAAAAGAAAATCATGGAAAAGGTGAATGAGGACCCCTCATTATCGGGAATGGGCAGCACAGTGGTGCTTCTTTTGATCCGTGAACACCAGTTTTGGTATGCTCATTTGGGAGACAGCCGCCTCTATCTGAGGCGTGATGATTCTCTCACACGTCTCACGCGGGATCATAGCGAAGTGCAAAACCTGGTGGATTTGGGTATTATCAAACCTGAAGATGCAGCCCACCACCCGCGCCGCAATATCGTGAGCAAAGCCTTGGGACATGACATTGGGGATCCGGAGATTTCCGGGCCACACAGGCTGTATCAGGATGATATATTCATGCTGTGCAGCGATGGAGTGTCGGACTATATAGCGGATGACGAAATTTTGGATTACCTTACGGAAAGCCCTCAGGTGGCGGCACACAACCTGGTGGATGAAGCCAAGCTGCGTGGAGGGATGGATAACCTTACCATCCAGATAGTGCACGTATTGCATGGTTCTGGAAAGGCAATGCCCGAACCCGAAGTAGAGGTGACAAACCGTCCGCCTCTGAATATTAAAAAGTATGTGGTGCCGCTATTAATCGTAATTTTGGGCATCTACATTCTGGTGCAAATCCCCCGAGCCTGCAGCAAGATGATCAAAAAAGATAAGACAAGCATTTCCAAAAAGCGTGGTGCCAAAGCCGGTGATGAAGCTGATATCCAACCGGATGCCTCTTTGGATAATGCCCTCAATAAGAGGCTGAAGGCGGGACCACCGGATTCTCAATTGCAAACCTTCCTCACTGATTTTTGCGCTGCCAATCCGAGCAAAAAACTGCCCAAAACCCTGTATTCTTTCCCCATAGAGAAAGATGGCGCCAGCGTGTATGTAACGCCCGGGCAAAGCATTTACTTAGCCTTTAATCATTTGGCAAACACGGAAAAGGTGAATCGAGAATATCTGGAATACATTGTTATGATAGCAGCCGCGGTGGGTGAGCTCAAATCCGGAACTGTTCAGCCACAAAGCGTGGAGGAATTCTTTGGAGGCACAACCACGGCTTTGGACGCCAATACCCTTGCCAGAGCAAGAGAATTGTATTTGAATAAGGACAAAAACAAAGGTTATGATTTTAAACGGATTGGAGACAAGCTAAACTCCCAACTCCGTATAACCTCACTAAGCATACACTATAAATAAAGACCCATGAAACCAAGCCTGAAAATCAGTATTTTTACCTGTGCAATACTTATCCTTGGTATTGCTCTTTTGGGTGCGACGGTGCAAGGCATAAAAACCGAGGATAAGGATAGTGGCACAAAGCGTCTCAACGTCTCCCACAAGAAAAATACCTCCAGCAATGTTCGTTCTTCTGCAGATGGCAAATCCCCAAAAATTATCAGTAATAAGACCGGTGAAAAAGCCGCTCAAACCAACTACAAGCGCCTGAGCCCCACCAGTGACCGCACCACTCCATCTAATGATGGAAAAGATAGCGTAGGCGAAATCCGCAACCTGAGCCCCAGTAAAGTCAGGCAATCTCAATCCGATAAAAAGACAGGTGGCACAACAAAGCAGCATGAACCCAAAAAAACTGTAAAGCAAACTGAAAAAGCAGTGGTGGAAAACATCGAGAGCTCGTATAGCACATACGCTGCAGAGCCTGACGAAGGTGAGGAAGGAGCGGAGGGTGAGGAAGAAGAGGAGGAAGAGGAGGAAGAAAAGCCAGCCTCCCGCAGGATGCTTTACCTGCCATATATGATGGATTCCCAAAAAGATAAGGCTCTTAGGCCCAGGGGACGATATATCCCAGAGGAAGATTACTCTGCCTTTAAGGACAACGAAGAATACTTGGGAGGGACAAGGGGCGATAAACATCAAAAATCCAGCAACCTAAAGGTCTTCATCCAAAACAACAGGATGCTCCTGTGGATAATTATGATCCTGTTGTTGGCAGCGGTTCTGTTTTATTTTGTCTATTTTAGACTGATGAACAAGCCTGAACCGGAAACAAGTGAAGAGCCGAGATTGATAATGGATGATGACACCAGGGAGCGGATGGTGATGCGCCTGGATGATAAGGGTTGGACTGCCGACCAAATAGCGGAGGAATTGCACTTGCAGCAAAAGCAGGTGAAACAGATAATCAGCCAGAACAAGGCATAGCTGTAAGGATTTGATGTTCAAAAGTATGAAGCCCCTTGTTCTGATAGCGGTTCTGTGCCTGTTTCCGATGGGGGTTTATCACGCCCAATCGGTTTCTGGCACGTTAGTGCAATCCTCATATTATCAAAGCCCCCTGCTTCAGCCGCATTGGCAGGAAGAGGAATTGCCTTTGCCCGATTCTTTGGGTTTGCACCATCCTTTCCAAAGCTTTCATATCCTGGGCGATGCCATCTTGGATGCCTTTCGTGTGGGGCAACCCCGCTATGCGCTGTTTGATTATAGATATCGTGATAAAGACATGGATTTTGGCACCCAGCTAAACTTTGTGGCGGGTTATGACCAGCGCGTGGAAGATGGCAAGGCTTTTGGCTTTATCTGGAAGGGAATCAAGCTGAGGGCTAAGGTAAATGAACGCATCAACGCCAATGCCTGGTGGTGGAATGGTGCTTTCACCGGAGATAAAGAGGCTGCCAAAGAGCATTCCCTGCTGATAGACGGCTTTTTTACAGAGGCTCCCACGCAGATGCGGGTGGATAACCTGAATGCCGATCTGGGCTATCGCAGCACCCATTTTGATGCCATTGTGGGCAGGGGCAGACCGGATTTTGGCAATAACCTCACGGGCTCCATAATTCTGTCGCAAAGGGTGAATGATTACGGATACTTCCTCACGCAAGGGCGGTTTGGAGCACTGGGATTCAGGATGATGCACGCCTCCCTGATGGCAGACAGCACCCGCAGTCAAAACAGACTGGCAACCGACGACTTTCCTGATAAATATCTGGCATTACATGAGATAACCTGGCAGATTACACCCCGGATCAAAGCGTTTGGAGGAGAAGGAGTGGTGTATGGAGACAGGGGCTGGGACATCAATTATCTTTTGCCACACACCTTTTGGCGAGTGGTGGAGCACAATCAATGGGATAGGGATAATGTGGTGCTCTGGGGAGGTTTGGAGGCGGAGCCACATCAGAACTTGGATTTGTGGTTCACCGGCCTCTTTGATGAACTGAGTTATGGCAAGCTTTTCAGCAATTGGTGGGGCAATAAATGGGCCATCCAAAGTGGTGGCAGGCTGGCATTGCCCTCTCTGGGCACAGGCTGCGGCATCCCCGCCCTGAGCGCCGAAATAGTGGCAGTGCGCCCCTGGACTTATACCCACTATCAAAACCATACCATGTATTCACACGATGGACGTCCGCTGGGCTATCCACAAGGGGCGAACCTGGTAAGCGGCACCCTGGAATTGGAATATCCCGTGGGAGAGATGCTGATGCTGGTGGGGCACACCTCCTGGATGAGGCAAGGATCTGAAGGAAGTGATTGGCGTACAAACTATTCTGACCACTTCCCACCCAATATCATCAATACTGCAGAAACACGCTGGTTTGCCGGCGATAAAAGCGATACATGGCAAATTGGCAGCCTGCTTAAAATCAAGCTTGCCCACAATCAACTGTATGTGGGTCAGCGCTCCAGCCACAAAGATAAATGGCAACACAGCTTTTTTGGCGGCTGGATGTTTCAATATTAGAGGAACCCGTTTATGCCAATCGTCGACCGTTTACCCTTCCCCCGCAAGTACAAGCTAAAGCAAACCGTTCTGCTGTTTGCCATCTTGGCGGCGCTGTTTGGTTTGTGGCTGCGCTCCAATGCCCACAAGTCCCAAAGCAAGAGGATTATTATTCACAGTGTGGGGGTGGAGCGTTTTGACACCCAATTTGTGGAGATTACCTTTGAAATAGAAAACAAGGGTGCCAAAGACGAGGAAGTGATGCTCTTGGCTAAGGTGTATAACACAGCCGGAGAGGAGGTCACCAGCAAGCTGTTTCAGATCAGAACCAAGGCTCAAAAGCGGGAAACGCGCTCTGAAATGATTGATAAAATGACGCTCCCGCTAAAGCCCGGAGAGAAGCCTTACCGCATTACCTTGGAACTGTATCATAGGTAGATACGTCTCTTTGGGCAATCCCAAATCAAGCTGATCAGTGGTAATAGAGAGGCTCTTATTTGAGCTGGTCGTCTATGGAATCCACCACCTTTTTAACCTCTTCACTGCGGTGTTTGGGGCAAACCAAAATGGCTTGCTCAGTTTCGATGATACAAAGATCATTTACGCCGATGAGGGCGGTGAATTTGTCTGAATGGATGTAGTTGTTTTGGGAATCTATGCCAATCCCCTGGGCAGTGAAGGTATTGCCATCGGCATCAGCGGGTGAAAGCTCCGATAGAGCCTGCCAGCTGCCCACATCGCTCCAGCCATAATCCACGGGGATCACTGCTCGGTTTTGGGATTTTTCCATAATGCCGATATCGATGGGGGTTCTGGGCATTTTGGCATAGATGGTGGCGACCAAAGCATCATCCGCACCCTTGGCTATGGCTGCCACCAATTCCTGAGCCACTTCCAATGCCAGAGGCAGGTGAGCCTGGAAGGCGTTGCGCAGGGTTTTGAGGGTCCAACAAAACATCCCGGAATTCCAATAGAAATTGCCCTGCTTGATAAAGCCGGTGGCGGTTTCCCGATCCGGTTTTTCTTTGAACCTCAGCACCTCACGTGCACCGGGTTGAAATTCATCACCCGCTTCGATGTATCCATAGCCCGTGGCAGGGTGGTCTGGAATAATGCCAAAGGTGACCAGTTTGTTTTGTGCGGCAATGGTGTGTGCCAGCTCCAAGCTCTCCAAAAATGCTTCAGTATCGCGGATAAAGTGATCCGCAGGCAGCACTAACATCCTGTCTTCATCCGTCAGCTTCTGTTCCAAAACCGCCAAACTGAGCGCCAAGCAAGGGGCGGTATTCATACCAAAAGGCTCGATGATGATATTTTGCGGGGGCAATTGGGGCAGGTGCTGGATCACGAGAGGAACCTGATCTGCGGCTGTGACCACGTAGATATTATGTGTCTCAATCTGGGACAGCAGCCTCTCCATGGTGAGGCTGATCATGGATTTGCTGCCCAGGATGGGAAGGAATTGTTTGGGAAGTTCTCTGCGGCTGGCTGGCCAAAAGCGAGTGCCAGCTCCTCCTGCCATGATTACAGCATGAAGCATTTTTATCCTCCTATGGGGGGGGGTGTTTCGGGGTTATTGGTTTATTCTCTGAGCGTCTTTGGGATAACTAAAGTTCCAAACCGAGGCGGGAATGGCGGCATTGGTCTTGATATCTGAAAAGCTGTAACTGACAGAATTTGCCGCTGTATCTTTGTAGCTGAGCTTGAGGATATGCCCGCTCTTGGTATTGATGGTGGCGCCAAGGGAGACCATTGTGGGATCTTTCTGAGGGGTGAGCGTGATATCCACCTCAGTCTTTCTTTCGGCGGTGATTTTCACCTGGGAACGGTCCCAATAAAGCTGCAGGATTTCCAGGGGGTTCATCCTTCCATATTGAGGCTGGATCTCGCTGGTGAAGATGGTATTGGAGAGCTCTTCATAAACAGTAAGCATGTTGTTTTCGATGTGCATGCGCTGCAGGCTGGGCTTGGTAAAGTGCATCAGCATCCTTCCGCCGGAGAAGTACATTTTGCCTGTGTAGGTAATGCTTTTTTTGAGCTGGGGATAGTAATTGGTCTGCACCACCGTGGCTTGATAGCTTTGCATGTTTTTGTATGCGCCTTGCAATTTGCCATGCACCTCAGTGGTGGTGATGGCACCCAGGGAACACAGCATTGCAAGTAGAACGATCATAATAATAGTATGTTTCATTGTCACATCCTTTTTCTCTTTATTACTCCTCACGCGCCAATCCCATGCGCACAAGATCTTCGCGGGTTGCCAAAACATCCCTGGATTTGGAGCCCAGATGGGGGCCTACAATGTGGGCACGCTCCAGAAGGTCTATCAATCTGCCGGCACGGGCATAACCTATCTTGAAGTGACGCTGCAGCATGGAGACAGATGCCATATTGGCTCTTACCACCACTGCCGCCGCTTCGGGGAAAAGCTCATCGTCATAATCTATGGCGCCGGGCTGGTCATCATCCTGGCTGGGCAGGCTAAAATCCATCTTGGGCTTGGGCTGCGTGGCAAGGAATTCGCAGGTTTTCACGATCTCCTTATCGCTCACAAATGCACCGTGAATACGCTCCGGGACGGCTTTGCCGGGAGGCAGAAACAGCATGTCTCCACTGCCCAAGAGCCGTTCCGCACCTATCATATCCAAGATCACGCGGGAATCCACCCGGGAGGACACTTGGAAGGCGATGCGGGCGGGGAAGTTTGCCTTGATGATGCCTGTGATAACCTTGATGGAGGGTCTTTGGGTGGCCAAAATCAGGTGAATACCCACGGCACGCGCCATCTGCGCCAGCCTCGTGATGGGATGCTCGATATCCTTGCCACTGGTCATGATCAGATCTGCAAATTCATCCACGATGATAATGATATATGGCAGCTTTTCCATCTCCTCTTCTTTTGCTGCCTGCTGGTTGTAACTGCCTATATCACGCACCTTTGCCTCTTGCAACAATTCATAGCGGCGTTCCATCTCACGCACCGCCCAATACATGTTTTCCAAGGCATTATCCGGCTCTGTGACCACATCTCCGATGAGGTGGGGCAGTCCGTTATAGCCAGCCAGTTCCACCCGTTTGGGATCGATGAGGATGAGGCGCAAATCTTCGGGGCGGGTGCGCATGATGAGGCTCATGATGATGGTGTTGATACATACGCTTTTACCGCTGCCCGTGGCGCCTGCGATGAGGAGGTGGGGCATTTTGGCAAGATCGGTAACCACGGGCTTGCCGGCGATATCTTTGCCCAAGCCAAACATCAGCTTGGAGCTGGATTTCTTCATCTCTTCGGAAAGCAGGAGGTCTTTGAGATAAATCATATCGCGGGTGAGATTGGGGATTTCCACGCCGATGAGTCCACGCCCCGGAATGGGCGCTTGCACGCGGATGCTGCGGGCTTTGATGGCCAGTGCCAAATCATCTGCCAGAGAGGTGAAGCGATTCACTTTCACGCCCTTGGCGGGCTCCAGCTCGTATTGGGTGATGATGGGGCCGATATTCACGTGGCGCACCTCCGCCTCAATGCCAAATTCGCTTAGTTTGTCAGTAAGCACCTCGCTGGTGGCATGAATCTGGCTTTCGATGTCTTTGCGATCACGCTCCGAAAGTTTGACAGGGCTTTCCAAAAACTCTTCAATGGATGGCATTTCATAGGGACGGTCTTCATCATCAGTGTCTATCTCCCGTTTTGGAGGAGGTTTGGGGCTGGGTTTAGGGGGGTTGTTTGCCATTGCTTCCAGCACTTCCATTGGCGAGGGAAGATCATGAGGCTCTTCGTAAACTGGCTCTTCAGCTTGGGGCGCCGGAGGGTCTTCGCTGATATTGATCGTGGGTTTCTCAGGTGCTGGCTTTTTGGTTTGTCTGCGGTTTTTAAACACCAGTACCAGCTCGCGCCACCATTTCTTGATGGTGCGCCATTCAAAAATCATGATCAGGCTCAAAATCATCAATACTATCACGATAATCACTGCACCCATATTGCTGAAGATAGCTTTGAGGATGCTCCACAAAAAGCCGGGGATAATGGCATAACCCAGCTCTCTATCTTTGCCGGAAAACAGCACCTGCAGCCCAAACACCAGGATGAGGCTCAACAACACCTTTTGCCGCGCTTTGGGGGCATTGGGCTCGATAAAGTATTGCAGGGCAATAAAGCCAATGAGGGCAAAGCCGATGATGGAAAAGAGATATCCAAACAGATATACCGTGAGATTGCCAAACAGAATGCCAAAGACACCCACCAGATTGTGAGTGGAGGAACGGGCTGTGGAAAACCAATCCAGAAAGTTGCCCGTATCTCGCAAGATATCCATATCCTGGCGCAAATAACCCGGACCCATGATCAGGCTCAAGACCATCAAAAGACAAAGCAGAAATATCAAGCCGCTTGCCAGCTTCCGTTGCCATGGCTTCCAAGCTTTGGGGCTATAATTTCTCTTTTTCTTTGCTGCCACAGTATTCCTCCTTTAGACGTTGAAACGAATGGAAATCACGTCTCCATCCTTCACCACATACTCCTTGCCTTCCAAGCGAAAGAGGCCTTTTTCACGCAGGATTTTTTCATTGCCATGCTGGATGATATCATCATAGCTGAAACACTCCGCACGGATAAAGCCGCGTGCCAAATCGCTGTGTATCTTACCGGCGGCGGTGAGGGCATTATCCCCACGGGTAATGGTCCAGGCGCGCACCTCGTCATCGCCCACGGTGAAAAAGCTGAGATAACCCATCAATTGATAGGAAAGCTGGGTGAGCCTATCGCGGATGGAGGAGGCAATGCCCATATCTTCCATAAATACCTGGGCTTCCTCATCATCCAGTTTGCTTAGCTCTTCTTCAAAACGGCCGGCAATGGCTATTGCCAGATATCCCCTGCCACTTAGCTGGGATAACAGCTCTTCCTGCTGATTATACTCATCCTCGCTACAATTCACCAGCAAGAGGAGGGGTTTTTGGCTGAAAAACTGGAAGCCACGCAGGGTCTTTGCATCTTCTGCGTTTAACTCCATATTCCGCAGGGGTAGCCCTTCCCGCAGGTCTTCACAAACCAGTTTGAGCAGCTTTTCCTCGTTTTGGATGGCGGGGGTTTTCACGCCGCGTTTATAGCTGAGTTCGATGCGCTCCAGCCTGTTTTCTGCCACAATCAGATCGCTCAATACCATCTCTTCCTCAAAGCGCATCAGGTCTTTGAGGGGGTTTCTTTCCCCCACGATGGCATCCAGTTCGTCATCCACAAAATTGCGCAGCACCAAGGCAAAGCCTTCACAGCCCTTGAGGTCTTGAATCATGCTGCTCTCTGCATTTTCTATATCCTGAGAAAAGATGCCGGGATAATCCCGATATTCGATGTGGGCATAGATGGTTTTCTTGGGCTTGTAAAGCTGGGACAATTGGGTGATGCGGGGATCGGTGATTTGCACCACGCCGATATTGATGGAATCTGCGGGGATATATTTATCGGTGCTGTGTTCAGAACCGGTAAGAGCATTAAATATGGTGGTTTTGCCACTTTTGGGCAGGCCTGTGAGGGCTATTTTCATCGTGTTGGTTTTCCTTTACATAGTTTACGCAGGGCACGCACTTCCGTGGGAGTGAGAGGCCTCCAACAGCCCGGCTGCAGATCCTTGAGCGTGAGCGTGCCAAATTGCAGCCGTCTGAGGGCTATTACCTTGCCGCCAACTGCCTCTATCATCTGGCGTATCTGGCGCTTGCGGCCTTCGCGAATTACCAGTTTGAGGCTCATTCCCTTTTCACTGCGGCTTTTGATATAGACGCCGGCAGAGCGCGTGGGACCGCCCTCTATCACCACTCCTTCCCTCAGGCTGCGGATGGCGGAATATGGCAGGGGAGGCTTCACATCCACTTTATACACCTTTTCGATGCTAAAGCTGGGATGGGTGAGCTGGTTTATCAGCTCCCCGTCATTGGTAAAAAGCAAGAGGCCTTCAGAGTTTTTATCCAGCCTGCCGGCATAGTTCAGATGGGCAGCCTCAGAAGGCAGGAGGTCATAAACGGTTTGGCGCTGTTTTTCATCCGTGCGGGTAACCACATAGCCGCGGGGCTTGTTCAGGATGAGATACATCGGTTGGATAGCGGGTTGCAGTGGTTTACCATCCAGTGTCACCTCGTCCTCTTTGCCAATGCGCACGCCAAGATCCTGACATATCTGCCCATTTACGGCTATCCTGCCGGAAGTGATCAGGCTCTCCATCTTGCGCCGTGAGCCCAAGCCACAGGATGCCAGCCAGCGGTTGAGGCGGATGCCGCTACCAGCGCTCGAGGCTGTTTTGGATGATTGTCTTGAAGAGGTTTTTGATGAGTTCATCGCTTGCTTCCTCTTTGCTGCCAAATCTGGCTGTACTGCCCGAACTGACGGCATAAGTTTCATATAGTGTGAGGTTTTTATTTTCCCAAATCACCTCATTTTGGACAAGATCGGTGAAGGTGACGCTGAGCGAAAGGCGCAGCTGATAATCTTGAATACGATTGGCAGAGTCATAGCTATGGATGCTCTCTTCGAAACTGCTAATCACTCCTTCCAACACGCAATCTGGATTCTGGGTGACAGGTTTGAGCCTGCCATCCGAGCGAAAGTGATTGTTCAAACCCCCAAATACATCATCACCAATGGCAAATTCCGTACTGCGATTCTCAAATGGCGCAATGCGGATTTTTTTGAGATGCGGATAAGCGTTTACATATACAGAATATGCGCATCCTGCCATTAGCAACAAAATCAGGGTGTAAGTAATAAATATCTTGACCATATATCAAGCCCAAAAAATACTACATCCTTGTCAAGATAAACCTTTAAAAACATAAAAAACATATTAAGTACTGATACTGAAAGGAGGTATCAAATGGCGAAAAAATACCTCTCCCGAGTGGAGACAGCCAAAAAGCTGAAAGTATCTGAGAAGGTCATCCAGGAGATGATCAACAGCAAAGTCTTTGAAACCAAAATGGTGGGGAAGACCCTCAAAATAGACGAGGATTCCCTGAACGAATGGCTGGAAAACTTAAACGAAAACGAAGAGAAGATGTTGGCGTTGAAGCGCGTAATCTGTCACTTTGAAGAGTATATGCGTATAGAAAACATCTTCATCGATTTCACGGCGGAAAACAAATACGACGCCATCCGCATCCTCAGCGAAAAAGCCAAGGAATTGAAGCTGGTGCGCGATGCCCGCTGGCTGTATGAAGTGGTGGTGGCTCGTGAAGAGCTGATTTCCACCGCCATCGGCAAAGGAGTGGCCCTCTTGCACCCCCGTCACCTGCATCCATCCAAGATCAAAACCCCCAGCATCCTCTTTGGCCGCAGCACGGAAGGCGTGGATTTTGACGCCCCGGACAACAAGCCCGTGAATATCTTTTTCATGCTGCTCTTGCATAACGACAAACAGCATCTGTTTTCCCTCAGCTATATCTCCAAGCTGATCATGCATCCTGATATTTTGGAGCAATTCAACAACGCCCCGGATATTGAAGCCATTCACGAAGCCCTCACCGTGATGCCGGAATCCCAAAACAGCTAAAAATGCCACAAGTAAGAGTTATCCTGGGCAGCAAGTCTGATCTGGAAGCCTGCCAACCCATCAAAGATACCCTTGAGGAATTTGGTGTTGACTACGATTGGCATATCTCTTCCGCCCATCGGAAACCCCAACAGACCACCCTTCTGGCGCAAAACGCAGCCTCTGAAGGAGTGAAGGTGATCATCGCTTGTGCGGGAATGGCAGCCCATCTGCCCGGCGTGATCGCCTCCCACACCCATCTTCCCGTAATTGGCGTCCCCCTGTCCGGCTCCGCTCTTGGCGGCAAGGACGCCCTTTACAGCATCGTGCAGATGCCTCCGGGAGTGCCCGTGGCTTGTGTGGCCATCAATGGCAGCAAAAATGCAGCGCTGTTGGCAATACAGATATTGGCAATCTCCCAGCCCGCCCTGGCAGCTAAGATGCAGGGTTTTAAGGAGGCGTTTGTAAAAGCATAAGACACACTTCACCTTTGAAAGAAGGAGTATAACAACATGAAAAAGATTAAGTTGATTATCGGTTTGATCCTGATTGGTATGCTGCTCTTTGGCTGTATAGGCCTAGACGGCACAGATGGCCGGATATACCTCAGGATCGATCTCATTGACTGTGTTCGCTATTGGGATAATAATGATAGCATCCCCTTTGGATTTAGCGTCAATTCATATTACAGATGCTTTCCCGGCTCCTACAGTTTTGAATATGAAACCACATCTGGCAGGGAGTGGAGCGGTACATATACCGTCACGTCTGAAAAGGGAAGCCCTGGCGGATTTATGTATGATGGAGAGGATGGTAGGGATAGATTTTATACCCTTGCCTGCCATCCCAATGGCCCCAGCCTCACTTATTATCACCAGCGCAATGATGGCATGGGCAAAACGATTCAGCCGCAAATTGCTGACGAAGATAATATCGAAATCATCCACAGCGATGGAATCTACCGCTTTCATCTGCATGCCAGTCGCAAGCCTGGAACCCAGAAAACCAAGACCAAGATTTGATATCTGTCATCACTTTCATTGGTGCTTGCCCATTAACCACCCTTGTCTCACGCATGCCTCACGCATGCCTCACCCTTGTCTTACATAAGGAGGATAACAAGTGTATAGACTCAGCGTAAGCGATAGCTTTAGCGCAGCCCACAAGCTTTGCGGCTATGAAGGCGCCTGCCGCAACCTGCACGGGCACAATTGGAAGGTAAAAGTATGCCTGGCATCCCAAGAATTGGATGGAATAGGCATGGCTTTGGATTTTGGCGTGATCAAAGAGCTGCTCACAAAGATTTTGGACGAGCTGGATCATGCCTATCTAAACGACCTCCCTGCCTTCAAAGACCAAAATCCCACCAGCGAAAACCTGGCTCGCTATATCTTTGAACGCTTTGAAAAGGAATTTGCCGATACCAAGATCAAAACCGAAAGCGTGGAAATCCAAGAATCCGAACGCAGCTCTGTGGTGTATTCCCATGCTTAGATTGGTGCAAAGTTTCTTTGTAAAAAGCGCCGTGGAACCGGAGGATTACCCCGCCAGCGCCTTTGCCGAATTTGCCTTTGTGGGACGCAGCAACGTGGGCAAATCCACCCTGATCAACCTCATCACCAATGTTCACGGTCTGGCAAAAACCAGCTCCACTCCCGGGAAAACGCGCCTCTTAAACTTCTTCCTGGTGAGATGGAAAGACGACGAAAACCAAACCGAAGGACGCCTCCAATTTACAGACCTTCCCGGCTATGGCTATGCCCAAGTGAGCCAGGCGGAGATGGAAAAATGGCGCCGCATGGTGGATCATTACTTTGAAAACCGCGAACAACTGAAGGGCATCATCGTACTGGTGGATATCCGCCATCCTGCCGATGAAAAGGATATCCTGATGCTGGAGATGCTGAAGATGAGGGAGATAGATTTTTGTGTGGTTGCCACCAAGGCAGACAAAATCCCCAAAAACAAGATCCCCAAGACCCTGCTGGTGCTTGCCAAAGGATTGGGACTTCAGGATACCCCCATCTTCCCCGTCTCTGCCCTCAAAAAAACAGGTTTGGAACAGATTTATGACTGGCTGCGCAGCCGGTTAGACACTCAAACCCCCGTTGATGACCAATCGTAAATATGACATTATCGTAGTGGGTGCCGGTCATGCCGGCATAGAGGCGGCATTGGCTGCTGCCCGCAGGGGCGCCCGCACCGCTCTTTTTGTAATCAAATTGGAAAGCGTGGGACGCATGAGCTGCAACCCCAGCTTTGGAGGCCCCGCCAAGGGTCACCTCGCCAAAGAGATAGACGCCTTGGGCGGAGAGCTGGGCTGGTGTGCGGATCAAAGCGGTATCCATTTCAGGATGCTCAACCGCAAAAAAGGCCCCGCCGTCTGGGCACCACGCAGCCAAAACGATCGCCGTCTCTACAGTGAATTGATGCTGCGCACCCTGGAAGAGCAGGACAATCTGGAGCTCATCGAATCCACCGTCACCGCTATCCTGCACGATGACAAAGCCGTACAGGGCGTCATCACCAACATCGGTTTGGAATACTTTGCACCCAAGATCATCCTTGCCCCGGGCACCTTCTTAAGAGGCAGCATCTATGTGGGAGACAAGGTGTTGGAAGGGGGACGCAGCGGCGAACCCTCCGCCAATGAGCTCAGCCTGGCGCTCTCCAACATGGGTTTTGAACTGTTGCGCTTTAAGACGGGAACCCCGCCGCGGGTGGACCTGCGCAGTTTGGATTATAGCGCATTGGAAGAACAGCCCGGAGACCCTGATCCTTCCGGATTCTCTCATTATCGGGATATCAAATTGCAAAACCTCATCTCCTGCTACCTCACCCGCACTACGCCGCAAACCCATGAGATAATCAGCCAAAACATCGCATCCTCCGCTCTTTATGGAGGCATCATCCAGGGGATTGGAGCGCGCTATTGCCCCTCCATCGAGGATAAAATCGTCAAATTCCCCCAACGCGATACCCACCAGGTCTTCATCGAGCCGGAAGGCATCCACACCTATGAAGGCTATGTGAATGGAGTCTCCACCTCGCTGCCACCCCAGATTCAGGAGCAAATCATCCACAGCATCCCCGGCATGCAAAATGCACGCATCATGCGCTATGCCTATGCCATCGAATACGATTGCATCTCCGGGCAGGAGCTGGATGCCTCCCTGATGAGCAAACGCTTTGACGGGCTTTATTTGGCGGGGCAAATCAATGGCACCTCCGGCTATGAAGAGGCTGCCGCACAAGGCATTTTGGCAGGGATTAACGCCACTTTGGCACTGGAAGACAAGCCTCCCCTCATCCTCAGCCGTTCCCAGGCGTATATGGGTGTGTTGGTGGATGATCTGATAACTCGCGGCACAAACGAGCCTTACCGCATGTTCACCTCCCGCGCCGAATACCGCCTCATGCTGCGTCAGGATAATGCCGATGAACGCCTGATGCCCCTGGGATACCAGCTGGGCTTGATTCCCGCTACCCGCTGGCAGAGATATCAAACCATGCTGGAGATCAAAGAGCGGGAATGGGCAAGGCTGCATTCTGAGAAAAGCCTGTTTTCCCCCACGGAGGAGGATGGCTTGCCCCGCGAGCCCCAGGCATTTGCCCAGCTTCTGAAGCGACCTCAAATCAACTTTGCGGATCTCTCCCGCTTTGGCTTTCAACCCTCGCCAGAATTGACACAGGATATCGCCAGCCGCATCCAGCTGGAAATCAAATACTCCGGTTACCTGAGCCGTGCCCAGATGGAGCTGCAACGCTTTAATGACAGTGAACACATCCACTTGCCGGCAGATTTGGATTATTACGCCATCCAATCCATTGCGTGGGAAGCCCGCGAAAAGCTGGCAAGCATACGCCCCCGCAATATCGCCCAGGCGCTGCGCATCCCCGGCGTCAATTATACGGATGCCGCTGCCCTCATGATTTGGCTGAAGAAACACCACGGCTCCCTGGAATCCAAATGAAGCATTATCTCCCCCTCGTTTGCTGCCTCATGCTCTTCCTAAGTGCCTGTGGTGGCAATAAAACAAGATCTTGCCATCCCCTCCCCCCGCCAGAGATCCACACCCCCTTTTCCGCTCCCTCCTGGCTGTGGCAAATCCCTTCCGGCAGCTATACCATTGGCTTTGGCTATGCAGACACCTTTTTCTCCAACCGGGCTGATTCCCTGGCAAGGGAGTATGCCGCTGTCTCCTTATCCCGCAACCACTCCTCGTTTGTGGTGGATAAAAAGAGTATCTGGGAATGGGCAAGTGAAACGCAATCCAGCTGGGAATCTCGAACTTTTCAATTGGTGGTAAGTGCGGATTTGAATTACCTCAAAAATTCATACCAAGATTTGATATTGATAGATCACTATCACACCCAGGGCTATTATATTGGACTTTATGGTTTTAGCGATAAAGAGGTGGATGCAAAGCCCACAATCATGCATCAGGATGAGAAGCCGGATTGGTGTGTGGATGAATCCATCACCTCCAAGGGAAACACCATCTATTGCATTGCCTCTGCCCAAGCCTCCAGCCTGATGGATGCCTGGAGCCTGGCACAGGAAAAAGCCCTGCGGCTCATCGGCAAATACCGTCTGCAAAAGGTGCAGGCAGTGTTTGCCTCCGAAGATGATTTTCACAAGCGCGATCTGGCGATAGAGACCGTTGCCCGCAGCTATCAAGCCTATCTGGATAAGAGCTTTATCATCCCCTCCACCACAGAAAACCAGACCAGCTATCTGGTCTATCTGCAAATCCGCAGTTTGGATCATTGATGCGTATCGCCGCCATCATCCCTGCCCGCATCGGCAGCAGCAGATTCCCCGCCAAAGCCCTCGCCCTCTTGGATGATAAACCCATCATCAACCACGTGTGGCAAAGGGTGCAAGCCAGCGGCATCTTTAGCGACGTGATAGTGGCAACAGACAGCCAGTTGATCATCGATGCTGTGACTGAGGCTGGGGGAAAGGCACGCATGACCGCCATCGATCACCCTTCCGGCAGTGACCGCGTGGCAGAAGTGGCACGCACCTTGGCTGCCGATATCATCGTGAATGTGCAGGGGGATGAACCCTTTATCTCCGACTCTGCTTTACAGACCATAGTAAGCGCCTTCACAGACTCCACCGTCCAGATGGCATCCCTGATGTGTGAGCTTTCCCAAGAGCAGGATTGGCAAGACCCCAACGTGGTGAAGGTGATTACAGACCTTGAGGGGAATGCCCTCTATTTTTCCCGCGCAGCCATCCCCTTTGATAGGGATCACAGCGCCTCTGCGCTCCGCCACGTCCATCGCCATATCGGCATCTATGCCTGGCACAAAGAGACGCTCCTCCGCTTTGTGAGCCTGCCGCCCAGCCCCTTGGAAAACATCGAAAAGCTGGAACAACTGCGCGCCCTGGAAAACGGCATCCCCATCCGTATGTTAAAGACTGATTTTGAGGGCTTTGGCATCGATACACCCGCAGATCTACAGCGCGCCCAAGAGTATATCAAAAAGGAACAATCATGAAACGTATTACCCTAATCCTGTGTATAAACCTCCTCGCACTTGGCGTCTTTGCTATTCCCCTTAGAATCCTCCATACAAACGACACCCACGGCGCCTATTTGCCCCAAAGCTACAGCACCGAAGACGGCTACATCACTTTGGGGGGATACCTGAACCTGTGGGAACACCTGCAGGAACAGCGCCAGTCTGCCCCCCGCAGCATCTATCTGGATGCCGGAGACCAACAGACGGGCAGCGCCTTTGCCGCCATGGAATATGATGGCGCTATCGGTGGAGCTGTGATAAGGGTTTTCAACCATCTCCAACTGGATGCCGCCACCTTTGGCAATCATGAATTTGATCAAAACCCCGCCAATCTCCAGCGCCTCATAGAAATGGCAGAATATCCCTTTATCAGCAGCAATATCATAGATCAAAACACCAGCCTACCCTTGGGCAACATACCTTGGCACATCATCCAGCTGGATAGCCTGAAGGTTGGTGTGTTGGGGCTCACCCTGGTGGAGCTGCCCGAGAAGGTGCGCCGCTCCAACGTGGAACACCTGCAGATCCTGCCCTATAAAGAAGCCATCGACCTATATCTGGACGAACTGCACAGTAACACAGACCTCATCATAGTGCTCACCCACAATGGCATCGAGGCGGATATCCAGTTGGCAATGGAACTGGATGAACGTATCCATCTCATCATCGGTGGACACACCCACAGCTATATCGATGAACCCTTGGTGGTAAATGGCATCCATATCGCCCAGGCAGGCAGCTATCTCAGCCATCTGGGCGTGATTGATTTGGATGTGGAAGACGGCGTCATCAAATCCTTTTCCAACAGGCTTATCCCCCTCACCTCCAAGCCATCTTCGCCCTCCAACCCCCTTAATACCTTCATCAGCCAGATGAGCGAGCGCATAGAAGATGAGCTGGGGCAAGTGATTGCCACCTTGCCCGAAGATTGGACAATCCACAAGTTTGGCTCCACAAACCTCTCCCGCTGGATGGCAACTGCACTCAAGACCCAGTATGCCGAGACCTTCAGCCCTGATATCGCCATCGTGAATAACGGCGGCTTTCGCAAAAACATCCCTGCCGGTCCCGTCACCCTGAGGGATATGCACGAGCTGTTGCCATTCAATAACACCGTCACCGTCTTCTCTTGCTATGGCAGAGATTTACAAGCCTGGGCACAGCTCAATAACCGCATCCTGGCAGAAAAGCCCTTTGATATCTGTGAAAGCAGCCCCTCCGGCTGGCAGGGCTTTGGGGATGAGGCAGTCTTCGATTTGGGAGCCCAGTTCTATGCACCAGATAAAGTCTATCGCGTTATCTCCCACGACTTTGTGGCAGGGCAATGGGATAAATATCTGGGCTTTGAACCCTTCGACGTCTATGACACCGGCGAACCCTTTTTGGATGCCATGGTGCGCGAAATCAAGGCTCAATACGGGATTAAGTAATAAGGGTAGCCGCCTAAGATTTCCCCGATACCAGATGCTGTTTCTGCTGTCTCTCTATAAACTGACACCCAAAGCTGCAAGTTGTGACACAAGTGGAAAGTGGGGATAACGCTTTGATTAGTGGGGAGATACGATGGACTGCCTTAAGAAATGTCCAAGCGCCTATTTGGACGTTTTTGGACTGTTTGGTGACACTATTACTGCAAATTTGGATAGCGTTTGGACAGGCTTTGGAAAGAGCAGTTGGAAAAATGGAACTTTGAAATTAGAAAAACCGCAATTGGAGTGCAATTGTGCCAATCAGAAAAGCTCCGTAATTCCAATCTGAGTCTAAAACCAGAACCGGGTAGTCTATATTAAATGGTTGGAGGATAATCTTTTGCCTGTGATGGTCGATCTGCACCTTCTTAATGGTGAGACCATCGTCAGTTCTTACAACTGCAATTTTTCCATCCGCTTTTTCCCAGCTCTGATCGTTCTTAATGACCACGATATCCTGATGCTGGATCACAGGCTCCATGCTTTGTCCATTTACTTGAAAGACAGTATATTGCTTGGGATTGCCGGGCAGAAAAGAGAGTGGTAATTGAATCTGCCCAACCTGACTCCACTCGTCTCTGATCTCAAGGGGAGGTCCGGCGGCTATCTCTCCCACGATGGGAAAGGTGATAGAACTGGTTGGATCGAAGTCCTGACTGTCTATCGGATGCAGGATGGGAGAGATCGTGGGAGGTATTGATTTATCTGGACTGGATGATCTTACTTGTGCTTGCTTGCCTTGGATTAGCTCTTGGAACTCGTCTTTGGCATACATGGAACCGTTTCCGGTAAAGAGCCAGTGAAGGTTAATCTTATCTTTGGAGAGGGCTTCCAAGAACTCGGGATCGGGGTATCTTTCGCTTGATTTATATCTGGAGAGGGAGGCACGGGAGATGCCATATTTCTCGGCAAACTGGTAATCCTTGAGTCGCAT
>Ga0172382_10001774_pt1 | contig 37653 bp, 44 predicted proteins | sample Leawel138RmetaG_FD_122245 | JGI IMG/M metagenome (GOLD analysis project Ga0172382, IMG submission 122245) | Leachate microbial communities from a municipal landfill in Southern Ontario, Canada - Leachate well 138R metaG | ecosystem: Engineered > Solid waste > Landfill > Unclassified | place... | reverse complement strand
ACAGGAAAAAAAATATGCCATTGTTGATATGACCGATGAAGATGTCACAATGCTTACCGAGAAAAATGCGTATTAATCAAAGTGTGATGTAAGTTTAGATGACGCTTAAACCAAGTAAAACAAAAAGACTATGTTAGGACCTAAAATAAATTTATTCAACGGAGCATGGGTTGATACGATTTTTGAGGGAAGAAATAAAGAGTACGGAGCCTATGTGCTACGTAAAGAAAACGGAAAAGTATCTGTAATCGCTCTTATTATCGGAGCTGTGATTTTTTCTTTAGCCATCAGCACTCCCGTTATTATGAAAATGATCGGTTCGGGCAAAGAGGAAACACAAGCAGAAACCCTCGATACCAAAATCGTAATGATGGAGATTCTTGAGCCTGTAAAAAAGCCCGAAGAAATCATTCATGAGCCTGTGGTGCAAAAACAAACCAAAACATTGGTAGAGGTAGTAAAACACGTTCCTCCGGTGATTGTGGAAAAAGAAACCGTTGAAGAAGAAATGAAAACGGTTGACGATTTCAAAGACAAAATCACAGGTGCCGAAAACATCGAAGCCAGTGATGACGGAGATATCGTGCTTGACAATACACATTCTGAAATTGAAGTAAAATCAGATATTATCAACGACGACCAGATTTATGTAGCCGTAGAGGTAAAACCGGAATTTCCGGGCGGGATACAAAAATTCTATGACTTTGTAAAAAAAGAATACAAAGCTCCCAATGTTGACAGAGACCTCAAAGGAAACGTTATTGTGGAATTTGTGGTAGAAAAAGACGGAAGTTTAACCGATATCAAAGTGCTGCGAGACATTGGTCACGGTACGGGAGCAGAAGCTATCAGAACGCTGAAAAAATCGAGAAAATGGAATCCGGGAATACAAAACGGAGTTCCCGTTAGAGTCCGATATACGCTTCCGATAGCAGTAAGTGTAAAGGCTCAATGATGAATTTTAATCATAATTTCAAACAGAAATCGCCAAAAAAGCGATTTTTGTTTGTTTTTGGAATGTTCTTTTTTCTGCTCTATCTCTTTATGGGGCTAGCAGTAATTTTCTGGAAGAACTTCCCGCTCGAGCTCACCAAAACCCAGCGAATTGCTTTGGGTATAGTGCTGATAGTCTATGCTTTTCTGAGGTTTATACGACTTTTGCAGGAAAGAGAGTAGGATTTAAGATTTAGGATTGATTTGAAATTTGAGATTTGAAATTTGAGATTGATGCACAACTAACAACCGACAACTGATAACTGATAACTGATAACTGATAACTGATAACCAATAACCGACAACCAATAACCAATAACCAATAACCAATAACTGTTAACCAATAACCACCCAGACAATGAAAAAGACAATTTTATTTCTTCTGATTGCTTTAGGTGTTTTCTTTTCCTGTAAAAAAGACAAGCAGGAAAAAGAAACCATTGTTTCGGGTAGTGTAACCGTGCTTACAGACGAATCGCTTTTTCCTGTTGTGGAAGATCAGGTGAATGTTTTTGAACACAGTTACAGAGCCAATATCGAAATCAGCAGTCAGTCTGAAGCTGCAACAATCAATGCTCTTTTGAGTGATACAACCCGAATTGCGATACTCACCCGTATGCTTTCACCCGAAGAAGAAGCTGTTTTTACCAACCGCAACGTCAAACCCAGAATTACCCGTTTTGCCATAGATGCCATAGCCTTTATTACCCACAAAAAATCCAACGATACGCTTGTGGAGCTGAGCGAAGTGCTGCAATACATCAAAGGCGAACCCGGAAAAATCAATGCATTGGTTTTTGATAACCCAAATTCGGGAGTGATGCGTTTGCTTTGTGAAAAGGCAGGTGTAAGGGTAGGAGAGAACCCGAATCTGTTTTCAAAATCATCGAGTGAAGAGCTCATTCGGTTTATTTCAGAGAACGAAGGTTACATTGGGGTAGTGGGTGTCAACTGGCTCACACAACCTCCGCAACATCTACAGCAACCTCTGGAAAATATCACGGTTATGGCTGTGCAAAATGTTAAAACCACTACAGAAGATACCCATTATTACAAGCCTTCTCAGGTCAATATAGCCAGGAAGTTATACCCGCTCACCCGTGAAGTCTATCTGTTAAATTATCAGGGAACAACCGGTTTGGGTATGGGATTTGCTTCTTTTGTGGCCGGAGATGTCGGGCAGCGAATTATCCTGACTTCGGGGCTTGCACCTTTGCAGGTGGAGCAAATGAAAATAAACGTAACAAAAGAATTCAATAATTAAAATTTTAGATACAATGAAAATGAGAAAGATGACATTTTTAAGCCTGTTTTTTGTGAGTCTGGGGCTACAGGCTCAAGATTTACAACAAGCCAGACAAGCCGTAGATGCAGAACAATATCAAAAAGCCAAAACCATTCTCAAATCCATGATAAACTCTGATGCTGATAAAGGAGAAAATTACTACTATCTGGCAGACGTATATCTTACCCTTAAAGAAACGGATTCGGCTAAAATTTATCTCAACAAAGGGCTGCAAGCCAAAGACAATGCTCATTTTAATTATATCGGATTGGGGCAGATAGCTCTTGACCAAAACAACATTCAACAAGCCACCGAAAACTTCAACAAAGCTCTCGAAAAAATCAAAAGACGTGACACAGAAGAGCTTATCGGAGTAGGGAGAGCCTATATCAATTCCGAAAATAAAAACCCTCAAAAAGCAATCGAATTTTTGACCCGGGCTATTCAGGCAGATTCCAAATCGGCTCAGGCATATCTTGCTTTGGGTGATGCTCATCAGGCCGATAAAAACGTAAACGATGCCTACAGAGCCTATCGTGATGCTTTGGCTTTAGACAAAGATTTGAAAAGAGCCAAACTCAGAATGGCTGTGATTACCAAAAATGCCAAAGCGTTTCAGGAAGCTGCCAATTCGTTTAACGAAATGGCATCAGCAGCACCAAGCTATGGTCCTGTCTATCGTGAATTGGCAGAAACCTACTATTATTGGGGTGTAAACGAACCGGCAAAATATAAAGAATATACTACCAAGGCTTTGGAATATTACAAAAAATATATGAGCCTTACAGATTATTCGCTTAATTCGAGAATGCGATATGCTGATTTCTTGATTCTGACAGAAGACTACACTACTCTTGAAGCCGAAGCCAACAAAATGAAAAACGAGGATAAAATCAATCCGAGAATTTATCGTTATTTGGGTTATGCCGCCTACGAAAACAAAAATTATCAGGAAAGTGTGGAAGCCCTGACCAGTTTCTTTGAAAAAGGCACTCAATTCATCTCCAGAGATTATTTGTTTTTGGCCAAAGCCAAATTAGCTCTTGCCAAAAAAGACGGAGAAATCACCGATATGGCTCAATTTGAAGAGGCTCTTGCCGAATTGGAAAAAGCAGTGGAAAAAGACCCGTCAGCCGGAGGAGAATTCAGTACTTTGGGTGAAGAACTATACAAAGAAAAACTCTATGATGCAGCAGCAAAAGTGTTTGTACTTTCCACTCAGGATACCCTCTCAAAATCATTTGCTATTGACAACTATTATTTAGGAAATGCGGTTTTGTTCTCTTATTCCAACAAGTTGTCAGAAAAAAGTGAAAGCGAAGAAGAGTTTACCGAAGAAGAAAAAACAGCAAACCTCTATTGGTTAGAAAAAGCAGATATCGCCTTCGGACATGTGGTCGAAGCTGCCCCAACCACTCACGATGCCGTGTTGAACTGGGCAAAAATCAACCGTTTTATGGATACGGAAGAGGCTGTTGCAAAAGCAGTTACACTTTATGAAGATTATATCAGAATCGTGGAGGAAAAAGGAGAAGAAGTGCTTTCACAAGCCCGAACACAAAGAGAGCTTTTGGCAAGTCATACGTTTTTGGGTTCACAATATTCTCAAACCGATAAAACAAAAGCTATCGAACATTTCCAAAAAGCACTTACCTATAACCCCAACGAAGGTATGCAACAATATATCACCGAATCTATTGATGTGTTACGTCAATAATTTTACCGAAAAGTGATTAAAAAAGAGGCTCATTTTTTTGAATGAGCCTCTTTTTTTTGTGCATTTTAAACAGGTTCCTGAACCTGTGTTTTTACAGTATCAAACCATTGGGAAAGTGTTGGGAAAATCATTTCAGAAACTTCTGAAACAGGCTGATAAAGTAAAGATTCCTTTAATTTTTCTTCCGATACTAAAAGGTTATTTTGGTTGATTTTCTGGAAAAAATGCAGAAAAATACTGAGAATTAAAAGAGTTTTCAAAACTCCGAACACACCTCCCAAAACCTTGTTTAGCCAGCCCAAACCCGAAAAATCAGCAATTTTGGTGAGTATTTTTGCCAGCAACATAATTGTGATAACCACTATTACAAACGTTATGGCAAAAGCGATGATTTCGAGGTGTTGCCACTCGGTAGAGAAGTTATCCCGAAGAAATGTTGCAGTAAAAGAAGAGAATTTTATAGCGATGAATATGCCTGCCAAAAGCGAAACAAACGAAGCCAATGCTACAAAGAGTCCGCTCCAAAGCCCTCGTACAAACCCGAAAAGCAGGAAAATCAGTAAAATAATATCGAGTAGGTTCATTTTTTTAATGCTCCGTATTTAGTTTTAGGTTGAATGGACTGCCAACTACAACTGACCACTAAAGGCTGCCAACTGACCACTTAGTTCAAAGCAAACACAGCTCCCAAACGAAAAGCCGGAACACTCACTCTGAATTTGCGGGTGGTGGTAAAGTTGACCATTGTATAAAAGCCTTTCATCGCTCCAAAAGGAGATGTCAATAGACAACCCGAAGTATAGCTGTGACTTTCTCCCGATTTCAATATGGGTTTGTTGCCCACTACACCTTCTCCGTCAATGGTTTCGGGTTCGCTCAAAGCATCAAAAATATCCCAATGACGGGAAAGCAACTGCACAGTGTCTTTGCTTTGGTTTTCGATGGTAATCCGGTAACTGAAAGCATAGTGAATTCGGTGATTTCTGAAGTAAGCCCCTTCAAAATCAGTAAAAACCGAAACCTTTATGCCTTGTGTAATCTGAGAAACCATATTTTTTCACCTTAATAAAAACCAAATGAATTGTCCAAAGATACAATTTTTAGTTGTATTGCCAAACGTAAAATGGTGGGTTTGCGGAGTTTTAAAAAGAATTTTGGTAAAACACTTGACAACCCCTGTTTTAGAATCGTATATTTGCAATCCATTAAAAAAAAGCAAATGAAATTATCACACTTCAATTTTAATCTGCCTAAAGAACTTTTGGCCGAGTTTCCTCCCGAAAATAGAGATGAATCAAGACTTATGGTTGTTGACCGAAAAAAAGGCACTATCGAGCACAAACTTTTTAAAGATGTGATTGATTATTTTGACGAAGGTGACGTGATGATTTTGAATAATACCAAGGTTTTTCCTGCCCGCCTTTACGGAAACAAAGAAAAAACAGGAGCCAAAATTGAAGTATTTTTGCTTAGAGAACTCAACGAAGAACAACGTTTGTGGGATGTGCTGGTTGACCCTGCCCGAAAAATCAGAATTGGTAATAAACTTTATTTTGGTGAAGATGAATCGCTTGTGGCAGAAGTCATTGACAACACGACTTCCAGAGGAAGAACCCTTCGTTTTTTGTATGACGGGTCTTATGAAGAATTCCGAAGTAAATTGACAGAGTTGGGCGAAACCCCAATTCCGAAATACATTTCCAGAGCCGTAACTCCCGAAGATGCAGAGCGTTACCAAACCATTTACGCTAAAGAAGAAGGAGCCGTAGCAGCTCCTACAGCAGGACTTCACTTTTCAAAACACCTGATGAAACGCTTGGAAATCAAAGGAATTGATTTTGCCGAAGTTACCCTTCACGTAGGGCTGGGAACTTTCAATCCGGTAGAGGTAGAAGACCTTTCCAAACACAAAATGGATTCCGAAGAGCTGATTATCACAGAACAGGCTTGTGAAGTGGTAAACAAAGCCAAAGCCAACAAACAGCGAATTTGTGCCGTAGGAACTACTTCGATGAGAGCTATCGAAAGTTCGGTTTCTTCTCATAAAACCCTGAATCCGTTTAAAGGATGGACAAACAAATTCATTTATCCGCCTTATGAATTCAGCATTGCAGATTGTATGATAACCAATTTCCATACACCAAAATCAACTTTGTTGATGATGATTTCTGCTTTCTGCGGACATGATTTGATGAAAAAAGCCTACGATGAAGCCGTTAAGGAAAAATACAGATTTTATTCCTACGGAGACGCTATGTTGATAATATAATTTTTTATTCCTGACAGGTTTTATTTTGAACCTGTCAGGAATTTCTTTTATTTCGGAATACTTTTCAAAGCTTCAATCAGGCAGTCAATATCTTCTTTTGTATTCTGATAACCCAGCGAAATGCGGAGTGAAGGCTTGTTGAGCTCTGCTACAGGAAGTATTTCTTCCAACACATGAGAAGGAATAAGACTACCGGACTGGCAGGCACTTCCCCTGGAAACAGCAATACCTTTCATGTCCAGACTAAAAAGTATCGTAGGAGTTATCGCTTCTGAAAATGGCAGTTGAATGTTGAGAATATTGTAAATTCCCTTCTCTGAATCTCCGTTTATTTTATAACCTGAAAAGTGTAGGTCTAATTGCTCTGTCAGGTAATTTCTCAACGAAAGCAGCTGCTTTTTTTCAGCTTCCAAATGAGTATAAGAAAGCTCCAAAGCCTTTGCCATTGCGACAATCTGATGAGTCGGTTCGGTTCCTGCCCGTATGCCTTTTTCCTGACTTCCACCAAAAAATAAAGGCTTTAAAGGTGTGCCTTTTCGTACAAAAACAAATCCGATACCTTTTGGGCCGTGAAATTTATGTGCCGTCCCGATTAAAAAATCAACAGGTAGCTGCTGTAGGTCTATATTTATTTTCCCCATTGCCTGCACGGTATCAGAGTGAAAAAAAGCTTTATATTCTTTACATAAAACAGCTGTTTTCTCAATATTGAGAATGTTTCCTATCTCGTTATTTACATACATCAGGCAGACCAACGTTGGTTTTTCTTCTTTCAGAAGTGCTTCTAAGTGGTTTAAATCAATATTTCCGTTGTCTGATAAATTCACAAAAGCTACTTCGATTCCGTAGGTTTTTTCCAGTTCTAAAACCGTGTTCAAAACCGCATGATGTTCGATTTTTGAAGTAATAATTCGCTGCACTTTCAAATGCAGGACGGCATTTTGTAAAATCCAGTTGTTGCCTTCGGTAGCTGAGGAAGTGAAAATAATTTCTTGTGAGCTGCAATTCAAGAGTTTAGAAATTTGTTTTCTCGAAGTCTCGATAAGGGCTTTGGCACTTCTGCCCGAGGTGTAGGTAGATGACGGATTCCCGAAGTGGTTTGCCAGCACATCGGTCATTACTTTGATAACTTCGTCCCGAATCGGGGTGGTAGAGGCATTGTCCAGATAAACTTTTTTCATCCTTATTTTTCACCAAAAGTATTAAAAAATCACCACATTAGCTCTGAGATTTTTTCAAAAATGATTTTTATCCAATCATATTTTTTCCGATATTTGTCGAACTATGAATAAGCCTTGGTCAGAATTATTATCTCATCTCAAGTTTCTTATCAAAAGAAAACCCGAGTGATATACTCTCAGCTGAACACCTCAGCTGTAATGTTTTATGGAAACATTCAAACACAGTGCTTAATTCTTTGTCTAATAAAACCTAAACGAATATGCCTTTTTATCATAAACTTGGAAAAATTCCTCACAAACGACACATACAGTTTCGTAAGGAAAACGGGGATTTCTATTATGAGCAGCTTTTCGGGACTATTGGTTTTGACGGAATGTCGTCAAACATCTATCACGAGCAGCGACCAACTCAGGTAAAGGAAATCCGCAGACAATATAGTGTGGCTCCAAAAATTGCCAAAGCCAATCACATTCAGTCCTATCGGTTGAGAGGTTTTCAGGTAACTCCCGAAAACGACTTTCTGGAAAGCCGAAAAGTGATGCTGACCAACAGTGATTGCAATATAGTTTTGGCAGCTCCAAAACAGTCCACTACCGATTATTTTTATAAAAATACTGATTCAGACGAGATAATTTTCATCCATAAAGGAACCGGAAAACTCAGAACTTTTCTGGGAAATCTGGATTTTAAATACGGAGATTATCTGGTGATTCCCCGAGGGATGATTTACAAAATTGATTTTGACACTCAGGACAACCGTTTGTTTATCATCGAATCCAAACGACCTATTTATACGCCTAAACGCTACAGAAACTGGTTTGGACAACTCTTGGAACATTCGCCTTTTTGCGAAAGAGACATCCGTCAGCCTCAGGAATTGGAAACCTATAACGAAAAAGGAGATTTTTTGATGAAAGTCAGAAAACAGGATGAAATCTTTGAAATGATTTATGCTACACATCCTTTTGACGTGGTGGGTTATGACGGTTACAATTATCCGTACGCCTTGTCAATTCACGATTTTGAACCGTTAACAGGGCGAATTCACCAACCGCCTCCGGTACATCAAACCTTTGAAACCGATGCTTTTGTGGTATGTTCGTTTGTTCCGAGGTTGTATGATTACCACCCGTTGGCAATTCCGGCTCCTTATAACCACAGCAATATAGACTCTGATGAGGTTCTGTATTATGTAGATGGTGATTTTATGAGTAGAAACGACATCGAAGCAGGGCATATTTCGTTGCACCCTGCGGGGATTCCTCACGGGCCACATCCGGGAGCGATGGAGCGAAGTATCGGGAAAACCGAAACTCAGGAATTGGCAGTAATGGTAGATACGTTTAAACCGCTTATGGTTACCGAAGAAGCTATGAAAATTGCAGACGATACCTATTATCAATCTTGGTTAGAATAACGAATAATCCCAAAAAAAGCCATTATAATTTTTTGTACAGTATAAATGAATCAGAGTAAATTACCGGCAGACCCACTGTCTATTATTTTGGGAATTACAGCTCTTGTGGTGATTGTCGGAGGTTGTTGTTGCTATGGGCTCACAGTTTTTGCAGCCTTAGCCCTGAGTATCGTAGGGCTTGTGGCAGCCAACAGAAGTCTGAGCGAATATAAGGCAAACCCTGAGGCTTATTCCCGAAATAGTCGGGGCAATGTGCTTACAGGCAGAGTGCTGAATATTATAGCGGTAGTTTTGAGCGGAATTTACATTTTGATACTGACAGGCTTTTTTCTGGTGTACGGTTCGTTGATTTCTTCCGGAATGTTTAATAATTTCGACCTGAACAATCCCGATTGGTATCCGCAGGAGGAAGAGCCAACCGATTATGAATATGATTATGATGAAGAGCAAATCATAGAAGAGGACTCTTTATATGAGAAAGATGATGATTCTCTATATTATTATGAACAGGCTATATACATAGAAGAGAGAATTTAAAAATTTTAAGAACAACAAAAACTAAAATAAAATGTCACAAGAGTTAAAATCAGTAGAGTACGGATTAGAGAAGATTTTTGAAGGAGCACAGGATTTCCTTCCGATTTTGGGAACAGATTACGTAGAATTTTACGTAGGCAATGCCAAACAAGCCGCTCATTATTACAAAACCGCTTTCGGATTCCAATCCGAGGCTTATGCAGGGCTGGAAACAGGTCTGAAAGACAGAGCTTCCTATATGGTAAAACAGGATAAAATCCGTTTGGTATTGACCACAGCTCTCAATTCGCAATCTCCAATCGGGGAACACGTGAAAAAACACGGAGACGGAGTAAAAGTAGTGGCTCTTTGGGTTGAAGATGCCCGAAGTGCTTTTGCAGAAACTACAAAAAGAGGAGCAAAACCCTTTATGGAACCCACAGTAACTTCAGACGAAAACGGAGAAGTGGTTCAATCAGGGATTTATGCCTACGGAGAAACTGTTTTTGTTTTTACCGAACGTAAAAACTACAACGGAATCTTCTTGCCGGGTTATGTGAAATGGGAATCAGATTACAATCCTGCACCGACCGGGTTGAAATTCATCGACCACATGGTTGGAAACGTTGGGTGGAACCAGATGAATGTTTGGGTGAAATGGTTTGAAGATGTGTTGGGATTCGTGAACTTCCTTTCGTTTGATGACAAACAAATCCATACAGACTATTCGGCTTTGATGTCAAAAGTAATGGCAAACGGAAACGGAAGAATCAAATTCCCGATTAACGAACCTGCCGAAGGAAAGAAAAGATCACAAATCGAAGAATACCTTGATTTTTATGAAGGCGAAGGCGTACAGCACATTGCCGTAGCTACCGATGATATCATCAAAACGGTATCTGATTTGAAATCTCGTGGAGTGGAATTTTTGTCAACTCCTCCTCAAGCTTATTATGATGCTATTCCCGAAAGGTTAAAAGCACACATGCACCGTTTTAAAGAAGATATCAAAGAACTTCAAAAGCTCGGAATCATGATTGATGCAGACGAAGAAGGTTATTTGTTGCAGATTTTTACCAAACCGGTAGAAGACCGCCCTACTTTGTTTTATGAAATCATTCAGAGAATGGGAGCCAGAGGTTTTGGAGCCGGAAACTTTAAAGCACTCTTTGAATCTATCGAAAGAGAGCAGGAAAAAAGAGGAACGCTATAAGCCTTTAATATTGTCAAATCATTAACAAACCAACCTAACAAAAACGTTGTATTGTCAAATTATTGTTAAAAGTGAATTTTAGGTGATTTTATTTCAAAAAAAGAAATATCTTTGCACTGAAATTTGATTCGCATAGCAAGTTAGATTTCTACATATAAGTTTTGGTTGGTTAATAATAGAAGACTCCGCTATTTATTTAGTGGGGTCTTTTATTTTTTGGTCGTTTCTGTCTTTCTCCAATAATATTTTATAATTTTACAACAATCAAATCCTGAAAAGGAGCGTTGATAAAACATTATGACTAACCTTAAACGAAAAAAGCTATGGACAGGAAAAACATCACAAAAGAATACTCCAACGGAGAGATTACCGTAATTTGGCAATCGGGGAAATGTACTCACTCTGCCAATTGTGTCAGAAATTTGCCACAAGTGTTTAATCCCAGAGAAACTCCCTGGATAAAAATGGAAAATGCATCTACTGCAGAAATTGCAGCAACGGTTAACAAATGCCCTTCGGGAGCATTGACTCTCAAATAGGTGAAAAAATCAAAAAAACAGCCCCGAAATCAATTGACTTCGGGGCTACAATTTTTAAAGCAATAAGCTATTAATAATACGTATATCGTTTTACTTTGGCTACGTGTCTTGCCAGACGAATTACCTGATGGCTGTATCCGTATTCGTTGTCATACCAAATATAAAGCACAAGGTTTTTTCCGTCAGCAGTAACGATAGTGGCATTACTGTCATAAATAGCAGGAGCAGAAGTTCCTACAATATCAGACGAAACCAATTCGTTGTTCAGCGAATATTTGATTTGCTCTACCAAATCACCTTCCAAAGCATATTTTTTCATCAAATCATTGATGCCTTCTTTAGAAGTTTCTTTTTCTACCTGTAAATTCAGCACAACCAAAGAGCCGTTTGGTACCGGTACTCTGATGGCATTAGAAGTCAGTTTTCCGCTAAGACTCGGAATTGCCTTAGCAACAGCACTTCCTGCTCCGGTTTCGGTAATAACCATATTTAGAGCAGCAGAACGTCCTCTGCGGTATTTTTTATGGAAATTATCAACCAAGTTTTGGTCGTTGGTATAAGCATGAATGGTTTCTAAGTGTCCTTTTACTACACCTAAATTATCTTCGATAACTTTCAAAATCGGAGTGATGGCATTGGTCGTACACGAAGCAGCAGAGAAAATATCAACTGTTTCAGGGTCATAATCGTTGTGGTTTACACCATATACGATGTTCGGAACGCCTTTTCCGGGAGCAGTAAGCAATACTTTTTCGGCTCCTTTTGATTTCAGGTGACGGCTTAGGGCTTCTTCGGTAGTGAAAGCTCCTGTGTTGTCGATAACAAGGGCGTTGTTGATGCCATAAGCAGTATAATCAATTTCTTCAGGATTGTTGGCAGGAATGATATTTACGGTCGTTCCGTTGATAATTAGTGCCTGATTTTCAAAATCGGCAATTACCGAACCGTTAAAATCTCCGTGAACCGAGTCATGACGAAGAAGCGAAGCTCTTTTTTCTAAGTTTTTCTCGTCAATAGCTCCACGAACGACAATTCCTCTGAGGCGAAGTTGTGTTCCTTTCCCGATTTTGCTCATCAATTCACGGGCAAGCAAACGTCCGATACGTCCGAAACCATACAGAACTACGTCTTTTGGTTCGTTATTTACGTAATCTTTTGCGTTTTGCAGTTTGTCGATTACAAAGGCCTTAGCATCGTTATATTTGTCGTCTTCCAAATGAAATTCATAGGTAAGTTTCCCGATGTCTAATTTGGTGTGAGGCAAATCGAGCGAGAGAATTTCTCTTGCAATTTCGACGGTGTCAAAAACCGAAATAGGTTTGCCTACAAATTCACAGGCATACTCGTGAAGGTTGATAATATCGCTTACGTTTCGGTCGATAAGCTGGTTTCTGAAAAACACCAATTCGATAGCTTTGTCATACCAAAGGTCGTTGATGATTTTGAGGAGCTCCACACTTGCTCTTCTCCTGTCCACCTGAAAAGAAAGTTCCTTTTCGTATAAAACTTGATCCATAAGAAAGAAATAAAAATTAGTTGTATTGAATTTAATGGGCAAATGTAACAATTTCAAACGTTTTCGTGAAATTTTGTTTATATATTTTTATTTTGGGGAAAACAGACGATAGAAAAATTGAAGAAATCACTATATTTGTCTAATTGAATAAAATGGGTAGGCTATGGAAAAAATAAACTTTATTGCTTTTGCAGCACCTGCATTTTTTGTTTTCCTGTATCTGGAATATCTTTATGCCAAGCATAAAAACAAAGAAAATATTTTCAAATATGAAAGTTCTGTCTCCAACACCACTATCGGTATAGCAGAGCGGTTGCTCAATCTTTTCGTAACGGTTTCGTTCTACAATCTGTTTGTCTGGGTTTATGAAAACTATGCTTTTTTCACCATTCCGAATGATTGGTATGTCTGGATTTTGTTGCTGTTGGCAGCAGATTTTGTGTGGTATTGGTATCACCGTTTAGGACACGAAATCAATATTTTCTGGGCTGCTCACATTGTTCATCACCAAAGTGAAGAGTTTAATTTTACGGCTGCTGCCCGAATCACCACCATTCAGGCACTCATCCGGACTGTTTTTTGGTGTGCTTTGCCATTGGTGGGTTTTGACCCGACTATGGTAATGGGTATTTTGGTGGCTCACGGAATGTATTCTTTCTTTACACATACTCAGGTGATTAAAGCTCCGAAATGGATGGAATATGTGTTTATAACCCCTTCGCTTCACGGAATTCACCATGCTTCAGACGAAAAATATCTGGACAAGAATTACGGGGACGTGTTTGTGTTTTGGGATAAAATGTTCGGCACTTTCCAAAGGGAAGAAGAAGCTCCGAAATATGGACTCACTCATCCGATTGGCAGTTACAGCTTTTTGTGGCAACACTTTCACTATTACCTCGAAATCTATGAAGCTGCCAAAAGGCAAAAAGGCATAAAAAACAAACTCAGAGTCATTTTCGGAAGTCCTGCCCTGATGGACCAAGACATCAGACCGGGGCTTGAAAAACGGTTTTTTCAGAAAAATACTTCGAGAGAAAAGTTTAATTCTACATTCAAAAAATACATCAACATTCAGCTGTTTGTGGTGGCTTTTATACTGATGTTTTTCAGTGCTTATTTTTCGTATTTTGACGGAATCGAAAAAACTGCGGTTGCTTTGGTGGTGCTCATTACGCTAATCAACATCGGAGCTTTGCTCGAACAGCGAAAATGGATTTATTATTTGGAGTACATCAGAGTAATAATGCTTATTGCTTTTACGTTTTATGAATTTGGTTATACCGAATTGGTCTATATCCCAATTTTGGTGTTGGTCGTTTTAGAACAAAAATTAGCCTTGAAGGAATGGTATTTGTATGACTTTCTGAATTATAAGAAAAGTGAATAGGATTCAAATTACATAAACGAAAAACCAAGTGAACAAATATATAGCGTTAGTGATTTTTACACTGTTTTTAACTTCGTGTAAATCCAAAAAAAATCTTGCTTATTCCGAAGCTGATGCTTCGCTTTCTGTGAATAGGTTGATAGAAAATTACCACAACAATAAAGTAGATTTCCAGACGTTGCATATAAAAGGCAATGCCAAATACGGAATATATAACCCAACGGTTGATATCAGAATCAGAAGGGGAGAGGAAATTCTGGTGAGTGTCAGAATGCCACTTATTGGAGTGATAGCCAAGGCAAAAATCACTCCCGAATATGTGAGTTATTATCAGAAAATTGACGGAGAATATTTTGAAGGCGACTATGAGTTTTTGAATCATTTATTGGGAACGGAATTGGACTATCAAAAGGTCGAAAACCTGCTTTTGGGCAAAACCATAGAGGCTTTACAGAAGGAAGAATTCCGGTTTTCGGTTGAGCAGAACAGATACAGATTGACTACCATATATAGCCCTCTGAAAAAATCATACTTTTTTGAACCGGATAATTTCAGGCTCGAAAAACAGTTTTTAGAACAACCCTATCAAAACCGAAATGTGCTGATACGTTATGCAGACTATAAAAAATACGATGAAAGCGTTTTGCCTCATTCGATTATGCTGAATGTTGAAAATCAGAAAGATAAAAACGAAATCAGGATAGAATATAAATCTGTAGAGTTTGACACAAACATTTCTTTTCCGTATCAGATTCCTCGAGGTTATTCCGAAATAATTATTGATTAACTTTGCCAAAATTTTCTCCGAATGTTTAGATACAGTTTTAGTATAATTTTTCTTTTGTTTTCGCTGCTTTCTTTTTCGCAAATCGACAAGCAAAAAGAGTTGGAACAACAAAAAGTCCAGATTCAGAAGCAACTCCGCAACTTTCAGGAGCTTCTTGAGGCAGAAAAATCGAAGGAAAAATCGACCTTAGACAAAATTCAGGAAAAACAAACCAAAATCCGCCTTACCGAAAAACTCATCAAAACCACCAAACAGCAGGAAGCCCTTTTGGCTAAAGACATTGCCAAAAACGAAAAGGAACTGAAAGCTCTGGCAAAAGAACTCGAAGCTCTCAAAGCCGATTATGCCCAGATGATTATAAGGTCGTATGAAACCCGCTCGGAACAAAGCAGACTGATGTTTATTTTGTCTTCCGAAAACTTTTTGCAGGCCTACAAACGGATTCAGTATATGAAGCAATATGCTGATTTTCGTAAAGAACAAGGCGAAGAAGTAAAGCAGAAATCATTGGTTTTGGAAGAAAAAAACAGAGTTCTCGAAAAACAAAAAGCAGAAAAAGAAAAACTGATCAAAGAAACCGAAAAAGAGTATCTGGTTTTGGAAGCAGAGAAAAAACTCCAGGATGCTTTGATGGCACTCATCGGGAAAAACAAGCGAAAATACTTGTCTGACATCAAGAAAAAACAACAGGAAATCTCTGAGATTGACCGAAAAATCGAAAAGATAAAAAGAGAAATTATTGCTGAAGCAAACCGTAAAAAAGCCTTGGCTGAGGGCAAAAAAGTCGATGAAAAAAATATTTCTTCGACCACTTTTGACCTTTCTCCCGAAGGAAAACTCATAGCAGGAAATTTCAAAGCCAATCAGGGAAAATTGCCTTGGCCTGTGGAAAGAGGAACGGTACATTCTCGTTTCGGACGACAAAAATCTACTATTGTGGGAACTTTAGACGTAGATAACAAATGGGTCGATTTCAAAACAACCGAAGGGGCAGACGCTCAGGCTGTTTTTGAAGGAGAAGTTTCTCAGATTATGGTTCATACACCAACTTATATACTGGTGTTTGTAAGGCACGGAGACTATTTGACAGTGTATGGAAGTCTGGATAAAATCTATGTAAAGAAAGGACAGAAAGTAAATCTTAAACAGAAATTAGGTAGGGTTCACACAGGTTCGGCAGGAACGATTTTGAGATTTTCTATCGGTCAGAATACAACAACTTTAAATCCCGAACAATGGATTTACGGACTTTAAACCTTAAACCTTAAACTTTAAACCTCAAACCTGAAACAAAAAAAATGGAAGACCATTTAATCAATCACCCCACACTTATCATCGGATTCGGAATTGCAGTACTCATTATGCTCCTGCTCGATTTGGGAGTTTTCAACAAAAATGCCCATGTAGTATCAAACAAAGAAGCTCTTACGTGGAGTATAGTGTGGATTTCACTGGCAATGGTTTTCAGTGGAGTTGTTTATTTTGTTTTGGATAAACCTCAGGGAATAACCGATAATTTCTCTAAATTTCAGGCTGCCTATTGGATAGAAAAGGCACTTTCGGTCGATAATCTGTTTGTGTTTATTTTGGTTTTTAAGTTCTTCAAAATTCCGAAAGAATACCAACATAAAGTGTTGTTTTGGGGGATTTTAGGAGCTTTGGTTTTCCGGGCAATTTTTATTTTTGCAGGAGTCGAACTCATCAAACACACCTATGTTACGGTTCCGTTTTTGGGAATTGACCCTGAAACCGGACTTAGCAGAGAACTCAATGTGGTGTTATTTATCTTCGGAATTTTCTTAATCGGAGCGGGAATAAAATCATGGTCGTCACACGATGATGATGGGGAAGAAAAGGATTTGAACAAAAATATGGGTGTAAGATTGGTGCATAAATTCTTTAAAGTTACTCACGAGTTCAACGGAGATAAATTCTTTATCGTAAGACAAGGCGTGAAGTATGCCACTCCGCTTTTTGTGGCTTTGGCAGTAATCGAAATTACCGATTTGGTTTTTGCTGTGGACAGCATTCCTGCTATTTTTGCCATTGCTCCCGATGACCCTTTTATCCTTTACACATCCAACATTTTTGCCATTTTAGGACTTCGTTCGCTCTATTTCCTGTTGGCAAATTCTATGGATATGTTCTCTAAACTTCATTATGGTTTGGCTGTGATTTTGAGCTTTATCGGAATTAAAATGCTCATTATGCCTTTCTATCATTTTAAATCAACCGTTTCACTTTCGATTATCGGAGGGTTGTTGTTGATTTCGATTGTTTGGTCGTTACTGACAAGGAAAAAATAAATCAAGATGAAATCAATTAAAATACTTTTTTTGTTGTTTTTGTTTGTTTCTTGTTCAAGTAAACAAACTACTATTGAGCAGTATTTAGCTAATCCTGTAAAGTTTGCTAAAAAAGAAGTGAAAGCTCCTGATGGGAGTTATTCGATTCTTGTTCCTAAAAATTGGGAAACGGATTTTGAAACATCAGAATATAATGATTCAGAATTTTTGATTTTTCAGGCAGTTTCTGATATAGATGAAAAAGGTAGTTTTAGCGGAATTACTGTATTTGAAACCAAATCATTAGCAGAAGTAGGAAGTACAAATTTAGAAACTCAATATACTTTTGCTTTAGAAAAATATAAACATTTTGACTGTCAGATTATAAGTTCCGGAAAAACAGATATTTTTGGAGAACAAGCCTATTATATTCAGACTGAGGTAAATAATGCTGAACTCTTTGATTTTTTCTTAAAAAGTAAAAAAGAAGAAAGTTTGTTTTATCTCATAAATATTTCAACTACAAAAAATGAAAACCTAAAACTCAATATGGCAATAATGCTGAATAGCTTAAAAACTTTTAAGATAACTCAAAACTAAACACTCAAAATTTAAAACTCTAAATGCTTACCGACACCCACACCCATTTATATAGCGAAGAATTTTCCGAAGACAGAGACGAAATGATTCAGAGGGCTTTGGCAGTAGGAGTGAAGCGGTTTTTTATTCCTGCGATTGACAGTTCTTATGTTCCGGGGATGTATGAACTCGAAGCCAAATATCCTGACAATATGTTTTTGATGTGTGGTCTGCACCCGACTTATACCAAAGAAAATTATCTGGAAGAATTGACGTTTGTCGAAAAACAACTTCAGGAGCGAAAGTTTTATGCCATAGGCGAAATCGGGATTGATTTATATTGGGACAAGACTTTTTTAAAACAACAACAAGAATCGTTCAGGCGACAAATCGGGTGGGCGAAGAAATATAAATTACCAATCGTAATTCATTGTCGGGATGCTTTTGATGAGGTTTTCGAAATTCTGGAAGAACAAAAATCAGATGATTTGTTCGGAATTTTTCATTGTTTTACGGGAGATTTCGAGCAGGCTCAAAGAGCGATTTCACTAAATATGAAACTCGGAATTGGAGGCGTTGTCACTTTCAAAAACGGAAAAATCGACCAATATCTCAACCAAATCGACCTCAAACACATCGTTCTGGAAACCGATTCTCCTTATCTGGCTCCGATTCCCTTTAGAGGCAAGCGAAACGAAAGTGCCTATGTGCTCAATGTAGCTCAAAAACTGGCTACTTTATACGGAAAATCAGTTGAAGAAATAGCGGACATTACGACTCAAAACTCTAAGGAAGTTTTTGGTATTTAACCTAATAAAATTTACTTTAGTGTACGATAAAAAATATAAACATTTCATTATCAGATTATTATTTCCATGTTTTGAAGGATCCGGAGGATTCAGATATTTATAGTAATTTCGGATTCGATTGTTCGACCCCAGCTGGGGTCGTATGTATTGGGAACATCATTATTTCTATAAATATTTGGCCTCTCCGAGGTCATACAATTATAAAAACATAAAAATTAAAGTATTGGTATTGAGTTGTTTATTTTTTTTGTTGTGTACTAAAAAAATGCACAAATTCTGAACTTTCAAACTCTCAGAATCTGTGCAAATTTGTGTAAAAAAGTGTTTTTACGAACTAAAATCTATCTTTCTCGAAATAAACATAACAGTTGCCAAAATCAGGAATAAACCGATGCTTCCTACAAGTAAAGCGTAGTTTTCTAACTGAATAATTACGAAAATAAATCCGTAGAGGGCAGAAAGAGAAAGCCCAATCAACATAGGGAATTTCTTGTTTTTCAAAATAGAAACCGAATACAGGCTAATGAGCAATACGACCGAAATTCCCGCAATCAGATAGGCTTTGAGGAAACTACTGTGTTCTGTAATCGAAATCAAGAGTGTGTAAAACATAATCAAAGCCAGACCAATCATGGTATATTGAAAAATATGGATTTTGATTTTGCTGATGTTTTGAATCAGAAAGAAAATCAGAAATGTGAGCCCGATAATCAGAAATCCGTATTTTGAAGCCCTGTCGTTTTGAGCATATTGATCTACCGGAATAATAAAATCCACATCAAAGGAATATTCACTGATATTAGGCAAAAACCCGAAAGATTGTTGAGCAAACGGTCGGTTGATGTGCAGTACTTTCCAATCAGCTGAAAATCCGCTATCTGTAATATCATGGCTTGGCAGGAAATTTCCGTCAAACTTTGGAGCATTCCAGTTGGATTTCATTGAGGCTTCGGTTGTTTTCCCGATAGGGACAATACTGATTTTGGAACTTCCCTGATAGTTTATCGAAAAACTGAAATTTCCGCTTTCAAAATATTCGGAGAAATCAATAAACGAAGTTTCTAAAGACGAAACTAAGCTGTTTAAATCACTGTCAGACCTGTTATAAACAGGTTCAAATGTATAGTTTTCCTTGCCTAAAGTTATAGAAACCACATCTTTAATACTGGATAAATTAGAAGTTTGAATAACGATAGTGGCTTTATTCCATTCAATATCTTCGTCCGGAATGTTTTTTAAGGAAAAATCAGGTTTAGCGTAATGTCCGCTAAAGTCCATTTGGGCTGTAAAAAGCACCGCTTCATAATTACTCCGATATTTGGTTTGGGTGGTTACTTCGGTTTGGTTGGTGAGTTGCTCGGGGAAAAAATAAGCAAAATTTTTAATCGCCTGGCTCTCGGTAACCATGGTTTTGGTCTGTTCGTTATAGATTTTATTTTCGGAATAAGTAGTATAGGGAACTTTCAGAATCGGGCCATATACAAAGACTTCCTGTCCCCATTTGGAGGTGATTTCCGAGACGACTTCTTTTTGTCTTTTTGCTCTTTCGTGAATCAGGTCATTCACTATTGCCAGCGGAATTAAGAGGATTAAAGTGAGTAATCCTACCATAATCAGTCGTGCTGTAGCAGACTGAAAAAACGATGTTGGGTTTTGATTTGTTTCCATTTTTATATTGATTTTAGATTGTTACTTTTTTAGGCAGGATTATCCAAAAAATAAATCCCGATATAGGAGTATAATAGGGCAATAGGAATATTAAGCAGCAGGATTCCCATTCTGATACAGAGATACTTCCAATGATTTTTATAAAAAACCAAAGCAATAATCAAAATGAGAAACACAAGCAGGTTGACCCAAAAAGCAATGACCATAAAAAAAAGCCCTGCAAAAGCTACATCCTCCGAACGTTCCATAATGAAGAAAGTTCCTAAAATAATTGTCCCGATAATCATTGATAATAAGGCAATTCCATCAGCTATTTTCCCGAGTGTTGTGATTTTTTTGTTTGTTGTATTCATGATTTTAAAAGTGCTTTGTTTTTCAAAGTGAATGAGTAAAAAATTTTTACTATATATAAAACTGACAAATAAATCCTATTATTAGGATAAAGAATGTCAGTAAAACTATTTTTGTTTTCTTTTTAAGAATTGATTTTAAGCCTAACAATGAGGTAACTAAAAATATCAAACTATATAATAAACTTGCTATACTGTAATGTATTACTGATTTATATGAAAACCTGTCTATACACTCACAACCAAAAGGATAATTTTCTATTTCTTCCAAAAAAGTAACATTAATAAATTCACTTATATATACTAAAAAAAGTAACCCACTAAATGCAATCGTGAAGATTCCAATAATCCAAATAAACATGTTTTCTGTTTTCATTTATGACTTTTTAATAATCTTCTCCAAAGCCTCCAAATGTTCCTGAAAAGCTTGTTTGCCTTTTTGGGTTGCTTTGTAGCTGGTATTGGTTTTTCGACCGATGAATTTCTTTTCTACAATAATATATTCTTCACTTTCCAGAGCTTTGGTATGACTTGCTAAATTTCCGTCCGTAACATCAAGCAGCTCTTTTAGCGTATTGAAATCTACACTTTCGTTTACCATCAATACAGACATAATCCCCAAACGAATCCGGTTGTCAAAAGCTTTGTTTATATGTTGAAGAATCTCTTTCACAAAAAAAATGTTTGATTTGTTTAAGGTTTAAAGTTTAAGGTGGCAAAACATTGAACTTTAAACCTTAAACTTAAACCAAATTATTTATCGTATTTAAAATACATTACGGCTCCGTATAAAATATGGCAAATCCCGAAACCGATTGTCCAAAACAAAAGTCCGTAGCCTGCAAATTCGACTGCAATAAGTCCTAAAATGATTTGAGTAATTCCGAGATAACGAACATCACCAAAGGTGTATTTGCTGACATTCACACAGGCAAGTCCGTAAAAAATAAGCGTTATCGGAGCTATGAGTCCGTAATATTGATTTTTGAGGAGAAGAATAATTAAAATTCCTCCGGAAACCATCGGAATCGCAAAGTTTAGAAAAGCTCTTTTGGAAGTGGAATTGATCAGTGTTTCGCCTTTTCGTTTGGCTTTTCTGTAGGACAAAAAGTAAGCGGTCGCTAAAGAAAGGAACAAAACCAAAATCGCAATTCCGACTATCGCTTTAAAAGTCAGGCTTTCCAGAGTAACGTACTGATAACTGTGGTTTTCGATTAGCCCCCGGACGAAATAAGCTCCGATAAGGGCATAAAAACCTGCTAATATTCCTGCCAATCCGCTCAACGACAAAAATTGCGTTGATTTGCTCATCATTTGTTTGATGTCCTGCAAGTCCTGAAGATATTTTTTCGATTCCATAAAAAGTACTTTGAAATGCAAAGTAAAATAAAATTAAAATAACGAACAAATTATTTTCGTAAAAAATAAAAAAATGTTTTAGTGTTTAGTCTAAATCAAAATCTTCATCTTTAAACCCGATCAGATATACTTTTTCTTTGGCTCGGGTCAGAGCCGTATAGAGCCAGCGGAGGTAATCCCGGTCCTGACCGGTGGGCAGATAAGGTCGCTCGATAAAAACCGTATTCCATTGTCCGCCTTGGGCTTTATGGCAGGTAACGGCATACGAAAACTTGACTTGAAGAGCATTGAAATATTCGTTTTCCTTGACTTTTTTATATTTTTTGTAACTCGCTTTCTCGTCCTGATAATCTGCCATTACTTCCTGATACAGGTGGTTTTGTTGCTCAAAAGTCAGGGCAGGGGTTTCGCTGTGAATGGTATCCAGAAGCAAAACCGTTTCAAAGGGTTTCTGGTTGGGATAGTCAATCATTTGTATTTTCACTTTGGCAAACTGAAAACCATAAAGCTCCTGAATTTTAAAGATTTCCAGTACTTCAACGATGTCTCCGTTGGCAATAAAACCCGCTTCCTCAGTGGGTTTGAGCCAGAAGTAATTGTTCTTTACGACCATCATTAAATCTCCGACCGAAAGTTCACTTTCCCGACCTAAAATCGCCTTTCGGATTTGTTGGTTGTATTGGTTGGCTCTTTTGTTGGAACGAACGATAAACGAAGTTTCCTCGACTCCGTTTTTGTCGTAAGCATCAAAAATGGCATCCTGAATGTCATATCCGTTTGAAAGTCGGACGATATCTTTAAATCCGTTTAGGTCAAAATGAAAATCCGTACTGTAATCCTCTTTCAACAGTTCCCGAATTTGAGTAGCATTGTGCAAAATTCCCGAGCCTTCTTCCTGCCTCATCACTTCGTCCAGCTCGATATGCCTGATTTCTTTAGCATATTGCAACCCCAGGGTATCTTCGCTCAAAGCCGGACTGATAGTGAGGTGAACCGGAGGAAGCTGAGCCGTATCTCCGATAAGAATCAGTTTACAGTTTTCACCCGAATAGATATAAGAAATCAAATCATCGAGTAGCGAACCGTTTTCAAAGAGCTTGCTATCTGTCGAAGTATCAGAAATCATCGAGGCTTCATCTACGATAAAAAGAGTGTTTTTGTGTTTGTTTTGTTGCAGGGTGAAACTCACATTTCCGCCTTTTAGGTTAGGAAAATAGATTTTTTTGTGAATGGTAAAAGCGGTTTTGCCCGAATAATTGGAAATCACTTTGGCAGCCCTGCCTGTTGGAGCCAACAAAACCGACTTTTTCCCGATGAGATTCAGATGATTGACCACAGTGGAAATAATCGTGGTTTTTCCGGTTCCTGCATACCCTTTTAGGATGAAAATATCATAACGGCTCGACTTTTCGACAAAATCAGAAATCTGTTGAAAAAAGATGTCCTGTTTTGAAGTCGGGTCAAAAGGAAAATTCTTTTTGAGAATGGAATAGAAATTCATGGAGTGTTCCGTTTACAGTTTTTAGTAAACAGTAACAAAGATACGACTTGAAATTTAAACTTTCTCAATGAGGATTTACTGCCTATCTTCTTTCAAACCAATTTTCGAGTTTAAGGTTTTTAATATAGCGGAAGTCTTTAATGTTGTCGGTTACTAAAGTCAGGTCATTAGCAAGTGCAGTAACTCCTATAATCAGATCAAATTCATCGTGCAGAGGTGTTCCGTTTTTTCTTAAATAGACTTTGATTTGTGCATATTGTTCTGCTATTCCGTAGGTAGGAATTACTGTCAATCCATTTATAAAATTATCAACGGCTTTATGAGATTTTCGGGGATTTTCACTATTTTCTGCTCCGTATTTGAGCTCAAAGACTGTTACCTCTGAAATAAAGATGTTGTCAAGACCTTTTTCTCTGATGATTTCATCAAGGTTTAATTTTCCTCGAAGAAAGAAAATGCAAATATTCGTATCGAGTAAATATTGCATGTATTAAAGTTTTAAGTCTTTTGCTCTAAACTTTCTGCTCTTGCGGATTTCTTTGGCAATTTCTTCTGCAGATTGATCAGACCCGAATGCTCCAAACGAACTAAAAAACCGTTGTTCTTTAGATTTCTCACCTTTTTTAATAGATTTTACAAGCCGTTCGAGCAACTCCAATTTGCTGACAGCACTTAAACTTTCAAAAAGCCCCGAATAAGTTTCTACGATATGTCGTTCTGCATGTGTCATCTTTAATCTGTGTTGGTGCTTACAAATATATAAAATATTTTTATAAGACCTTTCAGAAACTACGGAGCCAACCGCTCTATTTTCCACCCAAAATCTTCCTGAAGTGTATATCTGATTCTGTCGTGCAAACGATTCGGACGACCTTGCCAAAACTCAACACTTATAGGTCTTACTAAAAAGCCTCCCCAATTTTCGGGTCTTGGAATTTCTTTTCCGTCAAATTGTTTTTCTAAATCCGTAAGTTTTTCGGCTAAAAATTCTCTTGACGGAATCACTTGACTTTGAGGTGAAACCACAGCACCGAGTTTGCTTCCGTCAGGTCGTGAAGCAAAATAATTATCCGAAATGTTTTCTGCGGTTTTTTCTGCTTTTCCTTTGACAATGACTTGTCGTTCCATCGAATGCCAAAAGAACGAAAGACAAATATTAGGGTTGTTCAGAATAGCTTTTCCTTTTTCGGAATCGTAATTCGTGTAGAAAATAAAACCTTCTTCGTAAAATTTTTTAAGCAAAACTACTCTCGATTTCGGAAAACCGTCCAACCCAATAGTCGAAACTGTCATCGCATTGACTTCTTCCACACCTCCGAAATCTTCCGTTTCGTGAAACCAACGGTTAAACAAATTGATTGGGTCTTCGGGGATTTGGGTTTCTAAAAGTTCACTTTTATCATAAGATTTTCTGTAATCGCTTAAATCGTTCATTTTTTTTGAGGTTAAAGGTTTATTGCTGTCATTTCAATTAGGGGACAAATTGTCCCCCAGTTGATTTTGAAGTTGTTCGCCACTCCTTATATTCTTTTAATATATTGCTTTCCTCCTGCAGTTTCCACTACAAGGGTAGGTACAATTTGTACCCATCCTTTAGAAAGCTCATCGTCCCGTTGCCTCATTCGTTTTATATACTGTTTAGGATCTTTGCTTTCTGTTAAAATAGCAACAACGTCTTCTATAACAAAATACCATTTTTGTTCTTCTTCGTTCCAAACCGAACGAATTTGTTTACTTTCGAATAGTTTGATATTGCTCATAATAAATTAGTTATGTCCTTTAAAAAAAGAATTATTTCAATAGTTCTTTTACTCTCGGAACAATTTGTTCAGCATAAATTTTAATCGAACTCATCATATCCTGATGTGCTGGACTTCCGACATCCATGTGAGCAGAAAAACGGGTAAGTCCGAATTCTTTGATAATCGTTGCTATTTTTTGAGCGGATTCTTCAGCCCCTCCCACAAGTAAATGCCCGTTTTCTGAACGTCCGTATTCAAAATTTGGTCGCTGATACGGAGGCCAATTTCGACTGCTTCCTATTCTATCCATTTGAGCGGAATATACAGGGTAATAACTGTCTGCAACTTCCTGTGAATTTTCGCCAAAAAAGCTGTGCATGTGTACTCCAACCTGAAACTTTTCTGGGTCGTGACCGTTATCCAAATAAGCTTGTTTGTAATACTCAAAAAGAGGTTTAAAGTTTCTCCAGTCTCCTCCGATAATCGCAAACATCACAGGCAACCCTAATTTTCCGGCTCTGATAACCGAAGCGGGAGTTCCGCCCACAGCCACCCAAATAGGCAATTGCTCTTGTTGAGGTCTCGGAAAAATTTCTTGTTTGTACAACGGTTTTCGGAATTCTCCACTCCATGTAATAGTTTTCTCTTTATTTAACTGTATTAACAGCCTTAATTTTTCGTCAAACAACGCATCGTAATCTTTCAGGTCTAATCCGAATAGCGGGAACGATTCAATAAACGAACCTCTACCAGCCATAATTTCGGCTCTTCCGTTAGAAAGCAAATCAACCGTTGCAAAATCTTGGAATAATTTTACAGGGTCAGTCGAACTGATGACCGAAACTGCACTTCCTAATTTGATGTTTTGAGTAACAGTGGATAAGGAAGCTAAAATATTTCGGGCGAAGCCACCGCATAATCTTCTCTGTGGTGTTCACCAATTCCGAAGAAGTCCAATCCTAATTTATCCATCAGTTTTACTTCTTCAACGATTTCGCCTAATCTTTGTTGAGCAGACTGAATATATCCTGTTTTTTCGTCTATTTGGACATCTCCAAACATTCCGATTCCAAACTCTACCATTTCTTTAAAGTTTAAGTGTCTTACAAAGATAAATCTTTAATATTAAAAGCCCTAAAGCGGAAATTTAATTTTATGAATAAATTAAACGTATTTTTGTGTTATCAAACTTTTTTAAATGACCGATTTAATCCCACTGCTTCAAATCCAAGATCTTGTAATTTCTTTTTCGAGAGAAAATACGTGGAATGATGTGATTAAAAATATTTCTTTTGACTTATATAAAAACGAAATCTTGGGTATAGTCGGAGAATCCGGTTCTGGAAAATCGGTTTCGTCTTTGGCTGTTTTAGGACTTTTACCCGATAAAATTTCCAGAATTTCTAACGGAAAAATTTTATATAACGGAGAAGATTTAACTCAAAAAAACTCGAGAAAATTTCGAAAAATCAGAGGAAAACAAATTTCGATGATTTTTCAGGAACCGATGTCTTCACTCAATCCGAGCCTGAAATGTGGTTATCAGATGGAGGAAATCCTACTCGAACATACATCTTTATCCAAAAAAGAAATAAAAAATGAAGTTTTGTCGCTTTTCGAAAAAGTAAAACTTCCGAGTCCGGAGAAAATTTACAACAGCTATCCGCATCAAATTTCGGGTGGGCAAAAACAACGGGTGATGATTGCGATGGCAATTGCCTGCAAGCCGAATATCCTGATTGCAGACGAACCCACAACAGCCCTCGATGTAACGGTTCAGAAAGAAATTATTAAACTTCTGAAAGATTTGCAGCAAGAAACCGGAATGAGCATTATTTTTATTTCGCACGATTTGGCTTTGGTTTCCGAAATTGCAGACCGGGTTTTGGTTATGTATAAAGGAGAAATCGTGGAGCAGGGAAAAACAAACGAAATTTTCCATAATCCGAAACACAATTATACAAAAGCTCTGATTGCCTCCCGTCCGTCTTTGGACGAAAGGCTGAAAAGATTGCCTACAATTGCTGATTTTTTAAATGATACTACTCCAACCCAGATAATATCTCCTGAAGAAAGAGCAGAAAGACTTGAAAAGCTCTATGCTCAACCTCCGATTTTGGAAGTGAAAAACATCGAAAAAATCTATTATTCCAGAATCGGAATTTTAGGCAAAAAAGTCGGTTTTCAGGCTTTGCAGGATATAAGTTTTGAGGTGTATGAGGGCGAAACCAAAGGTTTGGTAGGAGAATCAGGCTCGGGAAAATCCACAATCGGAAATGCGATTTTGCAGTTAGACAAAGCTACAAAAGGTCAGATTTTTTATAAAGGAACCGATATTACCGCACTTTCGGATAAAGAGTTTAAAAACTTTCGAAAAGAAATTCAGATTATTTTTCAAGACCCATATTCGTCTTTAAATCCGAAAATGAAAGTCGGAGAAGCCATTATGGAACCGATGCAGGTGCATAAACTCTATAAAAACAACAAAGAACGAAAACAAAAAACCATCGAAATCCTCGAACGTGTCGGACTTTCATTAGCACATTTCAATCGTTATCCGCATGAGTTTTCGGGAGGACAAAGACAAAGAATCGGGATTGCAAGAACCATTGCCTTGCAACCCAAGCTGATTGTCTGTGACGAATCGGTTTCGGCTTTGGACATTTCCGTTCAGGCACAAGTGCTGAATTTACTCAATGAACTCAAAGAAAATTTCGGTTTCACCTATATTTTTATTTCACACGATTTGGCTGTCGTAAAATATATGTCGGACAAAATTTTGGTGCTCAACAAAGGAAATCTTGAAGAAGAAACCGAAGCCGATGAATTGTACCAAAACCCAAAAACCGAATATTCCAAAAAAATGATTGATGCGATTCCGAAAGGGAATTAATACAACTCTAACGGAGTTTTAAACTCCGTTAGAGTTGTGTTTTTACCCTTAAAAAATATTTTATTATTGTTTTTCGATAATTTTTATATATTTGCAAAGTAATTTTAAACTTTAGAAAAATGAGAAAAATATATTTTTTGAGAGCTGTTTTGGAGTTTATGCTCTATTTCTTAATACTTGGCGGAGTCGGTTTGTTAATAGCCACACCTTTTATATTGACCGATTCTGATTGGGATATTCCGATAAAAATAAATGGAGTGGTTAACCCTTCCTTTGATTCGGTTTTTTCCAAAATAGGATTAATTGTGTCTGTTTTATCTTATTTTTTATTTGTGTATGCTATTTATCTGTTTAAAAAAATAATAAACCTATTTATCAAAAGAAAGATTTTTGATGATCAAGTGGTTTTAAATCTTAGCAGAATAGGAAAGATATTTATAATGGTAACCCTTATCACAAACGGGTTGGAGTTTATATTCAAAGTAACTACAACTCAAAAAGCAGAAATAATGATTAGTTCAGGTTTTGACTCTTTTTTGTTTACGATTTCTATCGGATTATTTTTCATTATAATGAGTGAAGTTTTCAAAATTGCTAAAAACCTAAAAGAAGAAAATGAATTAACAGTCTGATTATGTCTATTATCGTAAATCTTGATGTAATGCTTGCCAAACGGAAAATGCGTTCCAACGAATTAGCAGAATTGGTAGGCATTACGACTGCAAATCTTTCGGTTTTGAAAACAGGAAAAGCTAAGGCGATTCGGTTTTCTACTTTAGAAGCCATTTGTGAAATTTTAGATTGCCAACCGGGAGATATTTTGGAGTATGTGCCTGACGAATAAGCAAGTAAAAATATTCTAAAAATAAAAAATGATTGGAGCCCGAAAGGGAGTTAATTTAAAATAGAAAAATCTTTACGGATCTCTTTAATGGCATTTTTGGTATGCGAAACCATAGATTTAAGCGTGATTTCAATCTCTTTTCTCTTACCTTGAGATTCGTTCCACCTTTTGATCAAAAGAGCTTCATCGTGGGCAAAATCAATTCCGAGTCTATCGGTCAGGTGGATGATGTGGTCAATAATGACTTCGGAGGTTTTGTAATCTTTGTCTTTTACGAGGGTTTTTATTTCTACGATAAAATCAAAAAGGCTATCCAAAAGTGTTGCGATATCTTCGGATTTTTGTTCCCAAAGAGTTTTAACTTTTGTGATGTCGTAATATAAAGCCATTTATTTTACGGTTACTTTAAAAAGTTGTTTTTGATTTAAAAATCCTTCCAAAACATCGTTTGCTTCTACCCTCGATACTCCGCTTGGAGTTCCCGTAAAAATCAAATCGCCTGTTTTCAGGGTAAAATACTGCGAAATATAAGCCACCAATTCGTTGATTTTCCAGAGCATCTGATGGGAATTTCCCTTTTGTTGCGAAACACCGTTTTTGAGCAATTCCAATTCCAGATTATCTATATCTAAATCCGCAACCGAAACAAAATTACCAATTACAGCCGAATTATCAAAGGCTTTGGCTTTTTCCCACGGAAGACCTTTTTCTTTGAGTTTTTGCTGAACGTCCCGAGCGGTAAAGTCAATTCCGACAGAGATTTCGCTATAATATTTGTGAGCAAATTTCGGGTCGATATATTTTCCGACTTTGTTGATTTTTACGACTACTTCAATTTCGTGATGTATATCGTTAGAAAATTCCGGCAAATAAAAATCACCTTCTTTCAGCAGAGCTGTGTCGGGTTTTAGGAAAATAACAGGCTCTTCGGGTTTTTCGTTCCCGAGTTCAGAAATATGATTGACGTAATTGCGTCCGATGCAGATGATTTTCATTTTTTTGTCTTTAAGACATTAGGACTTAACTTTTAAATTATTTATTTCTGATAATCCAGTTTTCAATCTTTATATTTGAAATTCTCTGGAATTCATTAAGGTTTTCTGTAACCATAATAAATCCTTTTTCAACAGCTGTACAGCCAATCATTAAATCAAAATCACTTATCATTGTTCCTGATTTTCTCAATCGGTTTTTTTCTTTTCCATACAAATAAATGGAATCAAAAATAGGAATAATTGCCATTTTTTTCACAAATATATCAATCAGCTTGTGATTTTTAGAGGGGTTATTACTACTTTCTGCACCAAAAACGAGTTCAGCAAAAGTAATTTCAGAAATGGCACAATTTTCTAATGAAATTTCCTCAAATTTTTCGACTAAATTAAATTTTCCACGAAAAAAATGGATACAAATATTGGTGTCAAGTAAATATTTCATTAGAATTCTACAATATCAGTTCTGTCAATTCGTGATTTTCTGATTTCGTCTATGATTTCATCAGAACTTCTTTTATCTTCCCAAGCACCAAATAAATCTCTCAAACTATACGTTTCATCTTCTTTTGTTTCGATAGATTCTGTTAGTTTGATGATTAGTCTTTTTTTAGAATTGTTATCCAGCCTTGTCAGAAAGCCGAAATACCTTTCAATCGTTTCATCTGTTAATGCCAAACCCATATTCTGCTATTTTTACCAAAGATAACAATTTTTTCTCTACTAAATATTTTTAGTCCGAAGTTTTGATATTTCTTCGGACTAATCACTTCGGACTTAATAAGTTATTTATTTTTAACCGGATTTTGTCGGGTATCAAAAATCCGTACTACATAAAGAATTGTTTTACCTTTTCGGTAAGTTATTTTATAATGTCCTTCTATGAGAGTTTGCGATATTCATACTTCAAATGGATAAAATCTTCATCAATCGACCCGACATTTGTTAAATCAACATCGGGAGCTTCCAATATTTTTATCCGTTTGAAAATAGCCTTAATAATTTCTTTGGATTTTGGAATACCATAAAGCACATCATTGAATTTTCTTATTTTCTGTAAATCCTTTAAGGCTCTCGAAGTCAGTTCAATTTTTACTGAATTTCCCATTTATCCATAATATCTTCAGCTTCTTTCAGGCTGTATGTATGTCCTTTTTCGATGTCTTCTTCTGCTTCGACAATCATTTTGTCTTTCTGTTTCTGTAACATATAAGCCTTTGCCATTTCGTAAAACATCTTTACAAAATTGTCATCTCCGTCATCAATATAATGATGCAATTCCCGTTTTAGCTCAATCGTACTCATAATCAGTCCTTTTTTAGTAGTCAAAGATACAATTTTAATTTTTTAGCCCGAATATTTGACTTAATTTACTTTACTTTGGATTTCATATCAGCAATTTTAAGATTTGCTAATTCAATAATTTCTTTAGGTGGGTTATTGATAAGTTCATCTTTATTTATATTTTGTGCGTCCTCATAAAGCTCATCAAAATTTTCAATAGCAAGTTTAAAGTATGCCTTAGCCGTATTTAATCTTACTTGTGCAATGAACTTAATTTCAGCAACTAATTGCTCTGTTATTATTTCTTTTGGCTTAATAAATTTTTTATTTTTTATATCAACATCGGTATAAAGACTACTGTTTTTGAGGTTGTTTAATTTTTCAAGTTCATTTTCTTGTTTGTAGATTTGATGTATTATTTTCTTTTTTAATTTTTCATCAGAAATTGTAAAAGCCAATAAAGTATCTAACCCGATTGAACTTTTATTTTTTTCTTGATGATTTGATAGTTTTTTCTTAATTTGATTATAATATTTTATTTCTTGAGATTTTCCATAAAGAATAAAATGAAAAATTAATGAGGATTTTCCAAGTTCTTCTATTGATAAATGGTATAAAGTATAAGCTCTTGGAAAACGTTTATGCTCAAAAAGAATTTCAGCATCGTCAAATAAATCTTTTGCATTTTCAAGAGATTTCTCAATTCCAAGCAAGTATTCTTTTCTGTCCATCTAACTAATATTTTTAATTCTTTAAAATTATTTTTTACAAATCTACTATAAACATTTTTACTATCTCAAATAAATTTTATTGTTGTCTAAATCTATTTTCCAAATGTCTAATTTGTTTAAAATATTCATTCCAAGAAGCGGTTGTGTAGTGTTGTTTTTTTGAACACCTACAACAACATTAGTAACGGTTTTATTTCCTATTTTTAATTCGGGAATTGTCCAGAGTTCAACTAAAATCTTTTGTCCATTTGCTAATTCTACATAGTCTTTTCTGATAAAATCATCTGTTTTTAAAATGCCTTTTTGATACAATTCATCAAAAATATTTTGGTTAATGGAAGTAATTGTTGCACCTGTATCTAGTAGAAAATCATATTTCTTTCTTCCTATTTCTATGTCTATTGTTTTTGCGTACGAATTCCCGTTTAAGTAAATTACATCATATTCTTTTTTGTTTACTACAATAGAATTTACACACATAAAAAATAAAGAATCAAAATCATCAACTTTATCAAAGGAATCAGTAATATCTATTATTCCGTGAAAAGAATACATATAGTCATTATCAAAAAACTGATAACTATATTGTCTAATTTTTGCATTAAACCCTAATTGTTCTATTTCAATATCCAAAACAGCTAAAAAACCTTTCAGAAAAGCAATATTCATAAGTTTGAAAGAAATAATAGTAACTTTTGACGCTCCTAGTCCTTTTTTTAAAAAATCAACAGCACTATTTCTAAATTCTTTTTCCAAATCCAAACCTTTTCCAAATTCATCGGGTATATCTTCTACAATTAAAGTTATCATAGATTCTCCCAACCCAAAATCATTTTGAAAACGCTGTATAACATTTTCATTTCTTGGCTCTGTTGCTTTCCAACTTTTAGGTATTTTTATTTTCCAATCTGATTTTTTTGCTCTTGGGTGTCCTTTTGTGCTAAATGTTTGTGTATAACCGTTTGCAAATTCTAAAAAAGGATTGTCTTTATACTCAAAAGCTAAAGCATTTTCTTCAATAAGTTTATCAGAAACCGTTTTTTCAAAATTTTTTAAGAGATTTATAGCTGTTTGTTTATCAAGGGATTCGCATTCTTCTTGGAAATCAATTTCTGTTTCGTATTCGCTTAAACTTGAGATTTCCATTTCTTCAATAAATAATCCTGCATTTTTCTTACTCAATCCAAAGTGTTCGTTTAACCATATTTTATTTTTCCGTACTTCATAGCTTAAATCATAGAACTTTTTTTCTATACAATTTAACATATGTTCATACACTAAATGCGACATATAAACCCTTTCCGAAGCATTGTATTTCTCTTGTATAAGATTAGTTTGTGAGTAGGAAATAAAACTAATGAAAGTAAATGCTATATATAATAATGTTTTCATACTTTAGTTGAATAAAATTATTTTATTGGTCAAACAATATTCTGATAGCTTTTTCAATATTCTGCGTTTCTTGTTTTGTAAAGAAACCATAATCAAAAAATCCCTCTGAAATTTTATAGATTATTTTATCTTCCGAATTAGGTAATTGTCCTTTTTTAAATTCAGAATTATATTCTGTAATAGGCTGTTTTAAGTGTATTTGAATAATTAAAACATATTGTTTTCCATCATAACTATCAGAAGTTACTTCAATATTTTTAATATTTGACAATAATACATCGTATTTTTTTCTAAAAACACTCACAACCTCAAAATTCATAGGGTGTATCATTTGTCTTTCAGAATTAAATGTAACAGAATTATCAAAACCATTATATTTAAAACTTCCCGAATATTTAGAAAAATCAGAACTCCCATTGAAAAATTTATTCAAATATTCTGATGCTTCTTGTTTTGTTTGCCCTATACTCTGTATGCTGATGAACAGCACAAATAATAATAAAATCTTTTTCATAATTATTTATTGATTAAGTTTTCTCTGTGTTTATTTAGATTCTGTATTGCTTCATTAAGTTGTAATTCTGCTTTATTCCACTTGTCTAAACATTTATTGTCATAGAAAAGTATTTTACCATTCTTTAATTCGTGTTTACAATTATTTTTAATTGCAACTATATTACGCATTGCAAAAATTACATTTCCTGTATTAAAGTTGTTCGTTGTAAGGTTAATACTCATCATTTCTAAATAATACTGTGCTTTTAGAATTTCATTTTCACTTAACGAGTTATTTATCTGATATTTATTGAGTTGTTTTTCCATATCAGAAATTAGAGAATCATTTGTTGTTTTTATCCAATCATAGTAATCTTCTGCTCTTTTGATTTTTTCAAGAACAATTTTAGTATCTCCGAAAAAAATATCGTTATTCAATATTAACTGATTTAAAATATCTTTTCTGTTGTCGTTATTCAGCTTTCTATTAAATTCGGTATAAGCATTTTTAAAATTAGAGGTGATAAGATTAATGTCTGCTTCTTTTTGTTTCTGTGTGATGATTTCATCTATTACTTTTTTTCTGTTTTCATTTTCGTGTAATTTATTCCCTGCAAAAGATAAAACAGAAATTATTAGAGTTGTAACACCTAATATTTTTCCAAAATTCTTAAACTTCCAAAACACTGATAATATAGCTGAAAATATAGAACTCATCAATAAAAGTGCAATAAAATTAGTGCAAAACTCAATAAATTCAATAGCTTCTTTGATAGCTAAAGCATAAATTGAAGCAATTATAATTGCTAAAATATAACCATGTTTGTTTGTGTAATTTTCCATAAATATTAATGTTTAAGTTGTGTGCAAAAAAACAAGCGTGGAACAATTCCCGATGCTCGTTAAAGAGGTTCTTGCAAAACCCGTACGACAAAGCAAAGGGAACGTCCACGCCATAAACGCAGACGTTTCCACTTTTACCTTCCTGTCGTACTGAAAAATTGCAAGATTTCTTTAACAGGACTTTCAAAGCGAAACGCTATATTTTTAATGTATTCTTATTTTTTTTTTAGTCTTATATTTTCTGTTTTGATTTTAGCAAATGTATAAAATTATTTATATCTACGGATAATTTCTGCTAATAAAACATCTATTTCATTTTTGAAATTAACTTGAGTTTCATTAGGTAACACTTCCTTATTCCTAATTTGTTGATGTAAAAAAGAATCAGCTATTTTTCGAGAAGATTTGTCTAATCTTAACATAACTTCCTGAAAACTTTTACTTCCAACAGAACCTGTCATTTCTGAAAAAGTAGATTTTTCAAACAAAGGTGGAATATGGTCTATAATTGCTCTAATTAATATCGGAATTGATAGAAACATTCCATTTGAATTAGCTAAATTTAATTCAGAACACAAAGCTATTAGCCTAATTAAATCAAATTTTTCTATATTTAGGTTTCGTAATTCTTCTATTCTTTGGGAGTTCACATAATCTTGGATTTGAACTACAAGTGCATTTTGGTCTTTTTTTTCATTACCAAAATCATTTTTTATAAAATCTTTTGTAACATCTTTACCTAAATTCCTTAAAATATCATCATCAATATATGAACTTATATTCATATAACCTCTTGTAATCCAATTTTTAGATTCTGCATACTCATAAAAACTACTTGCAGTTTCTAATTCGCTACCCTCGTAAGTATAAATCTTGATTCTTCTTAACCTTTCAAAACTATACCTTTCTCCATCTATGAAAAAAGAAGAAGAACCTCTGTTATAAGCATCTATTATTTTTAGTAAATTTTCTTCATTTACTAATAGAATATTATAGGTACTTAAAAAGGTGCTAATGATTAAATTATATCTCATTATGTTTAAAATAAATTACCCAATTTTAGTATTCAACTTCCTCAACTTAATCCCTGTCAAAACCTTTTTGGTATAAAGCGGAAAATCAGCATTGAGAATCCAACCGAAATAACCCGGTTCTTTCTCTAAAATATCTTCTACTTTTGCTCCTTTGTGTTTTCCGAACGTAAAAATTTCTTCGTCTTTATCATTCAAAGCAATAAATCCTGCAAAATCAACTACTTTTTTTCGGGTCGTAAATTCCGATAAGAATTTCATATCGTTTTCTAAATCTTCGTATCGGTCAAGTTGAGCTTTCAGAATTTCGTAGGTAGCATTGGTGTCGGCTGCTGCACTGTGAGCATTTTCCAACGTTTCATTACAATAAAAACGATAGGCAGCAGATAGTGTTCTTTCTTCTTTTTTGTGGAAAATCGTCTGTACATCAACCGAAACACGGTTTTTCAAATCAAAATCCACATCAGCCCTCAAAAGTTCTTCCACCAAAAGCGGAATATCAAACCTATCGGAATTATAGCCTGCCAAATCCGAATCCTTAATCATATTATGGATTTGCGGAGCAAGTTCCTTAAAAGTCGGTTCGTTGGCTACTTTTTCGTCCGTAATTCCGTGAACAGCAGTCGAATGAGACGGAATCGGAACAGTAGGGTTCACAAGCCACGTTTTACTTTCTTTGTTACCGTTGGGGAAAATTTTTAATATAGCGATTTCTACGATTCTGTCTTTGACTACATCGGTTCCGGTAGTTTCCAGGTCAAAAAAGCAGATAGGTCGGTTGAGTTTTAATTCCATTTTTTGTATAATGTATTTCTGTATAATGTTTTTCGTTCAGAATGAAGTGCTGGGTAACGTCAGGCTGAGCTTGTCGAAGCCTAAAACGGCACTCCGCTGTCGTCATCTTCTTCATTTGTTGTGTTGCTGCTTCCGAAAGCTTCGTTCGGAGAAGGCAAATGAGAGGTGAAATCTTCGTTTATTTTTGACGAAAAAGTAACATCTCCGAAGTCAAAAGTTTCGAGATTTCCGAATTTTCCGAATTTTCCTTCAAATTTCAGGCGAATATTGTCTAACCCTCCATTTCTGTGTTTGGCGATGATAAATTCGGCTTGTCCTGCAGTAGGAGTGCGGTCATCATCGTCCCATTCATCAATTTTGTAATATTCCGGACGGTAGATAAAAGACACAATATCAGCATCTTGCTCAATTGCTCCCGATTCCCTCAAATCCGATAGCAGCGGACGTTTCGAGCCTGTTCGGGTTTCCACAGCACGGGAAAGTTGCGAAAGTGCAATCACGGGAATATTCAATTCCTTTGCCAATGCTTTGAGGTTTCTGGAAATGGTCGAAATTTCCTGCTCACGGTTTCCGCCTCCTTTTCCTGTGCCTCCTGCAGTCATCAGTTGAAGGTAGTCAATAATAATCAGCTTGATTCCGTGTTGTGAGTGTAAACGTCTTGCTTTTGCCCTCAAATCAAAAATCGAAAGCGAAGGTGTGTCGTCAATAAACAAAGGAGCTTTTTCCAAATCTTTTACTTTGGTATTGAGCTGTTCCCATTCGTGTTTTTCGAGTTTTCCGGTTCTTAATTTCTCGGAAGTAAGCCCTGTTTCGGAAGAAATTAACCTCGTAATGAGCTGAACCGAAGACATTTCCAACGAAAAAACAGCAACAGGCTGTTGGTAGTCAATTGTGATATTCCGAGCCATCGAAAGTACCATAGCCGTATTGTGAGTAACCGTACAATCTTCCAAAAGGAAAAGTCGGTTTCCGTCTATTTCAAAACCATAATAATCATCAAATTTGTCAAATTCTACCTTGATTCCCGTAACTTTCCAATCAACTTTGGCTTTCCATTCCCTTGCTTTTTTACGCTTTACTTTGGTAGGAATGCTGTCTAAATTTCCGAAAATTCTCAAACGATAAGCCTCTCCCGTAAAATTGATTTCCTTAATACTCGTTTTTTTCTTTTTTAACGAAGTTCGGAATCCTAATGTATCACACAAAAATTTGATTTGTTTTACCAAAGTTTCATTT
>Ga0172382_10001772_pt1 | contig 37678 bp, 34 predicted proteins | sample Leawel138RmetaG_FD_122245 | JGI IMG/M metagenome (GOLD analysis project Ga0172382, IMG submission 122245) | Leachate microbial communities from a municipal landfill in Southern Ontario, Canada - Leachate well 138R metaG | ecosystem: Engineered > Solid waste > Landfill > Unclassified | place... | reverse complement strand
GGATAAGGTCTCTAAGACTTCGTATTTATTAATATCATCAGCATTGATTAATTCTTTTAAATCCTCGTTGCCTGTTGAATCAATGCTTTTAATATATATATTTCGCTTTTGTTCCAATTGAATGAATTCATTTTTTAGTTCCCTTGCCTTTTTATCCAGATTATCTTGTATAGCTTGAAATTGGTAAGTACCGAATATTTTTCTAAAAATAGCTTCGCGGTTTCTGCTATCAGCCAACAGCAGTTCTCTAAATTCTCCCTGAGGTATCATAACTATCTGCCGAAACTGCATATAATTCATGCCCAGTAAAGTTGTGATTGCATCGTTTACATTTTCTATTCCTGTTATAACTTTACCTTTTGGTATCCTTAGCTCCGCTTCCGGTTTTTGTTCGGTAAGGCCTTCACCTTTTTTTACAGGTCTTATCTGTTTTGGAACTCTTCTGATGAAGTATTTTTCTCCTTTTATCAAAAAATCTAATTCTACAAAGGTGAGCCTATCTTCGCCGCTGAAATGACTTCTAAGGCTTTCACCGTCTCTCTCCGTGCCGGAAGCCATACCGTATAATGCATAGCATAAACCATCAAATATAGTGGTTTTACCGGAGCCCGTCCCTCCTGTAATCAAAAAAATACTATTACCTAAAAATAAATCAAAATCTATAATTTGCACATCTTTATAGGGGCCAAAGGCGGACATGGTAAGCTTAATAGGCTTCATGGAAATCATCACCTCTTTTTTCTACTTCCTCTATTGTTTTGCTCATTATTTCTTTATTTTCAGGTTCTAATTCGCCGCCGGTAAGGCTTTTATAAAACTCGGAGAATAGTTCTATCTTTGATTTTTCTCTATATCCTTTTGCTGCGGCAGTTCTGACTTCACCAATATCTTTCATCCGCTCTTTGATCATGATTTGCATTACATTAGGATATACGGATTTAAGTCTTCCCATAGGATCCAATATTTCACCTTTATCCGTAAGCAATATCCTATAGAAATGCTCTGTTTCAATTTCTTTATAAACGGTAGGATTTAATAAGTCTTTTAAACTGCCCTCCAAATCTCGCATATCTTTTCTTGGAACAATGCTCCTTAGCTTTATATCTATATCTCCTTTTGAATCCATATTGATAATAGTCACTGATTTATCATGGTTAACTTCGGAAAAAGAGTATTTTAACAAAGAACCGGAGTAAAGCGCCTTTTCACTTCCGGCTTTTTGCGGCCTGTGAAGATGGCCAAGAGCTGTATAATGAAAATCCTTGAAATGATTTATATCCACATAATCTGCCCCGCCTATGGATAAGGGTCTTTCAGAATCAGAGATACTTAATTTGTTGGTCCCTCTTACATAACCGTGGGTAACCATTATATTTCTTTCATTTGTATTTAAACTTCTATTTATATACCGGATTATTGCCCCCATTGCTTGGTCATATGTTCTTATGCTGCTGTCTTGAAATGTGTTCCTGACTATGGCAGGATCCGTATAGGGTAATAAATAGAAGTTAACTGCACCGTAGTCGTCATAGATTACAGCTTTGGCTATATCTTTTTTAAACAGTCCTTCTATGAAAAGGTTTTTTGACCTTAGTATTCCGCTCCCAAAACTCAATCTCTCCGGGCTGTCATGATTACCGGCAACAATAATTACAGGTGTTTCCAGTTCCAATATTATCCGCCCCAGCACCTTGTCCAATAATTCCACAGCTTCTGCAGGTGCTACCGATCTATCATATATATCCCCTGCAATTATAACTGCATGAGGTTTTTCTTCTTTTACAATATCTATGAATTGTTTTAATGCATATTCCTGCTCTTCAATCATAGAGTATTCGTGTATTATTTTGCCTATATGCCAATCCGCAGTATGAATTATTTTCAAATTCCCACCCCCTGTACCATCCCTTATATAATATCATAAACTGCAAATAGGCGATAGTAAAAAGGATTGCAGGTCTTAGCGAAGTCTATTTTTCTTTATCTTTAAACACATTTGGCTCCACTATATTTCTACCTTCACCCGAATGCTTTAGTGGATACAGCGCCGGGCCTTCTATAATATCTCCGGTATTATCAAAACGTGAGCCATGACAGGGACAATCCCAAGTTTCCTCTGCATCATTCCACTGCAATTCACACCCCATATGGGTACAAGTTGTATCTATATCAGCATCTGGCCTTTCCAACTTACCGGATATAAGTTGATAAGCTACATCAGCATTTTGCACTGTAAATGTAGCTGCAGATGCGACAATATTACCTCTTTGAGGATTATAAACATCCTGACATTTGCTTTCGCCCTTTGATATCAAGTCCTTAATTATCATTGCTGAAGCCACACTATTAGTCATTCCCCACTTTTTAAAGCCTGTAGCAACATAAATATTAGGAGTATCGGATGTTAGCCTCCCCACATAAGGAATATTATCTAAAGTAGTATAATCCTGAGCAGACCATCTATATAGCTCTTTCTCTACAGTAAAATTATCCTTTGCAAAGGTCCTCAAATTATCATAATGCACCATTGTACTTCCCCCTTGACCTGTCTTATGATGTTCACCGCCGATTAACACCAGTTGCCCTTCCGGAATGGGGTGGTAACGTAAACTTCTGCCGGGTACATTTTCGGCGGTAATAAACATGCCATCGGGAAAACTTTCCTGAATTGTGACACCGATTACATAGGATTTAACAGCATGCATTTTTGTGAAGTACATGCCTTTACCATCGTAAAATGGATAATGAGATGTGATGATAATGTGTTTAGCTGTAACCCTCTTACCTCTATCTGTTATAACCTCACATGTATTTCCTTCCTTTATATCTACTGCCCTTGTACCTTCAAAAATCAAAGCTCCGCTGTTTGCTAAACTATTTATAATGGATAAAGCAAATTTTCTTGGATGAAATTGTGCCTGATTGGTAAAACGCATAGCAGCTAAAACAGAAAAAGGCAATGGGGTTTGCTCCAAGTATTCTGCATCAATTCCTACAGATAGAGCAGTGTCTACCTCTTTTTCAATCTTTTTAACATATTTTTTCTCTTGAGTATAGACATAAGCATCTTTCCTTTCAAAATCGCAATCAATTTTATCCATAGTGATAATATCGGAAATGGTCTTTATTGCCGATTCGTTTGCATCGGCATATTGCTTGGCCATCTCTATGCTCATGGATTTTTTTATTTTGTCATATATAAGATTGTGCTGGGATGTAATTTTAGCTGTTGTATTACCTGTCGTAGCCTTTGCCAATTTCATCGCCTCTAAAATTGCAACGTTAATGCCCTCTTTTTTTAAAAAATAAGCCGCCATCAGACCTGACAGCCCACCCCCTACTATAACCACATCAACGGTGATATCGTTATCCAAAACCGGAAAATTCGTATCTTGTGTCGAATCAATCCAGTAGGATATATTGTTTTCATTCATAATTGCACACTCCTAAATTTTTATTTGCTTTTTCTAGGTTTTGCAAGGTAAAAATAAATATACGCCTCACGCCTGCACTTATTTGTCATATGTATGCAATAATGGATCATAAATACATTATTTTATCGTAAATGACTTCATGGATATTCATATTGGTAATTAAGAGAGTTGCATAGTAGGCTCTGCACACTGATTATGATTTTGACAGGTCTATCTATGCAACTCTCGGTATGTGTTACGTATAATGTACTCCGACATAGTTACAATGGGAAACTACGTAAAATTGAGCAAACCGGCGATTAAGTCTGTTTATAAAATGTTACTCAATGTACAGCAATTAAACTTTATAACTAAGGGCAAAATAAAAATAAAATGGTTTGATTTTAATGTGGACATATTATATAATTATTTAAAGCTTGTTACAAACTTATGTAGCATATACATAGGAGGGTTTTAATTGAAAAGGTTTATTTTCTTTGTTTTAGTCTTTTCTTTAAGCTTTTGCATCATTGCTAACGCAGATTTCGGTGATAGGGTTTTAAAAAAAGGAATGAGCGGTTATGATGTCAATACACTTCAAAGATATCTAAATGAACTGGGTTATTTCCATGAAGAAGAATTTACAAATTATTTTGGTCCCATAACTGAAGAAGCTGTTATAAAATTTCAAGAAGAATATGATGAACTTGAAGTAGATGGTATCGTAGGCAAAGGTACTTTTAATTACATAAACGCTAAAATCAAGCAGATTAACTTGGTTAAAGAAAAAGAGAGAAAAGAAAAGGAGCTTGCGGCTTCTGTTCAAAAAGACTTAAAAGAATTAGGACTTTATAAAGGTGAGATAACATATGTAATTGATACAGCTACTATTGAAGCTTTAAAGGTATTCCAACAAAATCAAGGGTTTGAAATAACCGGAGAACCTGATGAAGCCACACAGGCTAAGTTAAATGAATTATTCCCAAAGCCTGTTAAAGAAAAATCCGGTGTTACAAGTCGTGCGTTAGTTGAATTCACCAGAAAGTACTTAGGTAAACCCTATGTTTATGGAGCAGCTTCCGGTAATGCTTTTGATTGTTCAGGTTTTAGTACCTTTGTTATGAAACATTTTGGTATAAAGCTGGATAGAAGAGCCTCTGAGCAAGCAAGAAAAGGTACTCCGGTAAAAAGGGAAGATTTAATTGTAGGTGATTTGGTTTTCTTTTCTCAATCGGGCAAAAAGGTAGACCATGTAGGTATTTATATAGGAGATGGCAACTTCATACATGCCAGTTCTTATAGACGCGGAGTTGTAATTGATAGTTTTGGCCGGTATACCGGAGTTTATATGGGCGCAAGAAGATATTTGGATATAGATGATGACGATTGAGTACGGGAGGAAAGTAAAAAGCAGCCTTTTTAGGGCTGCTTTTTACTTTTGTTGCGAAAGTTTCTTTTTTATGCTATTGTAATCAATACGAATATTCTAAACAAGGAGGCTAATATGATTAAGAATAATACTGAGTTGGAATACAAGACATCCTTATGGTTTACAGAAGAGGAAAAAGAAAATTTGAGAATTGATTATCGAATAAAAGAAATAATATACGATGTCTATTCACCTTATCAACACATAGTAATAGCCGATACATATGATTTTGGCAAGACACTTATTTTGGATGACGCAGTTCAAACAACTGTTACCGATGGCTTTATTTATAATGAAATGATTACCCATGTGCCAATCTGTGCACATCCCGGTCCCAAGAATATTCTTATTATAGGCGGCGGAGACTGCGGAGCTGTAAAAGAAATAGCCAAGTATCCGTATATAGAGAAAATTGATATGGTGGAAATTGATGAAATGGTGGTAGCAGCCTCTAAAAAATATCTAAAAGAAATAGCAGGTATGAAGCAAGACAATAGAATAAATCATATTTTTGCCGATGGAGTTAAATATGCTAAGGAGTGCAAGGAACTTTACGATATTGTAATTGTTGATTCATCAGATCCCATAGGGCCTGCGGTAAAGTTGTTTTCTGCAGAGTTTTATAGTAATATATTTAAAATATTAAATGACGATGGCATATTTGTCTGTCAAAGTGAATCACCTATCTTTTATACTTCAATTATGAAAAAAATATATAAAACATTACAAAGTATATATAAAGACGTGAAATTGTATACGGCAACGGTGCCAACTTATCCCGGGGGCCTATGGAGTTTTACCATGGCATCAAAGAATGAGATTAGTGTTAAAACGGATAAACTTGTTGAAGGTAATCAGTATGTTAACAAAGAAATTTTAGAAAGTTGTTTTTGCTTACCCGAATTCGTTAAAAAAAGCCTATAACCATGTCTTCATTTGCTTATGCTGGTACTTCATACAGTGTCTACATAAAATAGAAAACCCGATCTCATGCCTCTAATTCCAAGTTTTTTTGTTTTTTATTGATTTCCAATTTATTAAAGCTGATCATACCACTTATTAAAGCAATTATAGGACTTATATAACAAAGCGCCGCATAAGGTGCGTAGGACAATGCAGATATTCCTGTCACACCGTAAATAATTATAGAATTAACATTCCAAGGCTGTAACGGTGCGATAATTGTTCCCGTATCTGATATAGTCCTTGCCAGAAGGCTTCTTTTTAAGCCTAATCTATCAAACCTACAGGAAGCGATATTTGCAGGTATTATTATACCCACTGTTTGGTCAAAAGTTATTGTTACAAATAAGATGCTTAATAATCCGGTTTTAGCAATAAGACTAAGTTTTCCGTCACTTTCTTTATATAAAGCCTTTATCATCGGCTTTAGTAATTGAGTACCTTGAAATAGTGAGCTTAAAGTGACTGACCCCAAAACTATAAATAACACTTCTATTAAAGGAATAACGCCACCGCCTGAAACCAATTCATCCAATGAACTTACTCCGGTTTGCGCATTAAAACCCCACAATATGGCTTTAATTAAATTTGAAAAAGAAATCTTTTGCACAAAAATAGTCAATACAGATGCTATTGTTACGCCTATAGACATATTATAAACTATGTTAAAACCGGTAAATGCTAAAATCACAAAAAGAATAGGAAATAACATGAAATAAGGTGTTATTACAAAAGCTTCATATATCGTTGATTGATACTGCATTATCACATTTGTATCAATACTGCAGGAGTACTTCATCCCTATAAAAATATATACAAAAGATGATAATAACACTGTCGGAATCAAAGTAAAAAGTGAAGATTTAAGATAATCTCTATACTTGGTTCCTGTCATTTGTATAGTCAAATTTGTAAGTGAGGATATAGGAGCTACCTTATCTGCGATAAAAGAGCCGGAAACAATAGCACCTAAGAGTATAGGTGCAGGAATATTAAGTCCTGTTCCTATACCTAAAAAAGCGATGCCAATCGTACTCAAGGTGCCGACAGCAGTGCCCATAATAAATGAAATTATCATAGTACTTAAAAAGGCAGCCAGGACAAAGTTAATTCCTTTTAAATAATCAAAGCCATAATATATAAGGCCGGGGACGATGCCGGAAGAAAGCCATACTGAAATTGTAGCCCCCATTAATAATATTATTATAAAAATTACTTTACATTCAATAATGCCGGCAATCATCATTTTATATAAAGTTTTTAATTTATAGCCTTTCTTAAACAAGAATATAATAGTTATAATATTAGCAATAATAAATCCGAATAATAACAAATATGTCACCCCTGAATATTAAACTAATAACAATTATACTATTAAAGAGAGATAATTATAAGTGTAAAAAAAAGTGTTGTTCACAATGACCAAAAATATATAATCTTTATAAAATTACCCAAAATAGTTACAATAAGTTTACAAAATAATTTTTATGAACATGTTGACTTTAATTGGCATATCTGTTAACATTTTATCTGAGAGACTTGTCGAATTTTGTACTTTAAAGAAAGGAGGGATATATATGAAATCAACCGGAATAGTAAGAAAAGTAGATGAACTTGGAAGAATTGTTATACCTAAAGAACTAAGAAATGTTCTAAACATCGAAGAAAAGAATTCCCTTGAAATATATGTAGATGGAGAACATATTATCTTAAAAAAATATGAACCTGCATGCATTTTCTGCGGCAATGCAAAAGACACTCAAATATATAAAGGCAAAATTATTTGTCCCGAATGCATGGAAGAGTTAAAAAACAATTAATTCTATATAAAAAAATTATAAAAAGGTTAGTTTTTAACTAACCTTTTTATAATTTAATACCTTAATTTCAAAGCTCGCTAAAGCTTTATTTTTCTAATTTATTCAAGTCATCCAAAATAGCATTGTATCTAAAGCCATGAACTATTGCCGCCTGTTCGATAGTTTCACTTGTTGCGCCGGGACAAGTTAGACAATGCATTCCGTAAGCCATAAAAACCTGTGCTGTTTTAGGATTGGCTTTTAATACTTCAGCTACGGTCATGTCTTTTGTAAATTCCATAATATCACTCCTTCATCCAAGATTATATTAGATTAATATTCAAATATCAATGGATATTTTATATACTTCTCTTTTTGGTATTCTCCGCAGTCTCGCAACTTCTTCGATTGACTCTTTTTTAGAAAAACCGGAATCCATCAAAAATTTTATATGTTCTTCTATACTCAAATTTCTCCAAGCACCATCCAAGTCATCTTCATCGCTTAATTTTCCCTCTATCACTAAAACAAATTCTCCCTTAATATCCCTTTGTTCAAACTCTTTAATAGCTTCTATTATATTTGTATTTATTGTTTCTTCAAACTTTTTCGTAAGCTCTCTGGATACGGATATATTTCTGTTTCCTAAATATATTTTTAAATCCTTTAGAGTTTTAAGCAATCTATGGGGCGCTTCGTATAAGATAATTGTCCTTTTTTCCTTAGCTATTTCATTTAATCTTTCTTCCCTTTCCTTTCCCTTCCTAGGCAAAAATCCTTCAAATGCAAATCTTTCAGTATCAAACCCTGAAATAGAAATTGCGGTAATAGAAGCAGAAGCACCGGGGATTGGCACTATTTTTATACCTTTTTCTATACATTGTATTACTAAGTCTTCTCCCGGATCAGAAATACAAGGCATACCGGCATCGGATACTAAGGCAATATCCTTTCCTTGTGATAATAGAACTATGATTTCTTCTCCCTTTGCTTTTTTATTATGTTCGTGATAACTCATTAGAGGTTTATTTATACTATAATGATTGAGAAGTTTAATTGTACGCCGAGTATCTTCGGCTGCAATAATATCCACTTCACCCAATATCCTCAAACACCTAAGAGTTATATCCTCTAAATTACCTATAGGAGTAGCACATAAATACAAAACACCCATTATTCAGCCCTCCCATAAATAGCATTTATCTCTTTAGAATAATTCCCCTTATCATCATAAATATATAAAGGTTCCATAAGCTTTAATTCGGGTTTGCCGCCTTTTACTCCTTCTATAAGAAGCAAGTGAGGTTTTTTATCATAAGACGAATGTACAAATCTCATCTTTTTGGGCTCAATTCCTTTATCTCTCATAGCACATATTATATCTGCAAGCCTATCTGTTCTATGTACCATATAAAACCTTCCTTTAGGCATGAGTAATTGATGAGCGGAGTCGATGACATCCGATAATGTGCAATTAATTTCAAAACGTGCCGAAGCCTGCTCAATCTCCGGATTTATTATACCGCTTCCCTTTTTTAAATAAGGAGGGTTGGTAATTATTGCACTGTATTTACCTTTACCCAATATTTCCGGTGCCTTTTTTAAATCCATAAGGATAGTATCTATATTATTTTCTAAATCATTATATGCGATACTTCTCCCGGCCATTTCAGCCATATCTTCTTGTATCTCTATAGCGGTAATAAATTTAGGATGTTTTTTCGCATGAATCAAAATAGGGATTATGCCGGTACCCGTTCCCATCTCCAATACATTATCCGTCCTTTTTATGTTGGCAAAATCCGAAAGCAATACCGCATCAACACCGAATCTAAAAGCTTTTTCTTTTTGTATTATATAATACCCGTTTTGCAGATCATCTAATGTTTCTCCGGGTTTTAAAATTTCATTCATATTATAACACCTCAGCTGTTGTATGCATTTAAATTCATTTAGTAAAAAAAAGACCCTTTACGGTCTTTTTTTTATTAGTTAAAATTAGTCCTCAGGCACAGGAGCATCTACTGGACAAACATCTGCACAGGCTCCGCATTCTATACATTCATCCGGGTTTATAACATACTTATCATCACCGGGGGTAATGCAGCTAACGGGACATTCCGATTCACAGGCTCCGCAGCTAATACAATCATCGGTTATTACATATGCCATAAATGACACCTCCTTAAATCTCTTTTTCTATTTTACCACTAAAAAGCAATAATGCAAGTCCCTAAATTTATACTTACTCCTCAAGGTTTTCCAAGTCCTTTAAGGTATCTTCATCTATTTCTAATTCTTTTCCTCTTCCCGGAATTATTTCCTTTACATCATACATAGAAAACTCTTTTATGGTCTTGGAATTATTATCAGGACAATCCATCTTTACCTTTACACTCTCATAAAGCACACTTGATTCCACCACTTCACCTTTACCCAAAGAGGTCTCAACTAAAGCCCCTACACTGGGCAAAATCTTTCCGACTTCTTCGTAAATATCCTGCTCATATTTCAAACAGCACATTAGTCTTCCGCATATGCCTGATATCTTAGACGGATTCAAAGATAGATTCTGCTCTTTTGCCATTTTAATAGAAACAGGTTCAAAATCCCCTAAAAATGTAGAACAACATAATTCTTTGCCGCAAGGCCCAATACCTGAAATCATCTTTGCTTCATCCCTAACACCTATCTGCCTTAATTCTATTCTTGTTTTAAAAATAGATGCCAAATCCTTGACTAATTCTCTGAAATCTACCCTGCCATCAGCCGTAAAATAAAAAATAACCTTATTATTATCAAAAGTATATTCTACATCAATGAGTTTCATTTCTAAACCATGATCATTTATCTTATCTAGACAAATTCTAAAAGCTTCCCCTTCTTTTGATATATTCTCTTCATATTTGATTGAATCTTCCTTTGTCGCAACTCTAATGACCTTTTTTAAAGGTGCCACTATTTCTTCCTCCGGCACTTCCCTTATACCTACAACGGCATTTCCATATTCAATACCTCTGATAGTTTCTACAATTACATTGTCGTCTTTTTCTATCATTAAATCGCCGGGATCAAAATAATATATTTTGCCCGCTTTCTTAAAACGCACTCCTACAACTCTAATCATTGAATACCTCCAAAATCTTTAAAAAAATACTATCCATAGTATTTTTAGTACTGATATTAAAATCCATAAACCTTCTGCCTTGCTTTATCATATCGATAATCATGTATACGTTTTTTTCTTTTATTCTTATACTATACTCTTTTACTAACTTCTTTTCCTTTTCCCGGACTAATAATAATTTATCCTCGCCGACGCTTTTAAATAAAAGAATATTCCTAAACCAATGTATAAGATAATCCAGAAATTTCAAGGCTTCTTCTTTAGTTTTGATAGCATCATCATAAATTGACAATGCTATTACCCTTTTATTTTGTAACAACTCACTAATCAAGTTATAATAAATATCATCGGATATAATTTCTTCATTATCAAGTATTTCTATAGCCCTTCCTATTATACCATTGGATTTTTCCATTGCAAATTCAATTTTTTCCGGCGAATGATTAAAATTTTTTATTAAATAATCTCTCATAATATCTTTGCTTACACCTTTAAAATTGAAAGCTTGGCAACGGGATATTATAGTTTGATGTAGAGAATTATAGTTTTCTGTAATGATTATAAATACATTATTTCCTTCCGGTTCTTCTAAGGTTTTTAAAAAAGCATCCTGTGCCGCATGATTCATCTTATCTCCGTTTTCAAGTATCACAACTCTATAAAGATTTTCATAAGGTTTTATAGAAGTGATACCAATCAGTTCGCGAATTTGCTCTATTTTGATGTTATTCCCTATTGGTCTTATATATATAATATCCGGATTTGCATTTATTGCCGCTTTTCTGCATGAAGCGCAAAACCCGCAAGGTTTTTCTTTATCATTAATGCAATTAATACCGGCAGCAAAAATTTTGGCTGCGGTTTTCTTGCCGCAGCCTTTTGCCCCGTTAAATATATAGGCATTTGAAATCATACTATTATATATAGCATTTTTTAGACTTTGCACAAGCACCGGCTGACCTAAAATACTATTAAAACTCATAAAGCACACTTCCTTAGACTTTTTCAAATTGGTCTATATCCAATACAAATATTGTGGCTCCGCCTACCATTACCTCTATGGGATATGGTATAAATACATTAGCTGAACCGGTAGGTGGTACCGGTGCTGTAAAGGTCTGCCTTCTGCTTTGGCACATTTCCTTTATTATTTCAATTACTTCCTCAACTTGCTCATCCGAAACGCCAACCATCAAAGTCGTATTACCTTCCTTTAAGAACCCGCCCGTAGACGCCAGCTTAGTAGTACTAAATCTGCTGTGTACCAGTCTCTCGATTAGATCCCCGGCATCGTCATCCTGTACAACGACTATAACAAGCTTCATCGACATTCTCTCAACTCCTTTTTACTTAATAATTTTTATTTTGTTAAACTCCGGGTCTGCCATACCGCTAATTAATATCCCCATATCCTTGCATTGCAATAAAAAATCTATAATATCCTTACTAATCCTTTCACCGGGCATAATAACAGGTATTCCGGGAGGATAGGGCATTATCATTTCTGCACTTACAAAACCCGGGCTTTTATTAATATCAATAAATTCCGTCTTTTTATACACTGCCTCAAAAGGAGATAATTCTTTTTCAGGTAAATATTCAGGAGGCTTTGTTACAAAGGTTTTGTCACTAAATTCTTTAGTCTCACTGGAAATTGCAATTATTGCTTCTAAAAATCTATAATATACCTTATCATCATCAGCTACTGTTGTTATCGCTACAATATTATTCAAGTCGCTTAATTCCACTTGGATATTATGTTTTTTACTTAATATTCTATCTACCTCGCTGCCTTTTAATCCTGCATCTTTCACACATATTGATAATCTGGTGGGGTCTATGCCAAAAATCCCGTTTCGCCCTATTCTATCATAGGATAAACAATAAAACTTTGTATTTTGATTTATCTCATCTCTTACCATATTGCTATATTTTATGCACTCATCCAAAAGTATATATCCATACTTATCCATAATATACCTAGCCGCATCCAAAGATGCCAACATAACATGAGAAGGACTGGTGGTCTGTACCATCTGGAGAAAGAAATCAATCTTTTCCTTATCAACTCTATCACCTTTTATATGCAGCATAGACGAGCCGGTCATAGACAACAGGGTCTTATGAGTGCTTTGTGCCACGATATCAGCACCTGATGATAAGGCAGACTTTGGCAAATTCTTATGAAATGTAAAGTGAGAGCCATGTGCCTCATCAACTAACAAAACCTTGCCATAGCTGTGAACAATATCCGCAATCCTTTCCAAATCCGAGCACACACCATAATATGTAGGATTGGTTATAAGCACCGCCTTTGCATCCGGATGCTCTTTTATAGTTCTTTCTACAGTTTCAGGCCTTATCCCCATTGCAACATCCATCTTTTCATCTACTTCAGGCAAAATATAGACGGGATGCAGCTTTGCTAAAATAGTGGCGCTTATTGCAGAGCGATGAGCATTTCTGGGGATAATTATTTTGTCTCCCGGTTTTGTTACTGACATAATCATAGCATATATACCTGCTGTTGTCCCATTTATTAGAAAAAAACTGTTATCTGCTCCAAAGCTTGCGGCAGCTAGTTCTTGAGCCTTTAAGAGGGGGCCTTCAGGACAAAAAAGATTGTCTACACCGGGTACTTCCGTAGTGTCCATCTCCATGATATTTTCAAATAACATATCCAGATTTAGTTTCTTATATATTTCACCCCTTTTATGACCCGGCATATGAAGGGGCAGTGCTTTTCCTTCCGCATAATCCTTTATTGACTTTAGTAAAGGCATATCATCATATAACATTTTATCACCTCTAAACCAAGTAATTAACGGTAGCTGAGCGATGGCTGAACAATTATGGGGGTAATATATATTATACTAACAAAACAGCCCTATATAAAGGATTTTTAAATTTTGTATTGAAAAATATTATAAATTTATATAATATGTATATTAAAAGCTACCCTAAAAGGATATAATTGAATAAAGGAGGGAGCAGATTTTGAAAGAAGAAATGAATAAATATCAACACTACATACTAAAAAACCTTTCTGCTTTGATAAAAATTGCAAAAAACATAATAATTTTTTTAATAATAATTATATCAATAAAAATGGCATTTCGTTATTTATCTCCCTTTATATTTGCAATACTTATCTCATTTTTGATAAGACCAATTGCCTCATTCATACATTCATTTAAAATAAATAAAGGAATATCTGTTGCTTTATCTATTTTATTAGTCTATGGTGGCCTAATTTACTTTTTTATACTGATAACATCACGGGGATTAACGGAATTAACAGAATTGGCTAATCAGCTTCCCCTGTATATGAATGATTCTTATGATTATCTTTCCGACATTTTTCAAAAAGCGGAGGACCTTTATATACAATTACCCTCTGATGTTATAAGTATTATTGCAGACGTGGCAAAAGGTATTTTTGATAGACTGAGCACAATTTTAAGCAGAAGTACAAAAACTATTATCAATACATTAACTTTATTACCTCGTTTTGGTATATCATTTTTGATATCTACCATAGCCACCTTTTTTATTTTGAAAGATGAAGAAAAGATTTTTTCTTTTATTTTTAGACAATTCCCAATAAACGTACAACAAAAATTTATCAATTTGAAGCATAATCTTTTTAAAGCCTTAGTAGGTTTCCTAAAGGCGCAGCTAACTATACTGACAATTACTTTTATAGAATCTTTTATTGGACTTAAGATTATCGGCGTAAGATATGCATTCATAATTTCAATCCTTATTGCTTTTATTGATATACTGCCTGTTTTAGGAACCGGGAGCGTATATATACCTTGGGGGATTGTATCCATACTGAATGGGAATATGAGACTAGGTGTTTCCCTCTTTATAATTTATGGAGTAATAACAATAGTAAGATATTTAATAGAACCAAAAATAGTAGGACATCACATAGGGGTACACCCTTTAGTTACCTTGATATCAATGTTTGCAGGTGCAAAGATATTTGGCATTGGCGGAATAATACTCGGCCCTACCATTGTGGTTATTATTATAGCAACTCAAAATTCAGGTATGCTGCCAAAGTTTAAATAAGCACAAAATAAATAGGCGGAATAATACATCCGCCAAAATTTATTAAAACTATGTTATTGATGTTTTACTATCTTTACTTTGACTTGGGTAAGAAAGGAATAAGTTGTTTTGCAAAACCCGGCATTGTCATAGTTTGTAGCCAAACCTTGCCCGGTCCCGTCAATGTAGTTAAAAACAGTCCTTCCCCGCCGAATAAAACATTTTTAAAACCTTTTACCATTTCTACATGATAATCCACTTTTTCTTCAAAAGCCGCTACACTTCCCGTATCTACTTTAATCGTTTCCCCGGGGCCCAAATCTCTTTCCACTACACTTCCGTCCAGTTCCAAGAATACCATGCCTGAACCGGTCATTTTTTGAAGTGCAAATCCTTCTCCGCCAAACATGCCTGCTCTTAATCCTTTTACGATATAGGCACTAAGTACAACCTCGGGCTCGGCACATAAGAAAGCACCTTTTTGTCCTACTATAGGTGTTTTACCTACATCTATATTTATTATATGTCCCGGAAAAGTACTGGCAATTACTATCTCCTGATTTGGTGCATTAGAAGTATATGTAGCCATAAATAAGGATTCACCGCTGAACATTCGTCCCAAACCTTTTTTAAGTCCACCTTGCATACCCGTGTCCATAGTAATACCGCTATCCATCCAAGCCATTCCGCCGGATTGAGTATAAATACTTTCCCCGGGATTTAGTTTAATAGATACTGCAGGTAAATTATCTCCAAATATCTCAAAGTTTAATGCCATAAGAACGCCTCCTTTTTAATACTGATTTGATTATAATATTCATTTAGTGCTTTGTATATCACCTAAAAGGGTCAATTTATAATAAAAAACTCTTTTTAAAGAGTTCAAAAAAGTATTAGTAAAATTATATTAGTAAAACCTTATTACAAATTAGACTTTATATACTTATATTTCTTTATCATAGATTGTCAGTATTTGATTAAGATTGCGTTATAGAATGGCTTAGAATCTGTTAAGTGCAGCAGAAGATTAGTTGCATAAACAGTTAGATCATAAATAATAACTGATACTTCTGTTTAATAATATTTTAAAGAAAATATTGTAATAGCAGCAATAATACAACTCCGGGAATACCTAAAAACCCGGCTACTAAAGCTGTGACAGGATTTATAGCAACAGTAATGCCAATAATGTTACCGAAGATATTTATTATAAATAATAAAAATGCACCTATCAAACCGTTAACAATAAATTTTATTATGATTCTTATAGGTAATACTAAAAGCATACCTATTACATAAATAGTGCCAATAGCAATGAAAACGGCCAATATAGTAAACAAATTAATTTCCGGCATGTGATTGACCTCCCCTTACCACAATGCTATCTATATATATATGTTAGATTATACACTAAATATTACTTTTTAACATAAAAATATTTAATTACCGGATTGATGTAGATACAATCTTAATGGTGATTATAAACATTTTATACCTCTTTTATTATCCCGTTTTCTCTAGCCAGTTTTAATAAATAAACGTACTTAGACTTAGCAGCTTCAACTCTATGAATTGCATGATCAACTAAATCCACATCAACAACATTTTCAAAGAAACTTATGGCATCCAACCATTCTTGATGTGCAATAGTTACAGCATTGCGTATTTCATTGTGATAATCATTGCTTTTATCCTTCACCTTAAAGCCCGGTATGAGATTAATAAGTTGTTTTATTTCCACATTTGGCAACAATTGCAACACCCCCACCTTTTAATAATATATCCATTAACTAGAAGTATTATACCAGTGGATGTGTCTTATATCGGAGCTACCATCGTTATGCAGGGGAAAATGTCTACCTATTAGTAAGTGCACTTAAATATGCTTTTCCCTATAAGTCTATTAGTATAAACCATATTAAGAATTGATTAAAATTTATTTAAATTTATTTTTTTTAAATATGTTGTGTTGATGTGGTTGCATTACAAAGATCGTTTGCTTAAGAAAGCCTCTATGCGCGAGGTCACTCTACGAGTGAATTGCAAAGAGGCTTTCTTTTTTACTATTCCAATAACATATTATCTATGGGCATGCCGGGAGGCACTATTGGAAATACGCCTATATCTTTGTCTATTTTACATTCTATTATAGTGGCTTTATCTGTCGATGCTGCAGCAGCTTTTAATGCTTCTTCCAATTGTTCCATAGTCTCCGCCTGTTTACCCTTTAGTCCATAAGCTTCTACTAATTTCATATAATCTACATCGTCGGTAAGAGTAGTTTGAGAATACCTTTCATCTTGAAAAAGACCTTGCCACTGCCTTACCATCCCTAAGCTGTTGTTATTAAAAAGTAAGGTAGTTATGGGTAGTTTGTATTTAGAAACAGTGGCAAGCTCATTGCAATTCATCCTAAAGGATCCGTCTCCTGCAACGTGGAGAACTCTCTTATCCGGGTTTCCCACTTGGGCGCCCATGGAGGCACCAAGACCGTATCCCATAGTGCCCAGTCCGCCGGAAGTAAGAAATCTCCTTGGATCATCAACCTTACAGTACTGGGCTGCCCACATCTGATGCTGGCCTACTTCTGTCACTATTATGGTATTCTTCCCTAATATTTTTTGTGCAGCAGCTAAAATATTTTCCGGTGTAAAGTCCTCTGAGGTATAAGGATTCTTATCTTCCAAAGCCTCTATCTCTTTCAGCCATTGTCTGCTATCTTTTTGTAAAACCTTTTCCGTCAGATATTTCAAAATATCCTTCACACAGCCTTCCAAAGGGAAATGGACTTCTTTATTCTTGCCGATTTCCGAACTGTCTATATCTATATGAATAATCTTGGCTTTTGGTGCAAATTTATCTTTGGAGCCTATTACCCTATCGCTAAACCTTGCACCTATTGCAATTATCAAATCACTTTTTGTAACAGCCAGATTCGTTTTTTTATGACCGTGCATGCCTACAAGCCCTAAAGACAGAGGATTGCTCATGGGAAAAGCGCCCAAGGCCATAAGGGTATTGGCAACGGGTATAGAGGCCTTTGTCGCCAAGTGAAATAATTCCTTTTCCCCGTCTCCGTGGACAACACCACCACCGGCATAAATAACGGGTCTTACCGACTCATCGATAGCTTTTACCGCTTCCAAAAGCAAGTTTTTATCCGGCATTGCAGGTTTTTCTTCATGTTTAAAAACTCCAGCCATTATATAATCCATCTTTGTCGTAAATATATCCTTGGGTATATCTATAAGCACAGGGCCCCTTCGTCCGCTGGTGGCAATATCAAAAGCCTCCCTGATTATCTGCGGCAAATCTTCTACTCTTTTCACTAAATAATTATATTTCGTGATGGGAAAAGTAACAGCGGTTATATCTATTTCCTGAAAGGAATCCCTGCCTAATAGGCTTTGGGGCACCTGACCGGTGAAAACCACCAGCGGTACAGAATCCATATATGCTGTAGCTATTCCCGTTACTGTATTTGTTGCCCCGGGTCCCGATGTAGCAAAGCAAACCCCCGGCTTTCCCGTAGATCTGGCAAAGCCGTCTGCCGCATGAACAGCCCCTTGCTCATGACAGGTGAGTACGTGGAAAAAATCCTCTTCGTAACTGACCAAGGCATCATAAAGAGGAATAACCGCTCCCCCGGGGTAACCAAATATAGTGTCTACTCCTTGTTCTTTTAAACACTCAAGGATTATTTCCGCTCCTGTATACTCCAATTCTCAAACTCCTTCCTATAAATCTATTATGGCTCCTCTTGATGCGGAGGACACCATTTTTGCATATCTTTTTAAATAACCGGAAGTTTTTCTATCAATACTTTTTAAATTTTTCTTTCTTCTATTCAATTCTTCCTCACTTACACCAAGGTTCAGCCTACAATTATCTATATCTATTTCGATTATATCTCCCTTTTCCACAAGGGCTATTGTCCCGCCTTCTGACGCCTCCGGGGATACATGACCAATAGCCGCACCTTTAGTGGCACCGGAGAATCTTCCGTCGGTAATCAGTGCCACACTTTTATCCAAACCCATCCCCACAAGGGCGGAGGTGGGTGAAAGCATTTCCCTCATGCCGGGTCCGCCTTTTGGTCCTTCGTATCGTATAACCACCACATCACCGTTTTTTATGCATCCGCCCATAATGGCCTTTATTGCCTCATCCTCGCTGTTATAAACTTTTGCCGGCCCTACATGTTTCATCATTTTTTGGCTAACAGCGGATTTTTTTACCACAGCACCATCAGGAGCAAGATTTCCCCATAGTACTGCTATTCCGCCTTTTTCACTTAAAGGTTTTTCAATGGATGCGATTATATGGGGATTTTTATTATATACATCTTTTATTAAATCATTCAATGTCTCGTGGGAAACGGTTTTTTCATCCAGATGAAGCAAATTACCTTTTGCCAGTTCTCCCATCACCGCCGATATGCCACCGGCTTGGTATAGGTCTTCCACATGGTGAGGGCCTGCAGGGCTAAGTCTGCACAAATTGGGGGTTCTTTCACTTATTTCATTAATCTTATTTAAATCTATGGTTAATCCTGCCTCGTGGGCTATAGCAGTCAGGTGAAGTACCGTATTGGTAGAACAGCCCAATGCCATATCTACAGCCAAAGCATTTTCAAATTTTTCTTCAGTTAAAATATCCTTAGGACAAATATTTTTATCAACTAATTCCATAATCCTCATCCCGGACTTTTTCGCCAATCTGATTCTCTCGGCATAGACAGCCGGAATAGTGCCATTGCCGGGCAATGCCATGCCCAGAGCTTCCGTCATGCAATTCATGGAGTTGGCGGTATACATACCGGAGCAAGAGCCACAACCGGGGCAAGCATGATCTTCGTATTCTTTTAATTCCTTCTCTGTCATGGCACCTATTTGGACTTTGCCTACAGCCTCGAATACTGCGGAAAGGTCCAAAATATTACCTTTTTGATTACCTGCAAGCATTGGCCCTCCGCTTACAACAATAGTTGGAAGATTCAGCCTCGCAGCTGCCATAATCATACCGGGAACTATCTTATCACAATTTGGTACCAGCACCAGCCCGTCAAAGGCATGAGCCAATACCATGGATTCTACGCTGTCGGCGATAAGTTCACGGGAGGGAAGGGAGTATTTCATACCTTCGTGACCCATGGCTATGCCGTCACAAACTCCGATAACGGGGAATTCTACAGGTACCCCGCCAGCCATGCGAACACCTTGCTTTACAGCTTCTGCCACATCTTTTAAATGCTTATGCCCCGGAACTATTTCGCTAAAGGCATTTGCTATACCTATCAAGGGTCTATCAAATTCTTCATCAATAAAACCCAGCGCCTTAAAAAGCGACCTATGGGGTGCTCTTTCAAGACCTTTGTTTGCTTTATGGCTTTTCATTTTATCACCTACTTTTTAAGCCAAGACATCATTTCTCGTAGGTTTTTACCCACTTCTACTATAGGATGGTTTAATTCTTGTTCTTTTCGTTTGTTATAAACAGGACGGCCTGCCATGTTTTCCAATATCCAAGCCTTTGCAAAATCGCCATTTTGGACTTCCGCCAGTACCTTTTTCATTTCTTTTCTTGTTTCTTTGGTTATCATTCTCTTGCTTGTTACATAATCTCCGTATTCTGCAGTATCGCTGACACTGTATCTCATCCTTTCAAATCCGCCTTCGTAGAGGAGATCTACAATAAGCTTCATCTCATGGAGACATTCAAAATAGGCAATTTCCGGCTGATAGCCTGCTTCCATAAGGGTGTCGAATCCTGCTTTAATCAATTCCGTGATACCACCGCATAATACACATTGTTCACCAAAAAGATCTGTCTCTGTCTCTTCTTTAAAGGTGGTTTCTATTACTCCTGCTCTTAAGGAACCCAGTCCTTTGGCATATGCAAGTGCAAGTTTTTTAGCATTCCCCGTGTAGTCCTGGTGTACTGCCAATAATGCAGGCACACCTTTGCCCTCTTCATATACTCGTCTGACAAGATGGCCGGGGCCTTTTGGCGCTATCATGAACACGTCCACGTTTTCAGGGGGTGTGATTTGACCGTAATTTATGTTAAAACCATGGGCAAAAGCCAGTGCATCTCCTTCTTTAAGGTTTTTTTCTATATCTTCTTTATAAGCCTTGGCTTGTTTTTCATCGGGAATTAAAACCATTGTAATTGCCGATGTGGCTACAGCTTCGCCGACTTCCTTTACTTCCAGTCCGGATTCTTTAACCCTATCCCAAGACTTGCTGCCTTTATAAAGTCCTACAACAACATCTACACCGCTTTCTTTTAGGTTTAGGGCATGTGCATGTCCTTGACTGCCAAATCCTATAATTGCGACTTTTTTACCTTTAAATAATTCTAAATCTCCGTCTTTTTCATAATACATTTTTGCCATAATAATCCTCCTAAATTATTGTTTTATATATTACTTTGTGGTTAGTATTCACGGGCGACCACATCTCACATCTCACATCTCAACTCGTAAACATCGTTATATTTTCGTATCTGATTCATCAGTTGGTCTACACATTTATCTTGATATGAGAGCATAATTCTAAGGTTCGCCAGATTTCCTGTGTCTTCTTCCATATGAATGCTTTTCATATCGAATCCTTTTCGTCTAATAATGCCGCTAACCCTCATCAGCACGTCAATCTCATTGTTTACCTTTGCTACCAGTGTTTTTTCCATTTTGCTTCCTCCTGTTTTTTAATTTTTGCAAAAATAAAATTACCCCGTCCCAAAACATATATTTTGGGACGGGGTTTATTCCGTGTTACCACCCATATTCACTATTAATTCACATCAATAGCCTCATCAGGTCGAAGAACAAATTCTTTTAACCATAGCCATGTAACGGTGGCGAGGGAACCGTCCTTGTCTACTTGGCATAGCCTTTTGACTCGGCAGCTCGGGAGTGATCATTACATACCCTTTTAATACCGGTTCCCACCATTTCCGGCTCTCTGTTATTAATCTCGGATACTTTTCTCTCCGTCAAAGCTTTTATTAATAAATTGTTTATAATTTTATATCATATTTATTATCTTGTCAATAGAAAATTTTAAAAGTTTTATAGTTTAAAGATTGCAACATTAATTGACGGTAAAATTATCTATGCAACGAATATGCTTTATATAAAACACATGCCATAAAAACTAGGCCGATATAACCCACAAGAGGATAAAAGATACCGATAAGTTCACTAAAAGTGAAAAGCCCCAGTATAAAAGTAAAAATTGCAATCAATATTGCAATTATTTTATTCCCCTTTTTACCGCCAATAGTTATACGGTTGCATACAGACCACATCATTGCAGAACAAGAAGAGAAAATACCTAATGTCAACGCAATTGAAAAGATCGCCCCCAGTATATAAGATATTCTTTTTGCCAGATATAAAGCCGGGATTTCTAAAGAAATAGTACTTTTAACGTTTAATAATATAGACGTATTCATAATTATAATGGTGGCTATTATCGCTGAAGCACCAAATAATGCTCCGTATTTTATATCATCTTTATTAGTTGCTGATTTTCCCAATCCGGTAAAATATATGCTGCCGCTTAAAAAATTCAATGATAAATAAACAATAGAGCTAATAACCCAGTTAGGTGCAGCCTTCATTTCATCAAGCAAAGATTTGTATTTTGGAACTTCTGAAAAATTACTATAATCACGGACAATCGTAATAATTCCTACAATCAATGAAAAAACAATTATAAAGGGGCCTATAGATGAAACTATTTTTATTAGCCTATCGAAGCCGATTAAATAAGCACACAAAACCGCAATAGCCATAATAGCCGAACCAATATAGTGATTTATACCGTAATACTCGTAAAGTGTGGCACCGGCGCCTGAAATTAAAACAGACATAATCAAAGTCAAGGTAATGGGAATCAACCAGGAATAAAATAAACCTAATCTTTCACCGCAAAAATATTTAAAATGATTAAAGGCAGTTTTATCTTTATTCTCAAATCCGGTTGATACCAAGATTTGTCCAAAAAAAAGAAAACCGATTAAATTAAGTAACACAACACCGTAGCTTAAATATCCGAAGCTTGTAAAAAATTGCAGCACTTCCTGACCGGTTGCAAATCCTGAGCCGATTACCCAAGCAATAAAAGCGCCTGCAAATTTCATCACTTCTCTTTTATTATATTTATTTTGTTTTTCCATTTATATAAATCCCCAATGTATGTTTTATTAACCTCTTAATTTAAATACGATTATACCTGCAATCATTATCAATATTCCCAAGGGCTTTGTAAAATCAAATTTAATCCTTGGACTATCGAATAGACCAAATACATCAATAAAAAGAGTAATGGTCAGCTGTGCAACTATAACAATTGCAACAGAGAAAGTAGGACCTAAAAGGGATATGCCTTTCATAACACCATAAACTATCATTACTCCCAATGCCCCGCCTATTAAATATAATTTATTAACATCTTTAATAGCTTTAAAACTACCGTCACCGCCTGCCATTGTAGCTATGATAGCAAAAGCTAAACCAACTGCATGTACAACCACTGTAGTCTCAATCATACCGATATTCTCTCCCAGACGGGTATTGAAAACATTTTGAATGCTTATAACGAATCCGGCAAAAATAGAAAAAATAATACCTGTAATCATTGTACCCCACCCTTTATTTTATTAAATAAGTTTTTATATACGATAACGGTTTTATTTTCTTCATTTACTTTATAAAACATAAGATGTTTTCCCACGTTCAACAGCCTATAACCTTGTTTTCAAGATAGAATATCCAGGCATGTTTCTTAAGTTGGGAAATTTCCTCAAATGATTAATTGGCTCTTCTATTTTATCCGAATATTTTAAAGCAGTATCAATACCGGCTTAGCCACCTGCAATATAATAGATTATATCTCTCTGCGTCCTTCCAGAGCCTTCATCAGTGTTACTTCATCAGCATATTCCAAGTCACCGCCTACGGGCACACCATGAGCGATACGAGTGGCCTTCACACCTAGGGGTTTAACAATCCTTGATATGTACATGGCTGTGGCTTCTCCTTCTATATTGGGGTTTGTAGCCAATATAATTTCCCTAACCTTGTCTCCTTTTAGCCTGTCCAATAATTCTCTTATTCTAATATCACTAGGTCCTATATCATCCATGGGAGATATAGCACCATGAAGAACATGATACAACCCTTTAAACTCCTTAGTTCTCTCCATTGCCACAACGTCTCTGGGGTCTTCAACAATACATATAATACTGTCATCTCTTTTTAAATCAGAACAAATATTGCACTTTACTTTATCCGTGATATTACAGCATACCTCACAGTACCTGACACTTTTTCTTGCATTTGTAATTGCATTTGCAAGTTCTTCTGCATCTTTCATGGGCATATTTAAAAGGTAAAATGCAAGCCGCTGGGCGGTTTTATTTCCTATACCCGGCAGCTTTGCAAAAGCATCTATTAACTTTGCTATTGGTGCAGCATAATAGCTCATTAAAACAATCCTCCGGGTAGATTTAATCCACCGGTCAATTTGCTCATTTCTTGTGCCACCATTTCATCAGCTTTCCTAATTGCTTCATTTATCGCAGCCATTATCAAATCTTGCAGCATTTCAATATCATCGGGATCTACTACTTCCGGTTCTATAGTTATAGATCTTACGTCTTTTTTACCTGATACGACAACATTAACAGCACCCCCGCCGGAACTGGCCTCAACTGTCCTTTGTTCTATCTCTTCTTGTAATTTGAGCATTTCCCTTTGCATCTTTTGCGCTTGTTTCATCATATTACCCATATTTCCCATTCCCCCCGGATATCCGCCTTTAGCCATTTGAATTCCTCCTCAATTATATTTAATCTTCTATTATTTCTACCAGGTCTTCACCAAATACTTCTATCGCTTTTTCTTTAATATAATTTTCATCTGTTATAAATGATTCTTCTATGTTTTCAGATATAGTAGATTCTTTATCTTTATTTGTTTCTTTTGATGAATCGTCTTCTTCTGTCTTTATTTCATCTTCAAATACAGGTTTTATTGTTACCGGTATACCGAAATATTCCTTTGCTGTTTCTTCTATCTCATCCTTTACTTTAATTTTTTCTACGGATTCTTTGGAGAAATTATCCTTCTTTCCAAAACAGAGGATAACTTCTTGATCATTTATCATTATTGGTTTGCAAGATGCCAGATATGTTCTTATTATCATACGTTTTCTTTTGCCAAAATCCTTCACAAAGTCATCCCAGGATTCCATTATTTTATTTTTTATATTTGGGTCCACAAGATTACAGTCTGCTAAGGTTTCAGGTGCGTCTCGGCTAGCAGCTATGTCTTGGCCGACAGAATCATCATCCTCTATAGTTTTTTGTTCAATAACAGAGGGCTCCTCGATTTCCGGCAAATCTGAGTTAACAGGTATATTTTCATTGACAGTTTCCATTGCTCCGGCTGTTTGCGGTTTGCCGCCCTTTGCTATAATATCCTCCACTTTTGCAATTCTTGCCGTCAATCCTTCAACACTTGTATCTTTTTTAAGTCTGCTCATTTTAATCAATGCTATTTCTAAAAGCAGCAATGGTTGAGATGACCACTTTATACCCGATGTCAAGTCGGATAACATATTTATACATCTTATAATGTTCTCTTTACTATACGTTTTGCTTTGTTTTATTAATAAATCAATCTTTTCCTCTGATAAATCAATTACACTCTCAGCCTTGGTAACAAGTTTTGCCATAAGCAGGTTGCGGTAGTGTATTTGCAAATCTTGGGTGAATTGAATTATATCCTTCCCTTCGTCGGATATTTCTCTTAAAATGCTCACTGTCTTCGTCACGTCTTCATTTAGAATTGAATCCGCTATATCAAAAAGGTATCTGTCGTTTACAATTCCCAAAACTGCTAAGACGTCATATTCTTTTATATTTTTATTGCTATATACGGAGCATTGATCCATTATATTAATTGCATCCCTCATCGCTCCATCAGTGTTTCTGACAATTATTTGCAAAGCCTCGGCTTCAGCTTTGATACCTTCTTCTTTGCAAATAAAATTCAATCTATCCAGCATGCTTTTTTGACTGATTCTTTTAAAATCAAATCTTTGGCATCTGGAAAGCACCGTAGCCGGCAATTTATGCGGCTCCGTTGTAGCAAGAATGAATATAACATACTCAGGTGGTTCCTCCAAAGTCTTAAGCAATGCATTAAAAGCTTCATTTGTAAGCATATGAACTTCATCTATAATATATAACTTATATTTACTTATTGGAGTAAATTTTACTGCTTCCCTAAGATCTCTGATATTGTCAATACCTCTGTTAGATGCTGCATCTATTTCAAATACATCAATTGAATTTCCCTCATTTATGGATTTACAGCTTTCACATTTTTCACAAGGATTTCCATTTTGCAAATCTAAACAGTTTACTGCTCTTGCAAGAAGCTTTGCTGTGCTTGTCTTACCGGTGCCTCTTGTTCCGCAAAATAAATAGGCATGGGAAATCTTATCGGCTTTTATTTGATTTTTTAAAGATGTGGTTATATGCTCTTGACCGCATATATCTTCAAACCTAGTCGGCCTATATTTTCTATATAAGGCTATATACATTTTGGTGCCTCCAAATTTTAGTTCTCTCAATCAACTCATTATATCCCAAGGTCTTTCTTCATTCTGTTCGCTTAATTCTACTAATTCTTTTTCTTTTTCCCTATATATTTTAATAAAAGAATCTACTACTCTAGGGTGAAACTGCGTACCCTTATTATTAATCAGCTCTTCCACTGCCATATCAAAGCTTATGACTTCTCTATATGGTCGTTTTGAGGTCATAGCATCAAAAGCATCCACTACGCTTATAATATGAGCAATATCCGGTATGTTCTCTTCAACATAATTACATGGATAACCTTTACCATCACATCTCTCATGATGGTGCTTAATACCTAAGATGATATCCTCATCCAGATCCATACCCTCAAGTATCTTACAGGCTATATCCGGATGTTTCTTTATAATACCATATTCCTTGGATGTTAATTTCCCCTTTTTATTCAAAATCGTATCACTAATACCGATTTTTCCTATATCATGCAGCAAACCGGTTATTCGAACCTTTTCTATAAACTGTTCGTCATAACCCATTTCATCGGCTATCAATACCGCATATTCAGATACACGAAAAGAATGGTTCTCTGTATAAAAGTCTTTGGCCTCAACAGCAGATACTAAAGATTGTATTGTGTGAAAATATTGTTGTTTCAATTTGTCATAAGCCTCCGCATTATCTATTGCAATAGCAATATTATTAACTAAAGAAGCGAGCAAATCTATATGTGGCTGACCGGGAGGTTCTTTAGTAAAACTGGTCATAACACCTATTGCTCTTTCTCTTACCATAATAGGGTTAAATAAGCAATATCTTGCATGTTTCTCTTCATAAAGTGTACTTACATATGTATTTGTTATTATACTATCTTTTAACTTTACTATAAAGGGAAGTTGACTCTCTACAGCCTTACCCACTATATCTCGGCGTTTATCGATTTTTTTCTCAATAATACAGTCTATCTCTACACTATGCGCCGACGCTTTCAACTCCAAGTTATTTAAGTCCGATTTATTAATCAACCTAATAGTACACGCAACAACATCCGATACTTTTACTACCTGATTGGCAACTTCATTTAGAACACTTTTTAAATCTGTATTTGTAACAATATCTTTACTTATTCTATTTAACAATTGGAGTTCAACAAGCTTCTTGTTAAGCTTTTCTTCTATAATTATTTTTTCGGTAATATCTCTGGAAACACCTTGAACACCGATTATTATTCCATTTTCTTCTACTCTTTTCACACCGGTATCCGTATATATTATCTTCCCGTTCTTGGCTATAAATTCAATTTTTATTCTATTAGTGTCAATTTCCCTTACAGAATCAAATATATGTTTTAAAACATCTCCATCTAAAATATCTATGATATATTTCCCAATTAATTCAGTTTCTGAATATCCTAATAATTGTTTAAATCTCTCATTTACAAAAATAATATTTCCTTCATAATCTATTAACCATACCAAATCGGTAATGTTTTCAATCAAGCTTCTATATTTATCCTCAGAAGCATTAAGTAAATCGGTTGTGGCTTTAAGCTGTTCCAAAGAAGCTTCAAGCTCTGTATTTATATCCTGAAGCTGTTCATTGCTCTTTGTAAGTTCATCGGATCTTTTCCTTAAAACTATAAGGGTAGCCTTAATCCCAACCAGCATTTTTCTGATACAATGCGCCAAAAAACCTATTTCATCATTTCCGCCTACAGTAATATTATAATCATAATTACCTTCAGAAATCTGTTGAGCGCTTTTCGTTACTTCATTAAGAGGCTTAACAATTGAATTTATTATATAAATTGAAAAAGCAAAAGCCAATGTTATACCAATAACTAATAAAGTAATTAAGTGTGTATTAAACTTTCCGGATTCTATGGCAATCCTATAATTATTACTGGTAAAAAACAATATCCACGACAAAGAGAAGGGAATAAGTGTTGCAATAATAAAAGCTATAATAATCTTAAGTCTAAAACTATATCTGGCCATCTCACTAATCACCGCCATTTACATATTGCAAAATCTTACATTAGCTAACAATTATTTTAACATATAATTAAATAATGTAAAAGGTATATCGAATTAATAACCCCTATAAATAGCAATAAAAAAGGGAAAGCAAAGCTATCCCCCAAATACTTCAAATATTAATGGCCGTGCACCTTTCTTCGACAGCGATAACTTCCAAGCGTAACCTTGACAGTTAACTCCAATCAGGCACCCCTACGGCACACGAAAGGGTTTACTTACCGCTGCTTCCTTCCGGACCTGACGGGTTTCATAAATTTCCGTTGCGCAGGACCCAATCATCAACATCACTTATCAAAGGCAGACCTTACAAGCATCGGCCTTAGCAAAGGAATTCAACCCTGCTGCTGCGGATTGCAGGTTATAGGGCACCGCAAACTCCCCATCTAGCACGGCCAAACTTTAACCAATGATTCTATTAAATTATATGCTTATTCAATACCTATGTCAACGGATACAATTGGATGGGTTTTATTTCCCTGCTATGGATAACTCTTTTATCAATACAGCGGGACTGCCGAAACAACTATTGCCGCTTGGTATCCCAAACTCCAAATCTGATCCTAATTCAACTACGTCATGTAAAAGGGTATAGAAATTTCCCGCAATGGTAATCTGTTCAATAGGTCTTTCCACCGCCCCATTCTTTATTAAAAATCCTTTAGCCCCAAGAGAAAAATCTCCCGAAACCGCATTTGCACCGGAATGCAAACCTTGGACTTCAGTAATAAATACACCTTCACCCATATTTTTAAATAATCCCTGTAAATCATTATTCCCGGGTTTTATATAAAAATTAGAAGGCGAGGTCCCCATAGAAGACGCATAGGATGCTTTTGCCGCATTTCCCGTTGACTTCACCCCATCCTTTTTGGCAGTCTTTAAATTATACAAATAAGTCATAAGTACACCATTTTTAATTACATCTTTTGTGTAAGCAGCAACTCCTTCGTCATCAAAAGGTACCGAAGCCAAGCCTTTTTCCAATAACGGATCATCTATTAAAGTAATTACATCGGAAGCAATATTTTCACCCGATTTGTCTTTTAAAAGAGACATTCCTTTTTGAACATTATAGGCGGAAAAAATCCCCCAAAAAGTACCTAAGATATCCGCCATTACATCATTTCTGATTATTACTTTATACTTACCGGAAGACAGACTTTTGGCACCCAGATAAGATAGAGCCTCTGTAACAGCTTTTTCAGCTAATTTCTCGGTGTCGATTTCCTCAATATCATTAGTTACCTTAAAAGAATATGCTGTATTTACCTTTTCCTTTTCCTCCACCACCGCTGACACCATAGCATATATTATATTTGAAACATGTCTTAAGTCCAAGCCTTTTGAGTTTGATATATATCTTTCCCCTCGACCGGACGCTACAATACAATCATCAACTGTCTTTATCTTTTTACTCTTAGCCTTTGTTTCTTTTTCCAACCGCAGTGCAAGGTTTATCTTTTCGCTCGCATCCACTTTTTCCAATTCTTCGTTATAGCTATTTACGTTTGGATAAATATCTTTGCCTTCGTATATAATCTCTATGTCTTCATCTTCAATAGCCATTGCGTTTTCTTTCGCATTTTTTATTAACATTTCCAAAGCTTCGTCGTCAAGTATCTCCGTATAGGAATAACCCATCTTATCACCATATAGCCCTCTAAAGCTAAGTCCTCTATCGGTGTTAACGCTGTATTGATCAATTTCCCCCTCATATACAGTTACTCTAAAGCTATTTCCGTTAACATAATATATTTCATAATCCAAAAATCCTTCTTTCTTTGCCCGCTCAAACAGTTTATCTCTAAAATCCTTTATATCCATATAATAAACCTCCTACTCTCTTCCGCCAACGGTGATTTGAGATACTCGAATCATAGGCTGCCCCACATTAGTAGGCACAGCCCCGCTTATTGAGCCGCACATTCCGGCAGCAAAATCCAAGTGTTTGCCTACCATATCAATTTTTAATAAAATATCTGAACCTTTACCTATCAAAGTAGCACCTCTTACAGGAGTATCAACCTTACCGTTTTTCACCAGATAACCCTCCAATACGGCAAAGTTAAACTCGCCGGTTACAGGATTTACAGACCCGCCCCCCATCTTTTTTGCATAGAGCCCATAATCCATAGATGAAATAATATGGTCGTTTTCATCATTCCCCGATGCTATATATGTATTTGTCATTCTGGAGGTAGGAGCATATTTATAGGATTGCCGTCTGGAATTGCCTGTAGGATTCATTTTCATCCTTCTCCCGTTTAGCTTGTCAATCATATAGCCCTTCAAAATACCTTTTTCGATAAGTATATTTTTATTAGAAGGTGTACCTTCATCATCTATATTTATAGAACCCCATGCATTGGATATAGTGCCATCGTCTATTGCAGTTACTTTCTCCGAGGCTATCCTTTCTCCCAGTTTATCAGCAAATTCAGAATTACCTTTAGCGACAGCCGTTGCTTCTAAAGAGTGCCCGCAAGCCTCATGGAATATAACTCCGCCAAATCCATTGTCAATCACCACAGGCATTTCCCCGGAGGGGCATAAAGGTGCATGAAGCATTTTAACGGCAACAGCAGAAGCCGCCTTACCGCATTCAATCACATCAATTTCATCAAATATTTCAAATCCCTTACTTCTTCCGGGTGCCTCATAACCTATCTGATTTTCCTTACCGTCGCCGGCTATGGCTTGAATCATGAATCGGGTCCTTATCCTTCTGTCGCCGGTAAACAAACCTTCGCTGTTTGCGATGATAATATTCTGATCCACATCACTGTAACTTGATACAACCTGTATAATTTCAGAGCTGTATTCCTTAGCAACTTTATAAGCTTCTTTCAGCTTTGCCACTTTTTTATCCGTATTAATAGCTTTTGGCACAAATAAAATAGGATGGCTATTCTTATTCACTCTTTCAAATAAATTAATTGATGCGGATTCCTTAAGATTTCCTAGCGCAAGTGCGGCTTCTTCTGCAGTTTTCATTAGCCCTTCTTTTGAAAAATCATTAGTATAAGCATAGATACTCCTAAAATCTTTAAAAATTCTAATACCAATCCCAAAGTCCCTTCCTGAAACTGCTGTTTCTATCTTACCGTCCACTAGACCAAGAGAACTCCTTTGTGTATCTTCTATAAAAACCTCAGAAAAGTCACCGCCTGTAGATAGTGCTTTGCCTAAAACATCTATTATTATATTTTTATCTATCAAAATATACCCTCCTTTTTCTACTAAATTATAACATATAATTTTTTTCTTTTCTTAAATAAAACCTTGCCTCTTTGGCTTTCCTTATATAAATAGTATTCTATATTTAGATTATAATATATACCTATAGAAAAAGTTTGGTTAATCAAAAACAGCAAGAATCAAAAGATTAAATTAAAAAACAATGGAAATAATAACAATATCGCTATATTAATAATTTTTAAAGGAAAATAACATTTTTATTGGTTTTTTTAAAAAAAATCAGAATTTGATATTTAATCGATAAAGCTTTATAATTATTAAAGATTCGAAATAGAGAGGTGTTATTAATGGAATCAGTAACTTCCGACGATGATGACAGTAGTAATTATACATGGAAGTATAAAAAAGAAATTTTGATTAACATCGTCGAAAAAGGAGTTAAGGTTGGTTACATCGCAGGTATATTGTTGAATGTAGACAATTTACTTAATGAATTGAAAAGCGAAGAAGCATTAAAAATTCTTGAATTCACAGACAAAGAGGATGAAGAGGAAGTAAAAAACTTTTACATCCAAGTTTTATCAAAAAGGGAATCTGAAGAGAAGGCATTTTATATCATTGAACTTTTCATAGAAAAGGAATTTAGGGGAAATGGCATAGGCGGTAAGGTATTTAAAGTATTACCGAGTTTTTTACAAAATATTGACTCTAATATATCTTGTATCTATCTAATGCCGGGGCCTTTAGAACGAATTAACGGAAAAGTTAAATACATCATGAACCCAAAAAATAAGCAAATGGTTGCTTTAAAAAACAAATTAATAAAGTTTTACGAATCTGTAGGATTTAAAAGAATTGACCAAACCGAATTTTTTATTGAAAAAATTTCTTAATACTAAAAAAGATAAACTAGCCTCATTTGCTAGTTTATCTTTTTTTACAAGAAAATGCATCAAAATCTCCCATAATATGATATAATTAAAAAGACAACATTATATGACAATATATATTGATAATGCTTTAAATCTGTATTGATTGAAAATATTGTTGATTTATTCAAAACAATTAAAAATAATAATATTTTTAGATTATAAAGCAGCTTGAGTTATACAGATGGGTTTGGGGGAATGCCTTGTGGCTCAGTTGCCTTTGCTATTTTCTTTAGTATTTTTTGCAGCATTTGCGTTTTATTTATTCTTCGGAATATATATTATTCATATGAATCCTAAAGCAAGCCAAAACAGATTATTTCTTTTAGTTTGCATTTCTCTATGTTTTTGGTCCTTCGGGTTTTCTATTGCAAATTTTGCCCCAAATCTGGAAACTTGTTTAATATGGCGGAGAGTATCAGCTGTGGGTTGGGGTTCAATATATAGCTTATTACTACATTTCTTATTATTACTTTCTAAAAACAAATTATCAAAAAACCGGCTTTTTATAATACTTTTGTATATTCCCGCCCTTATCTCCATATATGCTTTTGCAATTTCAAATAGGATAACAGCAAACCAATACAACTTCGTAAAAATGCATTATGGATGGGTTAATGTCGCTATACAAAATCAATGGACTTTCTTTTTTTATATTTATTATATAGGTTACTTGCTTGCATCTCTTGGGGTTGTTTGGTATTGGAGGTTTAAAGCTACTGACTATGATACTCGGAAACAGGTTTCTATGATATTCTACTCCATCCTATCTGCCTTATTGCTAGGCAGCTTCACTGATGTAATCTTGAGCTCCTTTTTTTCCTCCCCTTTACCTCAAATGGCCCCTGTAGTAACACTAATACCTATAGGTGCTTTGTATTTTTCTCTAAAACTGAATAATTTGCTTCAAGGCATAATCAATAATAAAGATGAATTTATATTAAGTCAGGAAACACTATCAAAACTATATTTTTATCTGGGTATTGCTTATCTGGCCGGTGGAATTTTAAGCTTCTTATCAAAGTTTTTTCCCCATATGATAGCCGGCGAAGAAAATCTAAAAAATACTTTATATTCAGGAGTAATACTTTTTTCATTAGGTTGTGCAATCCTTCTTTTTCGCTTAATAAAAAAAGAAACACTGAAAAACCCTTTAATAATGATTGCAGTTTTGCTTAGTATACCGATTATTACCCTAAGGTTTATAGAGTTTTCCAGCATAACCGTATGGGTTTTCCCTATTCTCCTGATAATAGTTGCTCTTACTTTTAACACTCGCAAACCCCTTGTTTTAGTTACTATAATCTCTATTCTTACACAAGTAATTGTTTGGTATTTTGCCCCGTTGGGACCAATAAATATGGATGAATTTGATTTTATATTAAGAATCGGTATATTTATTTTGGCTTTTTGGTTAGGTTCCATAGTTAATAGGATTTATGTCAAAAAAATAGAAGAAAATATCCATCAAATTGAATTTCAGAAATTAATATCAGATTTCTCTTTTGATTTTGTAAATATTAACCAAGAAAATATTGATGAAAAATCTAATAAAATGATTGAAAAAACCGGAAAATTCTTTAATGCAGATAGAGCATATATTGTATTATTAAACAAACAAAATAACGTTTTTGATTATTCTCATGAATGGTGTGATGATAATATAGAACCAAGGAAAGAAATTGTCAAAGATATTTCCATGAATGATTTTCCATGGGCTATGAGCCAATTGGAGAAGAATAAGCTTGTAGCCATAGATGATATTTCACTTCTTCCTTTTGAAGCTGGTATAGAAAAAAACCATTTCTCCAAGCAAGGCATTAAATCTTTGCTTCTAATTGCAATCGAAGAAAACGATGAGCTTTTGGGATATATCGGCCTTGATTCTATGGTCTTTGTCAATACTTGGACAAACTATCATATAAAATTGCTGAAAATATTGTCTAATTTATATACTGATGGCTTACTTAAAATCAAAGCGGAAAAAGAAATTGAATATCTTGCTTATTATGACCATTTGACAGGACTTCCCAATAGAAATCTGTTTTCAGATCGCCTTAATCAAGCTATTGAGCTGGCAAAGAGAACAGGAAAGCTCGTTTCCGTTATGCTTTTGGACTTGGATAGTTTTAAAATGGTAAATGAAATAATGGGACATAGTGTTGGAGATACCGTCATTAAAGAAGTAGGACAATATCTGGTTAAAAATTTAAGAAAGACGGATACGGTTGCCAGATTTGGCGGGGATGAGTTTTTAGTAATGCTAAATAATATATCTGATATAAAAAGCATAATCGGAGTGGCAAACAATATTATGAAGCTATTCCAAAAACCTTTTATTCTTAACGATCAGGAGTTTTTCATTACTTGCAGCGCAGGCATCGCTATTTATTCCATTGACGGTGAAGATACGGAATCTTTGATTCAAAATGCGGATATAGCTATGCATAGAGCTAAATCCAGAGGCAAAAACCAATACGTACTTTGCACTGAGGGCATGAAAGAAGAAGTAAAGAAAAATATGAGAATATCTAACAGCCTATACCGGGTTTTGGAGAGAAATGAACTTTCCGTATATTATCAGCCGCAAATTAGAATAGAAACAAAGGAAATAATAGGTTTAGAAGCCTTATTGAGATGGAGGCACCCGGAAATGGGTATGATACCACCCAGCGTTTTTATACCTTTGGCAGAAAAAAACGGTTTAATCAATAGCATCGGTGAATGGGTGCTAAAAACAGCAAGTAACCAAAATAAAAAGTGGCAGGACATGGGTTTCCCCCATATGCGTATGGCTGTTAATTTATCAGTGGTACAGTTTAATAATCCCCGAATTGTAGATATTGTAAGAAATGCACTTAATGAATCCGGCTTGAACCCTGAATTCCTTGAACTGGAGATAACAGAAAGCATTGCTATTGGAGAGACAAAAGACACCGTCAGCATTTTAAACAATCTAAAAAACTTAGGGATATCTATTTCGATAGACGATTTTGGGACTGCATATTCCTCGTTGAACAGACTTAAAATGCTGCCCATTGACCGCATAAAAATTGATATGCAATTTATACAAGCGCTGGAAAGCAGCGAGAAAGACCAAGCCATAACGAAGGTAATTATTAATTTGGCAAAAACTTTAGGCCTGGAAGTCCTTGCAGAAGGGGTTGAGACAACACCTCAACTGGAATTTCTCCAAAATAAGCTATGCGATGAAGTCCAAGGGTTCTATTTTTACAAACCGATACCGGCAGAAGAAATAGAAAAAGTATTAAAAAGAGAATAATGCTAGAAAAAGCCGGTTTATTTTTTTCTTTATCATGTGTTATACTAAAAAAGATTTAACATATGATATGTGATTATTTTATTTCGGAGGCTATTATGAAAAGGATAGATGAAAGAGATACCATGTTTGCCAGAATGAGTTATAGAAAGGGTACTTGGCAATATGATGATTATTATTCTAAAAATAAAGATAAAAAAGAAATAGATGATACTATAAGGGAAAAACCCAATATTTGCGGTCCGGGTACCGCCACTTACAGTCCGGTCAATTCTCCCATAGCAGATGCCAACTTTTTATTTCTAAATGATATAAAAAAGTTTTCTGAAGGTAAAGTAAATCCGAACAAGGTTGATGTGGATAAAAAAGAAATGACAAAAAAGCTTAAAGGCCTTACATTGCACTACGGAGCCGCTTTAGTAGGTATATGCAGCATGAAAGATTATCACTATTATAGTTACAGAGGAAGACATAGCGAAGTATATGGAGAAAAGGTAGACTCGAACAAACACAGATTGGGAATTGTTTTTGCTGTAGAAATGGACAAAGAAATGTTAAATAGATCTCCTCAATTGTCAGAGGTAATTGAAACTTCAAATATTTATGTAAAAGCTGCAATGATAGGTATGCAATTATCATATTATATAAGGCTATTAGGCTATGATGCACGGAATCACATGGATGCTAATTTTTTAGCTGTATTACCTCTTGTTGCAAGGGATGCAGGTATCGGAGAAATTGGCAGAAACGGAATATTGACAACAAAAAAATACGGTTCAAGAGTTCGTCTAGGGCTTGTGACAACGGAAATGGAATTAATACCGGACAGTCCTACAGAATTCGGTTTGCAAAGATTTTGCGAAGTTTGTGGATTATGCTCTGATACATGTCCCGGAAAGGCAATACCAAAAGGTGATAAGACTCTTATAGATGGCGATTTAAGATGGCAGATAACTCAGGAAAAATGTTATGGTACATGGAGAAATATTGGAACGGACTGCGGCATATGTATAAGTAGTTGTCCTTATAGTCAAGGCGTAAAAAAATCTATAGAAAATGATGATGATATAGATGAAGTCTTAAAGGAGCATGAGGAGAAATATGGTGCAAGGCCTTATATCAGGGAAGCTCCTGAATGGTTAAAATAAAAGAAGGTTATTTAATATTTATAACGAATAAATAAGAAATATTTATTATAAAGGGGAGTGAGTTATGAGCTTATTTAAAAATATCGGCAGTAAGGCAATGAGTACTGCAAGAATTGTAGGAAATAAAACGCAAGAAATGGCTGAAATCGGAAAGCTGAAGATTCAAATTAACCAACTGGAAAGTGATATTAAAAAACTAAAAACTGAAATTGGCGAAGCCGTTTACAAAGCATACATTGAAAAGCTGGACTCTCCACTAGATCAAATAAATGATTTATGCAGCATTATTGATGAAAAATATAATGAAATAGAAGAACTAAAAATAAAGATTGAAAAAGTAAAATCGAATTAGCAGCTATCGAGAGTTGCATAGTAGGCTTTATAGCTACATTCGGTTATATCAAAGCATATATCATTTGATTCGATTGCTGAGTTCCAAGACTAATAATCTGTAAGCTTGTTGCGGGTTGCGCCAAAACTCGCTTCGCTCAAACAGTTGACGCAACTGCTCCTCCACTGCGCTAACAGATTCTAAGTCTCTCCACAACGCAATCTTAATCAAATATATAAGCTTTCTCGTAAATGCCGTGTAGTATATTATACGGGCAGCATTGTGGAGAAACCGTATAAATTCTTAACGAAATGGAGGAAAAGCGAAATCATGGCACAGACAGGATT